>VTLG01009112.1_pt1 | contig 11654 bp, 11 predicted proteins | sample 4694571 | NCBI WGS metagenome assembly VTLG01 (sample SAMN12604809, study PRJNA352737) | marine metagenome | biome: ENVO:00000447; feature: ENVO:00000209|ENVO:00000569|ENVO:01000036; material: ENVO:00002151; isolation source: viral sequences binned using virsorter ... | reverse complement strand
ATTCTGCAATTACAACGTGGGGCGTGTTTAGAGAGACAGAAGATAAACCACCAAGTTTAATATTAGTTGATGCCATTAAAGAACGGTTAGAATTCCCAGAATTAAGACGTAAAGCACTAGAGCAGTATAAGTATTGGCAACCCGAAACTGTGCTAATTGAGTCGAAAGCATCAGGATTACCTTTAACCTATGAACTTAGGAATATGGGGATACCGGTTGTCAATTTTAGTCCATCAAAAGGTAATGATAAGCATACCCGTGTAAATTCTGTTGCACCTTTGTTTGAAAGTGGTATGATATGGGCTCCAACCCATAAGAATTTTGCGCAGGAAGTTATTGAAGAATGCGCAGCATTTCCTTATGGCGATCATGACGATTTAGTCGATTCTATGACTCAAGCTGTCATGCGATTTAGACAGGGCGGACTAATCCCTCACCCAGAAGATTATAAGGACGAAAAGATTATAAAAACTAAGAAGGTTTATTACTAATGGCTGGCATATCATTAATACAAAAACTACAAAAACTGTTTGGTGCAAGAGCTGTGTCCGATATGATGGGACGAACGACTAATGTGCAAACATTAGCTCAAGGCACTAACAATCCTTTTGCTCGTCAATTTAGTAAAAAATATCTTGCAAAAAATCCAAATGGTGTAGAAGAAGCGGCACAATCTATATTGGAAAATATGCAGTTTGCTTTTGGTAATAGAAACATACAGCAGATGAAAAATTTTGAGGCCAACGTTGATACGTTGTACAATTTAAAATTTCCACCTAAACCCACAGAAGCTAAGGTTGTAAATATAGGCACCAAGAAGCAGGTGACAGGAGAAGGCTTAGAGTCACTAAAAGACGATTTAGGTTTACCAGAAGATGTTCCGCCAACTAGCCCTTTAGGTCAAAGCGTTACAAGAGCAAAAAGAGATGATTTATTAAGCACTCTTCAAGCAAAATCATACAGCGCTAACATTGAAGCTTTTAGAAGACCCATAGTTAGACAAATATTGTTAAGGGATAAAAGAATAAATTTACCAGAAGAGGTTAGAAAAAGTTTAGAAAACAAAACGGATTTAACAAAGGGCGCAGATCCTAAAATGGATCCTTTAAGATTATTAAATGAATACTATGATGTTGATTTTGAAAAATTAGATTTCTTAGAAGAAATTAGAATTACAGCAGGAAATGAATTTGAAGCAGCAGACCGTTTTCTTAAAAAAGGTGGACTAGAACCTAAGAAAATAGATTTAAGTAAATATACCGATGATGATTTAAATAATTTAGTAAAAGAGGATATGGCTTTAAATGCAGAAGCTGATAAACTTTCTGAAGCAGGAATGAATTATGGTAGGGTAAAAGAAATTAACGCAAGAAGAGCCGAAATAAGAAAAATTATAGAAGCAGCGCAAGCTGTACCGGAAAGTGGTTATGGTACCTTTAAAGCTGACTTAGCTTTACAAAAACAGAAAACTAAAAAACCTATTGTTAGGGAAAGCCTTGATGATGAAACTGTTGAAATGACAGAAAAAAATCTTTTAGATGATTCAGATGATGATATTCCTTTTGCACAAGGAGGAAGAGCAGGTTTTAGTGGTGGTGGTATAACAAGATTATTAAATCTTTTACGAGGTAAATTTGGTGATGAAGCAATTACAACTGCAAATAAAATAGCTCGTCCTGAGTCAGCATTGAATAGAGATATGTTTAAGGAGTTTAATGAAAGAGTGGCTAGAAAAACTTTAAATGTGCCTGAAACTCCGTTAGGATTTAAATTAAGCAAAGAAAGATTGTTAAAAAATTATCCTGAAATAGATGAAGATTTTGCAAATCAAATTATGGCAATGGACAGAGATATGCAAATAAGAATAATTGAAATGCTTAAAAATAGAAGAAAAAATCCTAAAGCTTATGATAAATTATTAATGGAAAAAGGAGACACTTTAGATTTTCAAGGTGAGTTTGATAGATCAGTTCAAAGAAGCAAAAATGCACAAGGTGGTATCGCAGGACAACTGCACTTGAATCAAGGTGGTCGTGTTTCGTTTGCCTTGGGACGTGGTACAGAACAAGCTATACAAGAAAACAAAAAACTTCAAGACAGAATAAATATTCAGAAACGACTAACGGATATGTTAAATAAAAAACAAGACATGGCAATTTATCACGCTCCTGAAGGTGTTGCAATAGATCCAATATATCGTGACGAAGATTTAATAACAGCAGACCGTCCTCCCGAACCAAAAATTAAAGCAGAACCTTTTGATCCGTATGATCCTAATGCTCCTTTTTATTTTAATCGAGACATATCCGAGCTTGATAAATTTGTAAAGTATGATGACGGTACACTTTATAATAAAGACACAGGAGAATATTATAATATTGAAACCGGTGTTCAAGTTCCAGGACCTAGTAAAGGTGCAAAACCTGTTCCTAGAACTTTAGAGGCAGCAGAAGGTGGCAGAGTCGGGTTACAAAAAGGCGGACCACCAAATAAAGGCAGAAGAAATTTTCTAAAACTTATGGCAGGGTTAGCATCATTACCTGTTGTAGGTAAATTATTTAAATTTGCAAAACCTGCATCAAAAATTGTACCATTACAAAAAACATCAACAGCTATGCCTGAATGGTTTCCAAAATTTGTAGATAAATTTATAGACAGCTCTATTGCTAAAAAAATAGATGAAGATATTACGGAATTTAAAAATCCTGATTTACCAGACGTTAAAGTAACACGACATGATGATGGTCGAACATTTGTTGAAGGAAATAATGAGTATAATGAAGGATATCAGATAGATTACCAACCTCCAGGATATGAAGTTGTAGATTATAAAACAGGTAAAGCTGTTAAAACACAGGGAGAGTTTGAAGCTGTAGAAGGAAGGCATTATGCATTAGGCCCAGAAGATTATGACACTGAGCCTTTCTTTGTAGCTGATTTAGATGAACTTACTACAATTGATGTAGCTGAAATGGAAAAATACGCTACAGGCAAAGTAACAAAAACAGTTAAGAATGCTTTTGGTGAAGATACAGGAGTAAAAAAAGGTGTACGTGATTACGAAATGGCTGTTGGTAAAGCAGAGAATGAAGCAGACATATTAAAAGATTCTGGTTTATTAGATGAAGATTTAGCAACAGGTGGTAGAGTTGGATTGTTATCAGGCGGTGGTGCTTTAAAGGCATTACTTAAAAGTTTAGCAAAAGAAAAAGGAATGTCAGGTTCTGAAATGTTAGCAGTTATGAATTATAAAGCTTTACCAAGTAAAATAAGAAACTTAATGACTAAAAAACAATTTGAACAATTAAAAAATGCTAGATTAAGGGGTGTTGAAAATTTTAGAGACATGATGCAAACTAAATTAGATTTTGATAAATCTATAAAAGCAGGTAAAGCTGTTGATACAAGAAACATTGGGTTGGCAGATTTATTTGATTATATAGAAGAAAGTTTTTCAAAAAGATCTGCTGTCCCAAAAAATATTAGTGAAGCAGATGTATTAGAAATGGAACAGCTAATTAAGAATATGAGAATGAAAGGCCGTAAATTAAATGCTACAGGCGGATTAGCCGGTCAATTAAAATTATAATGGATATTCTTGAATACATAAATAGAGTTAGCACTAACTTTGATAAAAAACCTGAGCCTAGATACAATATGAAGAAGTATTTTATGGGTGGCTCTGTTACAACACCTAAACGTGGCTTGGTTGATGGACCAGGAAGCTATGCTGGTGAAGAAAAACTTGTTTTAGGTCCTAACAAAGGCATGTATCCCTTACAATTAAGAAATACAGAAACTGGAAAGTGGAAAACAGAATATTTCAAAACTAAAGCGGAGCGTATTGCTCGTCAAAAAAAATATGATGCAAAGTTACAGCCAAGAAATTTTTATAAAATTCCAAAAGAGAGAAGAAATTTATTACAGAAATATGCAAAGTCTATATATAAAAAACCATACATAGAATTAAACGAACAAGAAAAAGGCATAGTAAAAGGCCGTGCAAAAAGAGGATTCTTTACTACTAAAGAGGATATAAGAAAAGTTTCAACTAAAGCTGAAAAAGAAAAATTCATAAAAGCTTTCCCAGAAATTGATTTTGATTTTACAAAATATCCTAGATATGGAGTGCCTCTAAAATTACCAAATGGAAAAATAAATCCAGAATACACTTCTGCTTTTAACTTTCGTCGAAGAGGATATAAGAAAAACTTATCTAAAAAATCTTTACCTGTAACAAAGCAAAGAGAAATTGTAGCAAGGTTTGAACTACCTCCGGGTGTAAAAGAATGGAATTTTGATGTTGATAGAGGGGGATATCTTTACGGTATACCTGACACTGCTGGCAAAAATAGAAATCTTGGTGAAAGATTAAAAAACTTTGTTAACAATCCTAAATTCTATAAAGTTTCAGCTGACTTTGGTGATCCAGCTGGATGGATGTTACTTCAAATGAACAGAGCTTATGAAAATGCTTTGGCTAAAGGTTTAGAACCAGAGTTTGAACCCATCTACGATAAGATAAATAACAAGAAAAGAATTGTTGGATTTACAGACAATAAATACGGAGGAGGTAAAGATTATTTTGTCGGTAAAAAATATATAGAAAAATTTAATGGAACATCAATGAGAGTTCACCCTGATTATAACAATGTAAAAAAATATTTTAACATAACAGAAAGAGCAAGACTTAAACCAAACAAAGTTATTACAGATTTATTGGTTAAAGGTGGTATAGGTGAAGATAGACTTACTTTAAACACTGTATTAAATTATTTAATTAATGAGAAAGGCGTGCAGCCAACTAAAAAAGCTGTAGTGTTACATCACAAGGGAGGGATTGGAAATCCTACTAGAGATCTTCAAATAGTAAATGCCTTAGCTAATAGCCAAGTCAAAGGTATTGAAAACGCTATGAGAAGAGATCCTAAAAACATAACAGCAGAAAATATTCAGAAGTTAAAAAATTTTGGTGTGTCCGTAACTATTGATGGTAAGACGTATGGAGGTGGACCTAAGAGTGCAATAGGTGGTCTTAAACAAACAGAACAATTTGTTGAAGAAAAAGTAAGAGGCTTTACCCAAAAAGATTTTACTAAACTTAAAAAATACCTAGCTGCCATGAGTAGAAACCCTAAATGTAAATCAAGATTTTTTTTAGGAGGCCGTGTAGGTTTTGAAGATGGGTCTGTAAGTTTAGATTCCTGTGCTAGAGATGGAGCTAAAGTTGCTAACTCAGGAAAAATTAGACCTGGAGCTGAATTTAGAAATTTTGCTAAATTAGGACAGTTTTTTGTTAAAGCAGGTACGACTGCTGCAGGTGTAGCGGACATTCTTTTATCTGTAGGTGCTGGAGCAAAAGGTTTAGGGGTTGGTCTTTTATTAGAAACAGGTTTTGCTATGGAACAGGCTTCAAAAGGACAACCTGGATTAGGTTTTAGTCAAACTATTTTAGGAGATTTATACAATGCACTCGTGCCTGATGAAAAAGAAATTAATTTAGAAAATAGATTATTAAAAAGTGCAAAAACAGAAGAAGAAAGAGTTGCTTTACAAAATTTAATTGATTTTAATAAAGATCAAAAAGAATTTGCAAAAAAAGCAAAAAGATTTAATTATTTATATAACGCTCCTGAGTTTGAAAAAGAAGGCGTTGATTTAGATATGTTAGAAAATGAATTATTTGAAATGTATGTTGATTTACAAAATAGAACGCCAAAAGTAATAAACAAAGAAGTTAGTAAGGTTTTAGCAGATGTTTCTTATCGTGTCGGAGACGAGGGACGTAAGAAATTAGAAGGTTTTTATGGAAAAATTTTTGGTAATGCACAATTAAATTATAAGAGCATGGATCGAGACGTTTTAGCAAAAAGTTATTATGATGCCATGGTTCCACAAGTATCTGACGTCATAGGAATACCAATGTTTGCTAATACAGGAGAAATTCAAAGCACTCAACAGCAATTAGGTTTACCAACTTCGTATAAAGCAACCCCACAAGAATTAGATGATATATATGATATGGGCAGACTAGGCGCATCATCAGGCGGCATTGCATCTGGGCCACCACCTGAAAAAGGACCACAATCACAGGGCTTGGCTTATTTAATGAAAAATGGTAAGAGATAACGGAGAAAATAAATGGCAGAGATAGATAAAGCATTACCTAACAGTATTAGCGATAAAATTAAATTTCCTAACGAAAAGGCACTTCAAGCTGAACAGCAACAACAAACAGCTGACGCAATGAAGGAACCTGCTGATATTTTAGAAAACCCAGATGGCAGTGTTGATATTAATTTTGATCCTACTGCAATGCAACCTCTTCAAGCTGGAGATCATTTTGCTAATTTAGCAGAATTATTATCTGATGATATTTTAGACCCATTAGGTAGTCAGTTAGTAACAGACTACATGGAATACAAAACTTCAAGAAAAGATTGGGAAAGAGCTTACACTAATGGTTTAGATTTATTAGGATTTAAATACGATGATAGATCAGAACCTTTTAAAGGTGCATCAGGTGCAACACACCCTGTATTAGCAGAAGCTGTTACACAGTTTCAATCACTAGCTTACAAAGAATTATTACCCGCAGGTGGACCTGTACGAACGCAGATTATTGGCAAAATAGATTCATTAAAACAACAACAAGCTGATCGTGTTAAAGATTTTATGAATTATCAAATTATGGACAAGATGCCAGAGTATGAGGCAGAGTTTGACCAAATGTTATTTTATTTACCTTTAGCAGGATCTTCATTTAAAAAAGTTTACTTTGATGAAATTATGCAAAGAACTGTTTCTAAATTTGTGCCTGCTGATGATTTAGTTGTCCCTTACACAGCAACATCATTAGATGATTGCGAATCTATTATTCACATGGTTCGTATGTCAGAGAATGAATTAAGAAAACAACAAGTAGGTGGTTTTTATAGAGACATAGAATTAAATCCTGCACACATAAACGAGTCAGAAACAGATAAAAAAGAAAGAGCATTAGAAGGAATGACAAAAGGACGAGACGAACGTCTTTATACAATTTTAGAATGTCATATTAATTTAGATTTAGAAGGCTTTGAAGATATGGGCAGAGATGGTCAACCGACAGGAATTAAACTTCCTTACATTGTATCTATTGAAGAAGGCACACGGCAAATTTTATCTATTAGAAGAAACTATGAAGCAAACGACCCTATGAAAAACAAAATTGATTATTTTGTTCACTTTAAATTTTTACCAGGATTAGGTTTTTATGGTTTTGGATTAATACACATGATTGGTGGATTATCTAGAACAGCGACATCAGCATTAAGACAATTATTAGATGCAGGGACGTTATCTAATTTACCTGCAGGATTTAAAATGCGTGGGATTAAATTAAGAGATGAATCCCAAGCTATTCAACCCGGAGAGTTTAGAGATGTAGATGCTCCTGGTGGAAACTTAAGAGACGCATTTATGATGCTTCCATTTAAGGAACCATCACCAACTTTATTACAACTTATGGGTGTCGTGGTATCAGCAGGACAAAGATTCGCTTCTATAGCGGACCTGCAAGTAGGAGAAGGGAATCAACAGGCAGCAGTGGGCACGACAGTGGCTTTGTTGGAAAGAGGAAGCAGAACAATGTCGGCAATTCATAAAAGATTATATGCTTCAATGAAAAAAGAATTTAATTTAATGGCAAGAGTTTTTAAACTTTATCTACCCCCTGTATATCCATACGATGTAGTTGGAGGACAGAGACAAATTAAGTCAACTGACTTTGACGACAGAGTAGATATCCTGCCAGTTGCAGATCCAAACATTTTTTCTCAAACACAGCGAATATCTCTCGCCCAAACCGGATTGCAATTGGCAGCTTCAAATCCAAAACTACATAACCAATATGCAGCGTACAGAAATATGTATGAAGCGTTAGGTGTAAAAGACATTGATTTAATTTTAAAAAAACCAAAACCCCCTGCACCCAAAGATCCAGCATTAGAACACATTGATGCTTTGGCAGGAGTTCCTTTTAAAGCTTATCCAGGTCAAGATCATCAAGCTCACATAACAGCTCACTTACATTTTATGGGAACTAACATGGTTAGAAATGCACCTGCAGTAGGAGCAGTTATACAAAAAAATATTTTAGAACACATTTCTCTAATGGCACAAGAACAAATAGAATTAGAATTTAGAGAAGAGTTACAAAAAATGCAACAAGTTGCCATGACAATGCAACAAAATCCACAAATGCAAATGTCACCTGAGATGCAACAAACTCAAGTACAGATGCAATTAACACAAAGAAAAATTGATGCAAGAAAAGCAGGATTGATTGCTGAAATGATGGAAGACTATATGAAAGAAGAAACAAAAATTACTTCTAGATTTGGAAATGATCCTATTGCAATGTTAAGAGCAAGAGAACTTGACATTAGAGCAAAAGATAACGAAGCAAAAAGAAAAGATGCTGAAGAGAGATTAAACTTAGAAAACATGAAAGCTATGATGAATCAAAGAACTCAAGATGAGAAGCTAGAACAAAATGAAGAACTAGCAGAACTTAGAGCAGATACATCAATAGAAAAACAAGAGATGGCTAATGAAGCAAGAGAAAAGTTAGCTATGATGAAACCTAAAGGAGGACAATAATGGCTTGGTTTAGTTTAGCAAAAATAGCGTTACAAGCAGGAAGTAAAATTTATGCAAATAAACAAAGAACAAAAATGGCTATGTCTGATGCACAATTGATGCATGCAGAAAAGATGGCTAGAGGCGAAGAGGCCTACCAAGGAAAATTACTAGAAGCAAGACAAAACGACTATAAGGACGAATTTGTTCTTATTATCATTTCGGCGCCCATCATTGTGTTAATGTGGGCAGTTATGTCAGACGACCCAACTGCGATGGAGAAAGTGAAGCTATTCTTTGAGTATTTTCAATCCCTTCCGTCCTGGTTCACCAATTTATGGATACTTGTAGTTGCGTCAATTTTTGGTATAAAGGGAACACAAATATTTAAAAACGGAGGTAAAAAATAATGGAAGTGAAAATAATTAAGAAAAAAAACAAAGAAGGTTTGCAAGAAAAAAAACGTACTGAAAAGAACCGTCAGGAGTTTGAAAAAGAATTTTCTAAAGTAAGTCCTGATATAAAAATGTATTTAAAACATGGAGAAGCTTTTCCAGGATTTGACCAATCTAGAAAAATTAGAGGTGGGCTTAAAGGCGGCGGCATGTCACAAAGAGGTTTAGGCAAAGCTTTTAAAAAAGGAGGAAGAGCGTAATGGATAAGAAAAAAAGTAAATACCCTACAAAAGGTATGAATGCTTTAGCATCAGAAAGACCTGATGTAGCTAAAAAAATAATGGGCTACAAAGAAGGCGGAATGGCTGACAAACGATCACCTTTCATGGGAGGCGGTATAGCTTATAAAGGTGGCGGAAAAGCTATGTTAAGAAAAGGTGGAAAAGTATAATGGCTAATAAAAAAGTTAATGTCTTTGAATTGAAAAAAAAAGCAAAACCAATTACATCTAAATTTAAGTTTAAAATTATAAAACCAAAACCAAGGAAAAAATAATGAGAAGATACTATAGCAAAGGTGGATCAGGAAAAGACACTCATGTGACTAAAGACGGAAGAACAGTTAAGAAAGGTCTTTACTACTACATGAATAGAGCTAAAAAAAGAGGCACTAGTAAACCTGGAAAAGGTTCTGTAACTGACAAAGCTTTAAAAGAATCTGCAAAGACAGCTAAAAAGGCGTAATGAGAACTTACTACAATGGTGGTGGAAGTGCTGCGTGGCAAAGAAAAGAAGGCAAGAGTCCTTCTGGTGGCCTAAATAAAAAAGGCAGAGCAAGTTACAAAGCTCAAACAGGCGGTACGTTAAAAGCACCTACTAAATCAAAAACAAGTTCAAGACGTAAATCTTTCTGCGCGCGTATGGGCGGAATGAAGAAAAAATTAACATCATCTAAAACAGCTAGAGATCCAAATTCAAGAATAAACAAAGCATTAAGAAAGTGGGATTGTTAGTGGATCCACTAGTTATTGTTGCTAAATTACAGAAAGTTTTAAGAGACAACCTTCAAAGAATAGGTGATACTATGATAACTGGAGGGGTTGACAATATGGAAAAATATCAATATATGTTAGGACAAGCACGTACATATCAGTACGTATTACAGGAAATCTCTAACCTGCTAGAAAAGAAGGAGCAAAAAAATGAGCAAGGAACAGTTATTAACATCGACCGAGATCCCAAAGCATAAAAACGCTTTAGAAGAAAAATACCAAGCAGCATCAGATCTTACAAAAGATAAAAAAGTTTTAGATCCAGAAACAATTGAAAACCAAAGAGACCAGTTGCCTGAACCTAGTGGCTGGAGGATTTTAGTTTTACCTTTTACACCAAAAGAGAAAACTAAAGGTGGTATTATCATAGCACAAGAATCATTAGAAAAATTACGTATAGCCACAAACTGTGGTTATGTAATCAAGTTAGGACCGTTGGCCTATCATGACAAAGAAAAATATCCAACAGGACCGTGGTGCAAAAAAGGCGAGTGGGTTATTTTTGCAAGATACGCAGGATCAAGATTACCCATCGAAGGCGGAGAAGTTCGTTTATTAAACGATGACGAGGTTTTAGGAACCATAGACAATCCTGAATCCGTACTTCATAACATTTAACAATAAGGAGAAACTATGCCAGATACAGAAGAAGCGAAGAAAAAAGAACCGATGGTAGATATAGATACTTCAGGACCTGAAGTAGATGTAGATATATCAGAGGATAAAAAAGTTGAGGCAACAGAAAAAGCTCAAGAAGAGAAAATTGAGGTTGTAGAAGAGAAACAAGAAACAGGCGACAAGGAACAAGAGACTAAGAAAGAAGAAGTAAAAGCAAAAGAAGAAGAGAAGAAACCAGAATTAGAAGAATATAGTGAAGGTGTTCAAAAAAGAATTGCTAAACTAACTAAAAAATGGCGTGAAGCAGAAAGACAAAGAGAAGCTGCTTTAGAATATGCTAAAACTGTTCAGCAAGAACACACACAATTAAAAACTAAATTTTCAAAGATGGAACCAAATTATGTTCAAGCTTTAGAAAATAGAGTTACATCTGGGCTAGAAGCGGCAAAAGCTAAACTTGCAACAGCAAGAGAAGCTGGTGATATTAATGCTGAAGTAGAAGCACAAAAAGAAATAGCTAGACTTGGTATTGATGAAGCAAGAGTAAATGCAATGAAGGAAAGACAATCTCAAGACAAAGAAAAGGTTGTTAGAACCCCAACACCAGAACAAGCTATAAACCAACAAGCACCAAGACCAGATGCAAAAGCTGAAGCATGGGCTGAAAAAAACCCTTGGTTTGGACAAGATAATGCTATGACGTACACAGCGTTTGATTTACATAAGAAACTAACTGAACAAGAAGGTTTTGACCCTAATTCAGACGAATATTATGCAGAAGTTGATAAGCGTATGAGGCTTGACTTTCCGCATAAATTTGGTACAAATGAAAAAACGGTTTCGACCAAACCAGCACAAACAGTAGCGTCGGCAACGCGAAGTGCAAGAACAGGTCGCAAAACTATGAGACTCACATCATCTCAAGTAGCAATTGCTAAAAAATTAGGTGTGCCATTAGAAGAGTATGC
>VTLG01012174.1_pt1 | contig 11658 bp, 23 predicted proteins | sample 4694571 | NCBI WGS metagenome assembly VTLG01 (sample SAMN12604809, study PRJNA352737) | marine metagenome | biome: ENVO:00000447; feature: ENVO:00000209|ENVO:00000569|ENVO:01000036; material: ENVO:00002151; isolation source: viral sequences binned using virsorter ... | reverse complement strand
TCACCGCCGTCATCTGCATTGATGACAAAGGCAGGCTCTTTCTTGGAGTGTGCTGAACAAGCAAAGGTAGTTTTCCCTGCCCCTGCTTCCCCCTCAACGACCAGTTTCTCTGGTTTACGCATTGATTTCCTTTTATATTTTTCAAGCATTATTTACCTTTGCTTAATAGTTGATTGATTGACTGATCTTCCTTCCACATACGTTGCTTCTTCTCCTTCCAGATATCAAATAACTTTGATAGTGTCTCCTTAATATCTGGTTCAAAGATTCTTTCCGTACATCGAGGACAGAACAGGTGGTTTGCTTTACTCTTGCAGTTACCCATCCACCACACGGTGTCAGCGTCTAACTCTCCGCAAAAGCAGGGGAAGTTTCCATTCTCTCCCCTCTTATAGCCAAGCTCATTGAACCTAGCTACGATCTGTTTCTCCCTCGCCCTTTGTTGCTTCTCGCCATCTGACAATACGAGCCTGCGTTTGGGCTTCGTTTTCCATGATCTCTTGTAGTTGCCCGATGGTCGAGAGGGCGTTGAGGATGAGGTTTTTTGTTTCATATAGGTTCTCTTCCCTGATCTGATCCAATGCCAGATCAAGATGTTTTTCTGCTACTATTAGTCTGTTATATATCCTTGAGTCCATCATGCTATCTTTGAGAGTAGTGTCTCTACTGTTTCAAAGTTTTCATAGTGGCACCTATCAAATACTGTACACCACATGGGTGAACAGAAAGAATGAGTGCGGTTCAGAGGCCAGTAGTCCTTGTCTATTCTCTCATTTAATTCAGTAAGCAATTTGTATGCCATATACAAATGTTCAGGTGTTAATTCTGTAACTAAGAAGACAGGTGGCTGGTCTGGAATTATTAAGTGGTTCTCAAACGATGGTATCTCAGTTAAGTTACGCTGTTTCATTAAGGCTAGTGCATACAGTGCACCCTGCATGATCCAGTCAGGCTTCGCCTTCTTTGCTGGCTTGGATTGACGCTTGATGTCTATAATGAGGGGCAAATTTTGCCTCTCGGCAACAATATCCATGTACCCTGTCGTAGGTCTGGTGTGTCCCTCAAATGTGAGCTTAAAAAAGTGCTGTGTTTCCAGTGGTTTGTAGTTAATCCACCCCATGTATGCCTCCACTGCCTGCACGTGGCTGTCAAAAGACTCTACCAATTTAATCTCCTCGTCATAAGGGAGATCGCCTTTGATATTCTCAAGTGATTCATCCATACTCTTGCGTATGTTACACCCCTCGATGCCTGTCATTAGGTTCTTGAGTCCTGCTTCATAGCCTGCATCTACTATCGTGCCTGCACCAAGGTAAAAATTAAATGGGAACTTTTCTTTCTTCACCTTCTTGTACCATAACTGCTTGGCACAGAAATTATTTGCACTTGAGTGCGATAGTTTAATGTCAGGATGTATCATTAGTTTATCTGTGATGGGGTGTCCTCGCCTCCTCTAACTCCAAGAGACTCTGCAAGTGCATCCTCCTCCTGTGGTAGGATGGCATAAGACCTGATCTCAAATAGAATCTGGTTGCTGATCAGCCACATGGTGACTGCTTCACGCCCAATCCACCTGACAAAGAACTCCCTGTAGGTGCGGTCTGTTTTTTCATCTGTTCCGAATGAGGATGAGTCGAGCCAGTGCGAATCTGGATGGAAGTTGGCTTGGGTGTCTGCTTTCCACAGCATATCTCCTACTGTCTCCAAGTCTAGGTTTCCTGTTTGGTATAAACGAACTATCATATTCCCCTTAGATTTATGTTATTGTATCAGATAATTAGCAAGTATCAAGCCTAACTAATTGGATTCATCTTCTCTGTTATTGATTCCTTGCCACAGTGAGGGCAGTACGCCCTGCCTTCTGCATATACATTCATATCCTTGTGGTGCATTAATGCTACTGACCACCAGTTCTTGCACTGACTGCAAGTGAAGTGGAATAGCATCTCAATCGTATATTTGTGTGTCATTCTCTTGTACCCTCGCCTTGAATGTTTCGTAGTCTGTTGATCCCTTCATATTGTTGCAGTCCTTACAGCATACCACCATGTTATCTATGTCGTTCTTGATCTTGTGTTTATCCAGCACGACTGAACGTGGTATCTTGTGATCTATAATAAAGTTAGTAGGTGCAAGCTCCGTGCCACAGTAGTGACATGGTGCAGTGTGATCCTCTATGTTCTTAGCCTTTAACCATAGTACCAGTGGAACATGACGGCTGTAGCCTCCCTTGAATATACCCCTTTCAATATAATTCATACGCTTCATATACTCCTTGCATTTTTTAGAGCAATACTTCTGGCGTTTATATTGGTAGTTGTTAGGTATATATCCCTCACCACATACTAAACAGACCTTATCTTCTACTGTTTTTTCCATAACGGTGCATCCCTGCTTGTTTGTGGAGTTCATTGAGTCTTTCCATGTACTCGTCATGCGTTTTGAACGTCCATTTTTCTGGCTTTTTTTTTAACTCCTTGCTAATTTCTTCATCGCTCATGTCACTTAATCGTTTCATATCAACCCCTTTTCTAGCATCTCATCCCTCTGCTTTTCATGGCAGGGTCTGGATGGAAATGTAATGTGATGACCGCAGGGGAAGTGGGAGCGGAGTTGTCCTTCGCCCCTACTTACAGGGTGGAGTTGGAATGATAAGTCCTGAGTCTTACTATCCCACTCCACTGCCTGCTTTTCATGCAGTGCTTTGGTCTTCCTGTTTTTCTTATACAAATCTCCTCCTCTTAACTGGTACTTTTATGCGTAGCCCTGCGTCAATCATTCTCTCTTGGACATACGCTATAATACGATTGTCTTTCTGTGTTCCGTAGATTAACTCCGCCTCATTGATTAGGTCTGCTACCTTCTCACGTTCAGCCTCGTTCATTTTACGCATTATCATATGCCTCCTCATCTGGTTGTTTGTATATAACAATTATTTCATGCACATCATTTCCAACATCTTCTAAGATATCTTCAAATCCCTTGTATGCCCAATTAGTATGACCTACTTGGGCATCGCAGTAGGCATCCAGATAATCTGTTGGGTAATTAGTTAGATTCCTCAGTTCCATGTGTCCCCCTCTCGCCTGTTAATAAATAGTGTAAAGCATTTACTGCACCTTTCTTTTCCTTGATGCTCATGTGCTTAGTGACTTGTACTTCCTCATACAAAGCGTCTTCAATCTGCTTGATGGCATACTCAAGACCTTCTATCCTGCCTTGAAATATATCCTCGTCACGATGCTCAATCTCCACGTTCTGCATATAATCTAAAGACTTGCGATCCTCAGCAAGTGATTCTTTTAAATGATGCAATACCTGTGCCATATCTTTCATAAGTCCACCTTTCTATCAAGAAATACAGGCGAGTGTTCGCCTACGTATGATCCTCTGATATTAAATTCAAAGTATTCAATTGCTTCTTCTTGTGTCATACCATCTTCCGCCCCCTCTTGCTGTAGTATATCTAAGATTTGTTGTGTGTCATAGCAGAATGCTGTTAGATTAATTCGCTCCACGACTCCTACTATTGCCTCGTCATATAACCAACTAGGCTCTAGCCTCATCAAGTCTGGATATACTTCTTCCCATATCTGCATAGATGGACGTAAGTGATTCTCCACCTGTTCACCTGAGCCTGCCTCCATTCTACGGCGGACATCAGCCCACTCTGCTTCTCGCTTTTTTATCTGTTTTATATTCTCCTGATCGTTCATGTTTTACCTCCCTTATTTTTATGATTGACCCCTTGTAGTTATCAGGTGTTGTATACCTAAGTACCACCTCAACCACGAAACTTTGGTTTGCGTGGTGTGTTGTGGTGCTGTGATTCCCATTCTTTAATGTCTTCATCTGAATAGTCTTCTAATTCTACTACGAACTCACGGACAATACATTCCCCATCATCCGCAAGATATGTGTTGTCTTTCTTATCTCCATTAAGAAGTCTCCTTGCCTTAACTTCCCTTACAATCTCACCAGATGTATGCGTTACGCATTTAGATGTTGTAAGTGTTATCTTTATCTCCATGTGCCTCCTTATATACCATGTACTTGTTCATCATTGTCTAATGATCTAACATCAACAGCATTACACAAGGTGTTGCTTTCAATGATGTATATTATTTCCTGCAATTGTAGTTTTGTTTCAGCAAGATCATCAATGAATGCCTCGTGCCCTTCCTCGCCTTCTAATAACTCGTGGACTATGTTCTGAATGAACTTGAGTTTATCTGTTTGTGTCATGCTCCCCCTTTTCTCTTATGTCTTCTAGTTTATATGCAGTATCCGTGCCAAAGTTGAACCGTGAAGTCCTGCAACATTTAATGCACCATGTATGTTCCTCGCTGTTCGCCTTGAATATAGGTAACTTTCTGGTGTGTCCACAGTAAGCACACGTGATTCTAACGAATGTAGTCATACCTGACCTCCGTTTGAGTGGTTTAGTCAACTGGCAACTCGTTGATATGATTAAATAATACCCTCTTTTTTGACCTCGTCTGACCATTTGACTACCCCCCCATATATATACAATGGTATAGTACCCTTCCTCCCAGAGGTAACGGAGGGTAGTCAGCTACTCATATATAATAATAATAATAATAATATATATAATAATAATAATAACTTAACCCCTATTTAGGGGGAAGAATTTTAGTCAGACGGCACTCAGACGAGGTCAGCCCTCTGACTAAATCCTTCAAAGTTCTATGCAACAGCGAGGTAATCTGCTGTAGCAATTTGTTTCCTTGATGCAAGGTAATTATCAACGACCTTATGTAATTTCTGAGTCCTTGATATTTGATCCACGTAATTGAGTCCTTTATTTACGTGAGTGAATGCATTGAATAATTCCCATGCACTGTACCTCTGACCCTCGTAATTGTAGGTAGGATTACGCCACTCTTTATCTACCTTGTCGATCTTAGTCTTAGGTAATGCCCCTTTACGAACCGCTTCCATGATTACATGATCCGCTTGTTTGTGAGATAGCCTCACTTTTTTGTACAGATCATAGGTCTTGTGCATGGAGTCAGTGTGATCGAGTAGCTTTTTATTAAGCATACTCACCCTGTCTGTAAAAGTGTCCATGATGTTCTTAGTATGCTTTGCCCCTGCAATTTCATACTCTGCCACAAACATCATGTTACTGCATATACCCACTACTCCGCCAGTCCCACACCTCAGTGAGAATCCAAAATCATTGGCGTTGCGGAATATATAGACAGTGTCGTAGTCTGATCGAGACTTTTCATCCCTCAGTCTAAGTAAACTGAAGCATCGTTGTCCCTTATGGGAGATACCATAGGTCTCCTCAGTAATTTCATAGCCACCATATGATTGCAGTGAACGCTTGATTGCATCCGCTACCTTGGCGTGTTGGATGGGTTGGTGCGTAGGTGATTTCCTTATAGCAGGTATTCTACAAAGAGTATCGTAGTCTACCTGTTCAGCACCACAGGAATTGTATATTACTTTTGTATTCATAGTCCCCCTTAGTGTTTGATTAATCGCATGATTTGCGACCTATGGAATGGTTTCAACGTGCTAGGTTGCACCCATCCTTCTTCTGCCAACATCCCTGCGATATCGGCATACGTTAAACCTTTATTGAATAATGTTTTTGTATTACTTACTAATCTTTCAAATCTTACCTCACCATATATCTCTTTCAATGACTTTCTCCCTTCACACTTGCCGTTCTTGGCTCTCATTCTATCCCTTGCACCACGTAACTTACTGACTAGGTTAGCTTTTTCAAACTCACTCACTGCACCTAGTATCTGGCGGATCATGGTCAGGCTTGGAGAATCACCTGTGAAATAGTCAGGTGCATCCACAGGGATCAGAGTCAACTCTAATTTTTTCAGTTCCCTGTAACCTAACTCCTGCACTATAACGTCACGTGCAAATCGACTAGCATTTTCACAGAGTATTACCTTTACGTCATGCTCCAAGCAATACTCTAATAGTTTAGAGAATCCCTCACGATCTGCAATATAATCAGTGCCCTTCACTGCTTGATCATATGCACCCTGCACCAGTTCGTAGGCATTTTTTTCCGCATAGGCATTTATTGCCTCCTTCTGCCTGTCTTCTGAGTCTCCTTCCAGATTGGTAGCAGATGAAGTTCTGATGTAGTAAACTGCTTTAGTATGCATATGATTTCCAGATTGCTAAGTCCGCCTCAGCTAAGGTGCTGAGGTAATTCCTTTTCATGTAGGCAGTCATTAGTTTATGTGCCTCGTCTTCCAATTTTTTATATTTATTATCAGACTGAGGTGTGGTACTTGGAATGTTATCACACCACGGCCTATGACTCTTGATAAATTTTAGAATATGCGTGTCCAGTGGTACACACTTTGCATCACGATCAGTATGTAATTTAAAGAATCGTGCAGTCTTCTTACCTACCCCCGGAATTTTCTCCAGTTGTTCCACGCTTGCCCTTCGCAAAAAGTCTGATATCATCCAAACGTGCAGGTTAGCAGGCAAATCCCAGATTCTCCTTGTCCACCACTCAAAGAATGATTTCCATTGATTATACTTCCCAAATTTATGTGCCTCCATCTTTCTCACACCAAATTCAGGCTCATCATCTATACCTAACAGGTAATGCAGGATACCAGACTCTTTAAGATGCGTGTCATAGTATGGATTTTCACCCATCTCCTCTGATATTTCATCAGTCAACACTTGAATCTTTTTTGCTGTTTGGTCAGACTTCTTCCCTGCTACCGCAACACTGAACATAAAGAACTCCTGCAAGTCCCAATCATTGCGGTGATAGTCTGTGATTTCCTTTGGATTAATCATATACCTCCTATTCTACCCATATAAATGATTCACATTCATTGCACCATGCATCACCATCTAAATAATGTGGATCAACATAGTCTCCTTCAACTCCATCTTGAGTTGTCCATGATGGGATCATTAAATCTTTTGATCCGCAGTCTTCGCACTTGTAGTTTGTTTTATGTCCCATGTTTATCTCCTCCTAATAATTTATGTAATTCAGAAACTTGCTCCTTTAAATCTTCAACATCACCCTCTAAGTGGTAAACTCTTGAAGATAGAGCATCTACAGTAAATTCCCATGCCTTATCTCTCTCTAATGACTCAAACCTGTACTCAATATCTTGAGCCAGATCACGGAACCCTATTGCAACATCTGATTGTTTATCTTCCATATTATCTCCATAATTTTGGAGTGACTGACAGGATTTGAACCTGCAAAAACGGATTTGCAATCCGCTACCTTACCATTCGGTCACAGTCACAAGTTTTTTTCTACGTTTAAAACTAGCACTAATTTGGTACGGATTGTACGAATCAGTAGCGTACCTGCTTTTTTTCTTCTCCTTTTTCATAGTCCCCCTGTTCTATAATTATACCTTTCTCAAGGTATGGTTCAGTGATTCATATGCCCGACTGAGCATATATGCATCCCAAGCAGAGCCTTGGTACTTGTCAAGCTGGCCTTCGACCATCGAGAGCAAGTAGTTTAACACCATCCTCTCTTGGTGTTTTTTAGGTGCGTTCTGCCACACTTTTACATAATTTTTATCCATAACAGTCTCCTGTTTGAGGTTAGGAATTTACCTTCCCAAAGTTTGGGCTGGTAGTGGTGATCTTTTTACCAAACATTGCAGATGGTTTGTGATCCATCCATGTCCTATCTTTTACAAGTTTTTCTAACTCAGCGTAACACTCGTCTGAACATACATGCACTGAATCTTCAGGGTTGTTCCACCAGTGACTAACATCATGCTTTGACAACGTCCCTGTTTTGTAGCAGTAAGAACAAATCATGTACCTCCTTTGTAGTTATCGGTTTGGAGTCTGCCGGAAGTAAAGTCAGAGAATCCTAAATTACTTACTCTAAATTTAGGCTTGCTTGGTTGTTTACTCCCTCTCTAATCTCTGACTTGTAAACAGACTCCCCTTGGTTAAGTGTGTCTATTAATAAGTTGGTTGCAAACCACATACTATCCGCAAAATACTCACCTGCCTGTATCTCGGCCCCTCACCAACTTATTTAAAGCAACACTTATTTGTTGTCTTCGAGTATTGCAATGCAAGCCTGAGCCTTGACAATCTGTTTTCTAAGCCTCAGCTTTTGGCTCATGACTGTTGCATAGTCCATGAACCTTTTAGCATACCTAGTTGACATAGGTTCGGCATCTACTATCCTTGCCTTTTTACCTTCAGACCAGACCTTAGCTGATCTTTGGAAAACAGTCTTCTTAGGATTAGTATCATGCATTGTGTAACCATTACAAATCTTGCGACTCCCTTCAGGTAACCAATTTCCATCTTGCAATGGTAATCCTTGGTTAACTCTTTTTTGCGCCTCAACTGTTGTTACGTACCTCATAATTATCTCCCTTATTTGGGTTCTTGTTTATGCTACGTTCACGTTTGCGATCATAGCGTTTAGCGGAGGTCTTCACCTTTTGGCGGAATCGCCTCCAAAAATTATTTCTTATATATCCTTTAATCATGCAATCACCGTGCCAAATTTAATCTTATTAGATTTATTTTGCAAAATAGTTCCAATCTTTATCGTTAAACATTCTCGCCTTATCACGATCTTTTTGGCGGAGTCTTGCGACTTCTTCGTTTAGTGCAAATATACACTCTTTATCGTTCATTTGAGTGAAGTCTTTTTTATTGTTCCAATTCTTTTTTTCCATGCATTCCTTTCTATTATATACAAGCAATTAGTGTGCCAAACTAATTTCGTTTAGTGCATTTTGTACAATTTCCTTGCCAATCCTGCGAATTTGCCGATTGTAGCGTTTCTTGCAGTACTGCATATCAATGCCCAGACAGTACTGATCTTCAAACTGCTCTGTTTTAAATTCGCCTATTGTCTTGGCAAGCCTTCTGTTAGTTTTTTGCTCGTTCATTTTTTTGCCCTATGGAATATTTTGCCTATCAGTTTTTACCTACTAGGCAGGATTTGCCTATATTGTAGGATACTGGTTTTGCCATGTTGTAAACCAATGCCTATGTTTATAGGATACTTGTACGCCCGACTTAAACTTTTTTGATTTATCGGCAACGCCATTGCACCAATTATTCCAAAGTTTTTCGCCTCCGCCTAGTTTGCGCACCGTATTAAGATAATCTTTTCGCCTTTTCGCCTTGATATCCTCCGATTTAAGTTTTTTGTTATAATCGGTTATTTTTGGATTAATGCCGTACCAAATTAAATTATTAGAATCAAGGCAACCGAAAGCCTTATGGCCTGTTGCTAGTTGAGCCAAAAACCCTGCTTTTGCTAGTCCTAATCCCTCAACTTCAAGAAACAGTTTTAAAATTTTGTCTGGAATATCGCCTTTTTTACTGGCAAGTATTTTCAGCATATTATCGTAATAATATTGCTTGTTTTTATTAAAATGCAAGACCGCCTTTTTCTTTTGCTCCCATTCAAAAACTGGAATATTTATGCCTTTATACTTATATTGTGACATAATATTGTCCAAATTTTCAGTGTTTTGCTGTATTGTTGCCTGCACGCCTGCATGACAAAACGCCAAATTTTGCGGACTCGCCTTGCAAAAATCAGCAATAAATTTATTGTCTGTTTTATACATTTAATTCTCCCATTATTTGAGTTAATTTAAACCGGCAATAATTATTTGCCTATTAGTGCACTGCAACATACATGCCACAATGCACTAAAAATCAATTAATTATTCTTTTTTGTCTTCAAAAATAATAATATCATTGAAAGAATTAATTCTTTCACTTGGAAAACGTCCATTAGGCAAATCAAGTAATTGTTTTATGATTCGCCTTTTTACCGTTTCAAAATCTTTTTTGCTGTTTCTTATAGTGCCCATAATTTTGCCTTAAATTTAGGGTTATCGCCTGCAAACAGTTTACCTAATTCATCATGCAATACTTCCATGCCTGCAATGTAAGCAATGTCTGATTCGCTAATCATATTAGAATCGGCCTTGAATCCATCAATGTTTTGCTTAATTACTGCATGTATTGCGTTGTAATGGCGCATTGTAAATTTGGCCTTATTAGTTTTGTTTTCCATTGTTTAACTCCATTGAGTAGATATAAAAAAAGGCGAATTAATACAGGATTAATCCGCCTTGAAAAAGGTTTGAAAAAGGTTTGATTAAATCAGATATGATTTATCATTGAAACCAGTCACACCATACTTAATTGCATTTTGCAACAATAGTTCATCAGCAGGTAATTTATGCTGTGATTTGTATTTTTGCTGAACAGCAGGAATAGCAATTTTTGAATTAGTTTTTCTTGAATACTTTTCCCGCTGATAAAAAATATTATTGTCTTTTAAATACTTTTTGACATAACGCAAAATTTCATTGCGTACGTTATGCAGTGCAGGCGATATGTAACGCCTTGGATTCTTTATATTAACATCAAAATATATATCGGCCTTGTATTTACATTCTGCATGAAATTGAGCAGATTGTTCGGAATGACCTTGATTAATGAAATCTTGTTTCAAATTTTCTATCGCTTGCATGATTTGCTCCGATTAGAATTACTGATTAATGACAAAAAACAATTTTTTGCCTTCGCAGTATATGTAGCATTTACCATGCCAAGTTAAACCAAACCACAAAAAAAGTTTATAAAGTATTGAAATTGTTGCAAATAATAATTTGATTTAATTTTCAACTATTTTTTTGTGCATTTTATAGAGTGATTAAAAAATAGGCACAATTTCAGCAAATTTGAGCCACAAACCGCTGTGATTGCAGTCTGGTACTGGCTTTACAGCGATTGATTAAAAAATAGGCACGTGCTCAAAAATTAATCACTTGAAAAAACAGGTAAAAAATAGGAATATATAGTTCCGATTAAAAATAACAAACCTGATAAAATGCACGTTTATAAATCAGAACTAATAGTTCCGATTCTTTAAACTGCTGAAATTATTGAATAAAAACCAGAACTAATAGTTCCGATGAAAAATGTTAAATTATCTATAAGAGAGCAAATATTTTGTAATGAATACGTAAAAAACAACGGTAATGGAATTAATGCAGTAAAATCAGCAGGTTATGCCAGCAACAATGATGGATCAATGGCTGTTCAATGTTCTAGATTGTTAAAGAAAAAACATATAATTAGTGAGATATCAAGGCAACAAGATTTTATTTTGAAAGCCTCAAGTATTAGCAAGTCTGAAATTGTACAGGCACAATATGAACTCTATTTGCTTGCACGTGCTAATGAAGAATACAAGACCGCATCTAATATACTGGAATCATTAACAAAATTGTTAGGATATACTCCAAGGATAGAAGATAAGCAGATTGTGCATAATGTAAGATTTGAAAATTTACTTGATAATGCAGGAACACAAACAGCAAAAGATATTACACCAAAAATGCCTGCAATAACAGTTAATTAGATACCTGCTGAGTAGATTAAAAATATTGACTGTAATTTAATCTTGAGAATGTGAAACAAGACCGCAAAAAAAAAGATTGATTCTACCAGCCAGCCAGCCAGCCAGCGGAATGCTGAAACGGCCCCCACCCCATCCGCCGGCCCCCCTATCTTATACATAAAGTAGTTACTCGCATTTATACACCCTTGTATGTTATACTGTTTTGAGTAAAATATGGGAAAGGGGCTTTGTCTCCAGCCCCT
>VTLG01004949.1_pt1 | contig 11659 bp, 8 predicted proteins | sample 4694571 | NCBI WGS metagenome assembly VTLG01 (sample SAMN12604809, study PRJNA352737) | marine metagenome | biome: ENVO:00000447; feature: ENVO:00000209|ENVO:00000569|ENVO:01000036; material: ENVO:00002151; isolation source: viral sequences binned using virsorter ... | reverse complement strand
TCCTGTTGTTGTTCGCTCTATGGATAATGTTATTGACCGCACAACCTATCCTTTAGATGAACAAGAAACAGAAGCCAAGAATAAACGTAGGATGGGATTGGGGATTACAGGTCTAGCCAACGCCGCTGAAATGTGTGGTTATCCTTACGGTTCTCCTAGGTTTATGAAGTTTACTGCGAAGGTTATGCGAGAGTTACGGGACAGTTGCTACTCAGCCAGTGCAGACTTAGCGGTCGAGAAGGGCAGCTTCCCATTATTCGATAAAGAAAAATATCTACAATCAGGGTTTGCCAAAACTCTTCCTCAAGGCCTTAAAGACAAGATTGCACAGCAGGGCATACGCAATAGCCACCTTACCTCTATTGCACCAACAGGGACTATATCTCTGACTGCTGATAATGTGAGTAGTGGTATTGAGCCCCCATACTCTCTTCATTATGACCGCACGATTCAGAACTTTGACGGGCATCAGATAGAGCGCGTCGAAGATTATGCGTATCGTCAGGGCATTCATGGCAAGACAGCTAACGAGATATCAGCAGAAGATCATGTCGCGGTGCTGGCATTAGTTTCTAAGTATATAGATTCCGCTGTCAGTAAGACATGCAATGTGGGTGACAATGTTACTTACGATCAGTTTAAAGACCTATATCTCACAGCTTGGAAGAAGGGATGTCGCGGAATCACTACGTTTCGGGCAGCGGGAAAACGGTATGGCATCTTGAATGAGGTTAAAGAAGAAGAACCTAAAGCTGAAGCTTGCTATATCGATCCGGCTACCGGACAGAAGCAGTGTGAATAAAAATTGGCATTAGAGGACATACTAGAAGGGAATTAAGCATGGAAGCCCCTCGTATAACTCAGGAACTTATTGATTACTTAGACCATCAGTTCCCTAACCAGTGCCCCAGAATCACTTTTACAGACAGACAAATCTGGGTTTCGGCAGGGAGTGCTGATGTTGTCAAGCATCTGATAAGGGTCAAGGAAGATCAGGAAGAGAATATCCTATATAACCGATGAGGAAGATTGTTAATGTGTCGCTCTAGTACCCCAGAAGTAAGAGAACCTGTGACGCCAGCCCCTCCCGTCCAGCCCCCACCACAGTTAGAACAGATTGTTCCTGAACAGGCTGAAGAGGAGACTACGGCAAAGAAGCAGAAAAAGAAGGCAGTGGGGACAAAGAAATACCAGACGCCCCTTAATATTTCTAAGACGACCAGCACTGCTGACGGCAGTGGTGTGAACACCGCACGATAATATGTGCCTCAGTTCTAGCCCTGCCAGTGCAGCACCGAGAAAAGAAGAGACTCGGCGGGACATGACCTATGCGTACAAGGATGCTGGTCTTGAAGAAATAAAAGTCCCTACCGATAAAAAGAAGGGTGCTTCAAACAAATCATCTGAAACCAAGGTTGTTTCAAAAGCGACTAAAACTCCCCTCAATATTGGATAAGCTATGTATGGTAATGTCTCTTGTGCTGCCCGATATGAGAAACTAGCGACTGAAAGAGAAACCTTCCTTAGTAGGGGACGAGAGTGTGCAAAGCTTACGATCCCAGCACTTCTTCCTGATGCTGGTCATTCCTCATCTTCAATATTGCACACCCCCTACCAAGGTATCGGGGCGCGGGGGGTTAATAACCTAGCATCCAAACTACTGTTGAGCCTTCTTCCACCAAACACTCCATTCTTTCGGTTTGTACTAGATGATTTTACAGCTACGGAGTTGGCTCAACAGCCTGGGGCAAGGGCGCAGATAGAAGAAGCCCTGAATAAAATAGAGCGATCTATTCAGGCAGAAATTGAAAGTCAAAACCTAAGGTCAATTATCTTTGAAGCCCTGAAGCAATTGATCGTTGTTGGTAATGTTCTTGTCTATTTACCAAAAGATGAGGGCGCACGGGTATTCGATCTTCGCCGGTATGTTGTACAGCGTGATCCCATGGGTACTCCCTTAAACATCATCATTAAGGAAAGTGTATCTCCTGAGGTATTGGATGATAAAGTCAGGGAAGCTGTCCTCCAGAATATGCAAGATTCGGACAACAGCAAGACCAACACAGACAAGTCTATAGATGTTTACACCGCTATGTACAGGGACGGGAAGCGGTGGAGATTACACCAAGAGATAAATGAAACATTGGTCCCAGGCTCTGAAGGGTCTTGGCCTATCGATAAGTCCCCCATGCTCCCCCTACGTTGGGAGAGGATCGACTCTGAAGACTATGGGCGCTCCTATGTAGAGCAATACAAAGGGGATATGATTTCTCTAGAAGGAATCTCTAAAGCCATACTAGAAGCCACAGCGGCAAGCGCAAAAGTGGTATTCATGGTTAACCCCAACGGTACTACCCGTGCCCGTGATCTCGCTGATGCTTCTAATGGAGCAATCGTGAGCGGCAATGCGGATGAAGTAACTGTCCTCCAAGCAGACAAGTACAACGACATGAGGGTAGCCCGCGAAACCGCTCAGGGTATTGAGCAACGCATGGCGTTTGCTTTCCTGATGAACACAGCGGTTCAACGCGACGGGGAAAGAGTCACTGCTGAAGAAATAAGGCGCATGTCCCAAGAGCTTGATGACGCACTTGGGGGCACTTTCAGTCTTATGTCTGAAGAATTCCAGTTACCACTAGTGACTAGGATAATGGACAGGATGACAAAACAAAGGCGACTACCAGCGTTGCCAAAGGGCGTTGTAAAGCCCGCGATTGTCACTGGTCTGGAAGCCTTAGGCAGAGGTCACGATCTCAATAAGCTAGACATGTTCTTCCAAGGGTTGGCGCAGTTGCCCCCTGAGGTTCTGGCTAACTACCTCAATGTCGGTGACTACATCAAGCGCAGGGGTACATCACTAGGCATCGACATGGACGGTCTGGTGAAGTCTGAGGAGCAAATCCAACAGGAACAGATGGCAGCGCAACAGGCGCAGCAACAACAGATGCAAGAACAGGGCATGATGGACATGGCTAATAAAGCCGTGGGGAGTGGGACCGGCCCTGCAATCAAAGCCGCTGCTGACATAGGGCAGAACATGGACCCTGAAATGGCGCAGCAGATGGCGCAACAAATTCAAGAGGCGACAGGACAATAAATGGCTGAACAAGTCACAGCGGTTACTGAAGAACCAACAGGAAAAACATTAGAACAAGAAGCAAGGGAGATGGGGATTGATGTCGATGGTGTTCCTGAGGGCAATGGAGATGAGCAAGCCCGCCCCGAATGGTTACCAGAGAAGTTCCAATCTCCCGAAGATTTGGCAAAGGCTTATTCAGAGCTTGAACGACGCCAGAGCCAGCCTCAGGAAACCCCTGAACCTACACAGGAAGAAGCTAAAGAAACTGTTGAATCATCAGGTGTAGACTTCCAAGCCCTCACAGATGAATGGGCAGAGACCGGAGAGCTATCTCAAGAAAGTTATGACCGGCTAGAGAAGGCTGGAATACCTAATGATATAGTTAACAGCTACATTGAAGCACAATCAGCCCGAATGGAAGCTGCCCAAACTAGGGTCTATGAATCTGTAGGTGGCCTAGAGGCGTACCAATCAATGATCTCATGGGCAGCGGGTTCTCTGACAGGATCAGAGATCGACGCATACAATGCAGCGGTTAATTCAAATGACACCGCCCAGATCGAACTTGCGGTGAACGGGCTGAAGTCTCGCTACTCGTTAAGTGAAGGACAGGAACCAGCCACCTCTATCTCTGGAAATGTATCTGCGCCAGGTGGGGCCTATCGTTCCTTGGGTGAGCTTATGGAAGACATGCAGTCTCCTAAATATAGGGACGACTCAGCGTTCAGGGCAGATGTCGAATCAAAGCTGGCACGTAGCAACATATTAGAATCTAGAAACGCCTAGCACCTATGTCAGATAGATGAGCCATTCTAATGAGTAGAAATTATCGTAAAGAGTACGACAACTACCACAGCCGCCCCAAGCAGAAAAAGAACAGGGCAAAAAGGAATGCTGCACGTAGTCTTATGATTAAAAAGAATGGCGCATCTTCTGTGGCAGGGAAAGATGTACACCATAAAGATGGTAACCCCCAGAACAACTCAGCATCTAACCTTAGTATAAGGAGTAAATCCAAGAATCGATCCAGAACATAACGTCGCTCCTCTTCAGGAGGGCGTTCAGGCGACGGTCTGAATCTTCATTACTTCAACTAACTTGACCCATTACGATGGATAATCCTGTTTCCCGTTGAGTATCTGAAGAACCAAACCTTTGTTTAACTTTAGAAAGGATCGAAGCGAATGGCTAATGCCACTCCATCACGCCTAGGTCTCGTTGAAGCAACGGGAACAGGTTATGATGCCCTTTTCCTGAAAATCTTTTCGGGCGAGGTCATGGCTACCTTCAACGCAGCAACCGTAATGAAAGAGCGGGTGCGGCAACGTAACATTTCCTCAGGGAAGTCTGCCCAATTCCCAGCCGTGGGAAAATCCAGCAGTTCTTATCATTCACCTGGGGCAGAAATCGTAGGTACTGCGATTAAACACAATGAAAAAGTCATCACAATCGATGATCTTCTCATTGCTCATGCCTTCATCGCTAACATTGATGAAGCTAAGAATCACTATGATGTTCGTAGTGAATATAGCACCCAACTGGGTCAAGCTCTTGCACAGACATATGACCGTAACTTGCTGTCTATGGCTGTCAAGGATTGTGCAACCCCGCCCACAGCAATTGCTGATCAAGGCACCTCAGAACAGATCGTTCAGTCTGCTGTCTTGAACATGGGCACTGCCGCTGATGTTACCACATTGGTCGGTCAGATTTACGACGCGGCTCAGAAGCTGGACGAAAAGAATGTCCCGCGTAACGACCGTTATGTGTTTGTAACCCCTGCCGCATATTATGGTATCGTCCAGAATGACAAAATTGTAAACCGCGATTTCGGCGGGACCAATGGCGTCTACTCTGACGGCACAGTAATTAATGTTGCTGGTATGCAAGTTGTTATGTCTAACAACCTTGCGCTTAATCACCCATCCGTAACTACGGATACCGCTGCTAATAAGTATGGCGTCAATGCCAGTTCTTATCTTGCAGTTGTGATGCAGAAACAAGCCCTAGGCACCGTCGAGCTTCTATCGATTGCGTCTGAGGCTGAATATGACATTCGGCGTCAAGGTACGTTGATGGTCAGTAAGATGGCGGTCGGACATGGAACTTTGCGCCCAGAGTGCATGGTAGCAATTAAGAACGCCACCTCGTAATACCCCTCTACACAGAGGCACCTCAGATTGATTTCTGGGGTGCCTCATTTTTTATCAGAGAGATACTAAATGGCAATTGTCACCCCAACTACAGAGCTAGAAGCAGTAAACGTCATGCTCAGTATGATTGGCGAAAGCCCTGTAAATACCCTTGAGGATGACAATGTTGTAGATGCAACTATTGCTAGGACTATTTTAGGAAGTGTTAACAGGGAAGTTCAGAGTATCGGATGGAATTTTAATACGGAAATTGGGTATCCGATACTAAAAGACAACGAGGGTAAATTTCCTGTTCCTGCAAACACCGCCAGAATTGATACTGTAAACACCGTGGAGTCCAGTTCAGCCACTGATTACGATCTAGTTCTTCGCGGGAAGTATTTGTATGACAGAAAGAACCACACGTATTCTCCAGATACCACAAAAGTAACTGTAGACATTGTAGTGCTGCTTGATTTTGAAGACCTACCTGAGACAGCCCGCCGATACATCACATTAAAGAGCGGTAGGATGTTTGGAGAACGGCACCTAGGCGCACTGGTTACAGACACTTCACAACGTGATGAATCCCTTGCTTACGCGGCATTACAGAATGATGAGGTGTGGGCTGGTGACTATAACATGATTAAGGATGACATAACCCCATTGAACATCGTAAGGCGCTTTGGGTTCGATAGAGGCGTTTATTAATGCCCCTAGTATCATCTGCACTCCCCAACATGATCAACGGGGTGTCACAGCAACCAGCACCAATCAGGCTGGAAACAAGCTGCCAAGAGATGATAAATGCATTTCCTTCTGTTGTAACCGGACTACAGAAGCGCCCTAATACATCCTATATTTCAGCTTTAAGCACTTCAGTCACAATACCTGACGATGCAGCAATCCATTTAGTACAGAGGGATGCCACAGAAAAGTATTTCATCGTCTGTGTGAATGGTGATTTAGAAGTCTATGATTTAGATGGGAACAAGAAAACCGTAAGTTTCCCAAATGGAAAGTCATATTTATCCACAACAAAACCAAGTGAAGAACTTAGGTTTCTATCCGTTGCCGATCAGACATGGATTGTTAATACGTCTGTTGCTACAGCAGCGGCGGCAACCACAGAATCTAGGACAGACCCAAAGACACAAGCAACAATATATATATTTCAGGCAATCGCTAATAAGACATACGCTGTCTACATTAATGGCACTCTTAGAGCCACTACCACAACGAACACCAACACTTCAGCCGCGACAGCCCTTGAGGGTACGGATGAAATTGCCACAGCCTTGAAGGACGCCTTGGTAACCGCTGGATATACAGCAACTACCGAAAACTCGGCTGTGTGCATCAGTGGTTTATCCACCTCAGATAAGGTCGAAGTAACTGAAGGCTACGGTGGGCGCTCCATGCGTGTCTTCAAAGATGAAATTCAAGAGTTCTCAAAGCTGCCCCCTCAGGATGTAGACAACCGTCTTGTCAAAGTTAAAGGTGATGTTGAAGAAGCTGGGGACGACTACTGGGTTTACTACCTAGATAATGTCTGGACAGAGACTTTTGGGTATAACGCGGGGCGGGAGCTTACCGCTTCCACAATGCCACATACTCTTGTCAGGAATGCCAATGGGACATTCACATTCGATAGAGATTCATGGTCAACCAGAATAGCTGGAGATGACAACACCAACAGTGACCCATCATTTGTAGGAATGAAGATAAACGATATTTTCCTACACAAAGGAAGGATGGGATTCCTGTCTGGAGAGAATGTAATATTTAGTGAAAACCAAGAGTTTGAAAATTTCTACCGTACTACGACTGTGCAGCTTCTTGATACTGAGCGCATTGATGTAGCCAGCACGACTAACAGGGTGTCTACGCTTTATCACGCAATCCCCTACAACAGAACTTTAATGCTGTTCTCTGATAAAGCTCAGTTTGAAGTAACAGAAGGGGAATCATTATCTCCCAAGACTGTGGGATTAGAGATTGCCACTAGTTTCGATGCAAGCATAAAAGCCAAGCCTACTTCTGTCGGTCCTAACGTCTACTTTGCTGTGGACGGCACAACACATGCAAACCTCAGGGAACTGTTCATAACTGATCAGTCAGACAACAAAGACAGTTCTGAGATTACGGTACAAATTCCCAGGTACATTCCCGCGAACATAGTCAAGATGGCATCATCTACTACTGATGATATCATGGCTGTGCTTTCCTCAGGGGATAGGGACGCTCTGTATATATACAAATGGTATATGTCCGGTGATGAAAAGCTTCAGTCCTCTTGGGGCAAGTGGGAGTTCCCCACAGGGTACACTCTACTTACCATGGAGTTCCTTGAGCAAGACCTGTTCATTGTCTACAAGTCAAACTCCGGTGTACACATTGACAAACTTACACTCTCTGAGGGTGAGGGTGTTGATGGCACTCCTGATGATATTCTCTTAGACCGAAGAGTTACACAGGCAGAATGTACTGAGAGCTATAATAGCACTACAGATCAAACTACAATCACTGTACCGTACACTGAGTCTGCAACATGGGAGCTAGTTGAGAGCGACGGTACCATCCCTACAATAGTGTCTCAGACAACCACACAGATCGTTGTCACAGGAGACTACACTTCAAAGAGCTTCCACATAGGGCTCCCTTATACATTTGAGTACCGTTACAGCACTCAGTTTCTACGTGAAGGTGAACGGGGTTCCCAAGTTCCTATTCAGGATGGGCGTTTGCAACTTCGGTATATGTCTCTTTTATATCTGAATACATCCCAGTTTGAAGTCTCAGTTGCTCCAACAAATAAGCCCGTGAAGACCTACACATTCACAGGGCGCGTGTTGGGGGCAAGTGGGAACATCATTGGGCAGACAGGATATGACACTGGTGAATTCAGATTCCCAGTATTTAGTAAAAATGATGAAGTGGAAATTGCTATAAAAAATGCAACACCATTTAACTCCTCGTTCTCCTCGACAGAATGGGAAGCAATGTACACCCCAAAAACAAAAAGAATATAAGGTCAGAGACTGCCAGTTATCTGATCTATCTTATCTGGCACAAAACATAAGAAAGTCGGATGAAGAAGAGTTATATGCTGCATCCGGTAGTGATGTAATAACCTGTTTATTTTCGGGGGCAATGACCTCTGACTATCTCAAGGTAGCTACACAAGAAGACAATCCGTTTATGATATTTGGGACTTCTCCGCAGGGTTCTGTCTGGATGGCAGGAACCCCTGTATTAGAGAAGTTCACAATACCGTTCCTGAGGTTTAGCAAGCAGTATCTCAGCGAACTCCACCAGAAGCATGAACTACTGTGGAACTACACAGATTGTAGGAATCACGTACACCACAGATGGCTAGGGTGGCTTGGATTTACGTTCATACGGAAACTTCCATATGGACCATTCCAAAAGGACTTCTACGAATTTGCTAGAATAGGACAGTAATGAATGTGTGAACCCGCCACTATTGGTCTTGCACTCAGTATAGCGTCTGCTGGTGCTGGGTATCTACAGTCTGTCCAAGAAACCAATGAAAAGAACGCCCGCATCTCTGCTGAGAACATGGCTAAAACAGAGTCTGATCTTCAGGCTCGAATTGCAGCTAACCAAGAACGTGAAGATTTAGAGAATCAAGCCCGTGTTGAATCAGAAAGAATCTTGGAAGATGAGTACGAGAACCAACTAGCTGGCAGAGCAACAGCGGCAGAGCTAAAAACCCAAGCTTCTAGCTATGGGTTGAACATGGCTGGTTCCGTTACTGAGGCGTGGAACGAACTTAATGCCGCTGGGTTCAGAAGTGAACTCACAGCAACACAGGAAATGAAACAGGTACAACAACAACTCGCGACTAATAAGCGGGGAGTTAAGGCCAAGGAACGTCGCCGTATAGAAGAGAACAGGCTGTTGCCTTACAGGTCTGGGCCTAGTCCTCTAGGTGCGGCGTTAGAGATAGGAGGGAGTGTGAACACCTACGCTGAAAAGAAGGGTGGATATGGCAAGGCATTTGGAATTGACTAATGGCACCTAGATCAAAGATTGCCGTCCCTGATGTCAGGGGGATGCGTAACCTCTTATCCCCTGAAGATACCTTTGTGGAAACCAAGCCTCAATATACTTCTGAGGCATACGATGATAAATCAAAAGCTTTAGGAGATTTAAAAAGGGCTCTAGGTGTAGTCCAGACGGAGAACGAAAAACGAGAGAAAATCTGGCAGAAGAAAAAAGACAAAGCAGACAAGGCAGCGGCAACAAAGGCGGCAATCTTAGCAAGTTTAGATGGCACAAATATTGATTCTCAATCTGGCGAAACACTGTATCCAAAACAAAGCCCTTTATTCTGGAATATTTATGACGAGAAATTAGGGAATATGCACGCAACACAGTGGCAAACGTCGCTGTTAGCAAAATATGAAAAAGAAAAAGGGGGTATTGAAAACATACCGTCTTGGTTAGCGGAGCAAACGCAGACTTATCTTAATTCATTAGGAGATAACCCCAGTTATATCTCTGGGGCATACCCAATAATTTCACAGGCATCTTCAAATTTAATAAGTAGCCACGCTTCCTACACTCGCAAATCAAATCAAAATAAGATGGAAGTGGCGTTGTTAGACGTTTGGGGAAACAACTATAAAAACCCAAACCTATCCACAACAGACGCGGTGTTGAAAAATTGGGATGACCTACAATTAGCAGTTGTCTACGGAACCACTGGCAAAGACAGATTACAGCTTAGGAATGAGTTTTTCGCTCATGCGATTGGTCACGCAAAATCCTCTGATCCACGCATAGGCATTGGAATACTCAACGCCCTAAAACAGATAGGGGTGAACAAACAATACGTACTTAAAGAAAAGACTCCTGATGGCATTCGTAGCACTCCGACTGGACTAAGCGCGTTAGAGTTGTCAAACATAGAAAGTGCTATAGATGGGCTAGAACAAGAAGAAAAACGTCAGGAGCAAGACGATAGAGATAGACGAACAAACTTAATAACCGACAATACAGAAAAAGCTGTTTCTGAGTTTGCAAAGTATAGGTATGAACTTGGATCAAAAATCCCAACTCTGAAAGATAAAAGAGATTGGATTCAGAAATACATGGGAGACAACAAACTTGATGAAAACAGCTTTAACATTGGTAAATGGGAGGCGACAGTAGACGCACGGATCAGCAATGATCGAATCACTGTTGAAAACCAAGCCAAGCTTCCTCCTATTAGTGCATCTGGCCGAGCCATACAAACTAGCGAAGCAACGGGATACGCTTTAGTAGAGTTCAATAAATCAGGAAGTAATAGCCGAGGCGATGTTGAGGCGGTTATTGGGAAAGTAATGTTGAAATACCCACATGCAAACGATGCCGTAATACGCGCCGCGCTTATAAGGGCTACGTCCAAAGACAGTATATACACACATATTAACAAATTTAAGGAATCTACAAATAAGCTGTTTAAAATATTTGGGCATGATGATCTTACCGGACAGTCAACGGCATTGGGACAATCTATTGCTGCCAGTTTTCATACCCATATAGTTGAGCTAGAAAAAAAAATAGCGCAGAATCCTGGCGAAACGGAGATTAAGTACGGAGGGGTATCTTATCATATAGATCAAAAAAGCGGCATTTTGAAACTGCGCGATGCAGTATTAAAAAGTGTTTTAGAAGAAGCTAAAGAGGACAGCACACAACTACAAACAATATTAAAAGGCCCGAACGCTCCAGAAAACAAAGACGATTGGAATGTTGCAGATATAATTAATAAGGTTTCAAAAAAGTCCATCTATAACGTATTAACAACATATGGAGTTGGCACAGCAGTAGAAGAAGAAAAAGAAGTCGCCCCACCCGCTGATTTATCTGATGCTGCAAACGTTATATATCAGCGTAAATTAAAAGAGCAGATTGCTAAGAACGACGGAAAACCGTTAATGGATGCTGCTAAACACATGCTTGCAACGGCAGCAGCGAAAGAAGCGGCAGCAGCGAAAGAAGCGGCAGAAGCACCTGCCAACATGAAGCAAAATACTACTGGTGACACACCGCCGAAGCCCAGTGAAGGTGCCTTAGATATTGATAAAGGAATTAACGCTCTGTTGGAACAATATGGACCAGAGAGTGAACGGGAATTCAAAGCCACAACAGGGAGGGGCACTCAAAATCAGAGCCTTACTGATACACAAATAGATAACTTCCTTAGATTCCTTGTCGAAGTTGACCTCGCAGGGTTGTACAAATCAGAAGATATATTTGAAGGGGCGCACAACAGGCGTAAGAAAACAGGGACCAAGAAAACAAAGGTTCCTTTAAACCAAGAAACACAAAAAGAACTATTCAGTAGGTACTTTGATTTAGCCGCCTACATCCCAACTACTGAAGTAGGGTTTAGGGCCGCTTACTTTGATACTCTGTGGAATCAAGTAGAACA
>VTLG01016014.1_pt1 | contig 11661 bp, 11 predicted proteins | sample 4694571 | NCBI WGS metagenome assembly VTLG01 (sample SAMN12604809, study PRJNA352737) | marine metagenome | biome: ENVO:00000447; feature: ENVO:00000209|ENVO:00000569|ENVO:01000036; material: ENVO:00002151; isolation source: viral sequences binned using virsorter ... | reverse complement strand
TATAACAAAATTGACGCACATACAAGCACCCAAAGTGAACTAAACCATGTCGGGAGTGCCGCGAAATGCTCAAAGAAGATTTTTACCTTATTTAGAGCTTCCGGATTGTCACTGAAAACCCCCCAGGCCAAAATTATTATCGGCGCTGAGAGGATCACCAAAACGAATTCGTCCTTAAGATCTGTCTGTCGGGCTTCTAGTAATTTGCCTTGGTAAGTTTCCTCACCACGAGCTTGTCGCTCTGCGTGTAAAAGTTGTGCATCAGACATAGCAACTTTTGCTCTTTGTCTGTTGGCATAAATTTTACCTCCAGCTTGTAAAGCTATTTTAGCTAAACTGAACCAGGCCATATTAGAACCACTTAGCTGTTTGTTTTCTAGCTTTGCCTGTTCCTTTTACAGTAACTTTATCTCCAGTTGCAATATAAACTCCTTTACCTCTAAAACTAGATTTACCTCTTGGGTCTATTTCTATATTTTGAGAAGGAATTGAAATCTTTACTGATTTACCTAATGGCGCTTGTTTTTCTTTTGTCATATTTTTCTCCTAAGTTTATATATACTAAGATCTAGGACCTTTCAAGGTTCTAACGTCTTTAGCCTTCATTTTGTCTGAAGTCAGTTTAACATCAGCAGATATCAATGATTTCTCAATTGCTGTATCTGCTCTTAAATTAGCTAATTCTTCGTTCTGTTCTAGTTTATCATCTGTGATTTCTCTATTTTGAACCATCTTAGCGTTATCTAAATTAATTCTTGCATCCACTTCTTGTTGTTTTCTTTCAGCATCTATTGCTTTAAGATCAACTTCTCTCTCTTTAAGTTTCAATAACGGATCGTGATCAAATCTACTTGTAATAGCTTTTTCTTCACCTAAGAATTCTTCAGTCATATCTGCAATCAATACAGCTTTTCTAGCCTCTATCTTCTGAGAGATTTGTTGAAACTCTTGTTGCATTTGAGGATTCTGTACAGCAGCCGCTTGCATTTGTGGTAACATTTGCATCTCTTGAGCAAATTCTAATTGTACCTGTTCTTGTGCCATCAATGATATGTGCTCCATAATATTTTTCTCTAAGGCTGCAGTAATGCTCGGATTATTTCTAACAAAGTTACTTGCCATAAAATTTAAGTGAGCTGTTACGTGTGCTCTATGATCTTGTCCAGGGAAAGCTTGAAAAGGTTTTTGACCCATTGCATCAATGTGTTCCAACGCCGGATCTTTTGGTTGATTCGGTGGAGGTGGTGGTAATACTCTATCAATATCTTTTATACCTAATGCTTCATACATTTTTCTATAACACATATACATGTTGTGCATTTGTGGGTTAGACATTGCTAATTGTAATTCTGTTTGAGCTAAAGTTATTCTTTGCGTCATTGAAAAAATATTTGGATCAGCAACAGGTAGAATATCTACTCTGTCATCAAAATCTGTTACTTTAATATTTCTTTGTCCACCCACTACATCATAAGGATATTCTGGGGGTAAGTACGTGGCAAATAATTTTGCCAGTAGTTTAAATTCTGATTTTAAAGATACATACAGTCTTTTATGGATTGCTGACATTACCCTTGAACCACGTTCTAAAAGAGCTACGGTCGTACCAACTGCTGCATTTTGGTTCCCGTCCCCGACCTGCATGTCAGCAATGGACGCGAATCTTTGTCCTGCTTCGACGACAATTCCCATCAATTGCAATAAAGTTTGAGAAGGCTCCTTGTAAGGTAAGAATACAAAAGCATCTTTTAAGTTTCCTCCTGGAGTATCTACATCTTTAAATTCACCTGGTTGTATGTTTGCGGCATCATCTTTTACTCTGACACCTCTTTGTTTAAATCCAGCCGGAAGATTTGATAATGTTCCCGCGTCTAATAATTGACGGAGAGCCGCCGTTGCCGTACGACTCAGTCCGCCAATCATATGAATGAGTCCAAGGCCATAAAATCCAAGTCCTGGCAGAAATTTGAAGTGGACGAAATATTGGATTTTTATTTTCTTTGGATCATTGGGCGCGAAATTCTTTCTAATAGAAAGAACTTTCCGACTACCTTTATCGATTGTAACGATATAAGGTAATTTTATTCCTGTTGGTTCTCCATCTTGACCAACATCTTCGAAACCTTCTAAATCAAGGTTAACGTGGAATTCTAATAATTCATATAATGGTTCTACTCTTTGAGATTTATTTAAACCTTCTAGTTCTAATTCTTTTTTAGCTATTTGATCTGTATTAGCATCTTGAGGTCTTGATAATTCTATGTCTCTATAAAAACCTGAAATCTGTTGTTTACGTAATTCGTTTTCAGAAATTTTAATAACATGACAAACTGAAGTTGCATCTTCTAATGAAGTTGCAGTGTAAGGTACAATTAAATCATCAGCGGGTACAAATTTTGATACCGCTCTCCCTAATAAATCATCATAGTAAACTTTTTTAAATGTAGAGCCTGCTAATGGTAAATAAAATAACATTTGATCAAACTCTGGTTCGTATTCTTTCATTTGATCCATTAACTGATAGTTCATGAAATCTTTTACTCTTTGAGACTGTTGTTCTTTTTGGGGATTACTTAATCCCATCACTTGAGTTCTAACGGGTCCATCAGCTGGTAATAATTCTTTGTATGCTAAAGCTTGAAACTGTGTAACAGCTTCAGCTAAAACTGGGTGAGTTGCACCTGAAGCTCCTTGGAAAGGTTCTGTTCTGTTTTCATATTTAAATCCTAAAAGATCTAAACCTACAGTGTAAGCTCTTTCCCAATCTGCTCGTGATGCTTTATATTCTCTATAGTCTCCATCTAGCTGACTAGCCATGGGATCTAAAATATCGTCTGGTAATAATTCTGCTAAGTTTGCAAAGTGATCACCTTCGTCTGGTGTCGGCATTGCATTTGGATCAAAATCAATTGTAGCGCCACCATCGTCTTCTTCAGTGATTTCAACTGGTCCTTTTCCTAGTTGGTCCGCAATATCAACTTCCTCAAGAGTTTGCTCTTCTAGAAGCTCCTCTTCTGGTCGTTTAACATTTGGGAGACCTTTATCGATTTCTGCCATTTAAATTCTCCTGCTTCTTCTTATCTTGTTTTTTATCTTTAATCAACCCCTGTGGATTAGGTCCTCTTAATGGAGGTATTTCCTTCCATTTAACATGCTTCATGTTTTTAACTAATGTTGAATTTTTTACCATTTCTTTTTTAAACTCGCTATGCCGCCTTCTGCTCCTGAGAAACCTAAACCTGATTGTTCAGATATTAAATTTTCAAATGATTCTTGGGTAAGAGGATTATCAGGATCAACACCTCTTGCTAAATTATAACGATATAATTCTTGAGGGGAAAATTCTCCCATCTCATCAATTAATCTTTGCTCTTCTTCACCTTTGGTTCTCCAATCAAAAAAGTTTTCAGTTCCTGTAAAAAAATTAGTTAACCAATTAAAAGTCGAACCTGCTTCCGGATTAGCTTGTTTACTTTGAACATCAAATGCGCTTTTCTTTTCTCTTCTTAATTTTTCAATCCCTGCTTCTTGTACATTTCCAAATACTTTGGAAAAATCATCATTCGTTAAAGTATATCTTGCTTTAGCTATTTGATCTAAATTAGGATTTGGAAAAACTTCACCAGCTTTACTAATTGCTACTTGACCAGCAATTCCTTCTATTAATTTTTCATTTTCTGCATCTATACTACTTTGCCATTTATCATAAACTTGTTGCATTTTTTCTGCTTCTTCAATTCCTTTTGGTCCCATCGTTTTTAACTTATCAATTTTAGCTTGATAATAATCTTGTTGCTGACCAACTTTGAACATTCTTTCATTCATTGCAAAAACTTTATCAAAAGCTTGCGTGTCTATATCCATATCTTCTGCAACTTTTTTTAATTCTTTTAAATAACCCCCATCATTATACATCCCAAAACTTGCATTTCTTTTTGCAATTGATGCTGCTTCTTCGGCACTCTTTCCTTTAGACATTTCATTTTTCATGTCTAATCCCATGAAAATAAATTCAGTTAATAATCCAGTCGACAAACCTAATGCTTTTCTTCCTCCTGATCCCATTGCTTTCCACATTGCACCCATATTAGCTGGAAACGATGAAAATTTTAAATCATCCTTAATAAATTGTTTAGCGAACTTTTCAAAGTCAGCAGTTTTCCAATCTCCAATTTTTTTAGTAACAAATCTTTCTATATCTGCTTTAGATTCAAAACCTGAACCACCTAATCTTTTTCCATCTATCTCAACTGACACCCCATAATTTTTTAATCGTTTATCTAAAGTATCATAATCAATGGGTTGATTATTTTTTTTTAATAATTCAACTTCATTCATAGCTTTTCTTGCTTCAGTATTTGCAACTCGAGTTACTAATTGTATATCATCATCAGGGGAGATTTTTACTCCTTTAACATGATGTTTATGATAAGTACTTAATCCTTTTTTAATATCTTTAATATCTACATCATTATCTAATAAATAATTAGTTAAACTTTCTAAAGTTATTCCATCTATATTTTTAACTCCACTTCCTTTTTTTAGCATATCAATAATAGCATCATTTGGAGCAACTCTAGTTTCTCTAACAATGTTTACTAACTTATTAACTCTCTCATAAGATGGATGAGCTGTTGTAATATGTTTACCATTATATTTAGTTGCATTTGTTTTAGCACTAAACCATTTAGTACCATCAGGAGTTTCAAAACCTATAATTTTTTCCATTTTTGATTTAGGCATTACTTGTGTAATAGGTTTATATCCGGCTCTTCTATATGATTCTAATAACCAACCATCTGCAGCTCCCAAATTATAAGCTCTATTAAACACGCCATCCTTTACAAATCTTCTTATAGATTCATATAGCGCTTTAGATTCTCCTCTGCCTCCAGCAGAAACTCCATATTTTCCTTTTTTAAAATCTATAACATCTCCATAAGCTTCTTCAATATGGGCTTTCGCTATATCTGAAAGTTCTCCATGATATTGACCTAATGTTTGAGAACCTAACGCAGTTGTATTAAATTTTTTATCTTTTAATCTACTCATAATTATTGATTCACTAATCTGCTGATCTTTAGGTAAATTTCTATTTATAATTTTAACACTTTGTTCTACATTTAGTTTTGAACCTGGTTCTTGCTTATTAAAAAATTCTAATATCTTTTCATTTTTAAGAGCAATATTTCCACCTGTTCTTGAACCGCTAGTAATTTTAAATTTATCTTTATATTTATTCCAAATTCTTTGATTGGCTCCATGACCCTTTACGCCTGCTTTTTCAAAAAGCTCCTGCATGGTTCTAAACTCTGTTCCTTCCGGCTGATTTTTTAACCATGTTTCAAAATCTCCTCCTTTACTAAAAGGAATCCGTCCACCTTCAGCAAGGTCCATGTTCCGTGGTTCAAGGACCTCGGATTCATAGAACTCGGACCACGCGCCATCGGCTGCTTGAAGGTCAGAGGTTCTAAAAAATTCTATAGCGTCGTTGTAATCTTTAATTTTCATTTTTTCTTTTTAACTTTCCCAGTTGCAAACTTTTCTACTTCACTGAAATCTGATCCATGCTCGCCGAATTTATTAAAAGATGATTCTTCAAATTTTATATTTTCTGGATGTCCTCCAGTAAATTCTGCTTCTTCAACCCAGAACTCGTCTTTGGTTTTTTGTCCTTTATGAATCACTTTTTTAGTTTTTGTATTTATAGTAGGTTCAACCCACTCTGACGCTTTATAATTTAATCTAACCGGTTGACCTAAATGACCATCTCCAAAACCATGTTTATCTACTCCAATATCAACCGTAACGTCTCCACTGTCTAAGTGCTGGTTTACATAAACATCTGTTTTAGAATTAGGGAGTTTAGTTTTATGAATTATAACTCTTTCTGCTCCTGAGTCAATTTCTGTTCCTTCTTTAATAATTTTATTTACAAGAGGCTTGAACCACGCTGGCATGCCTTTAATATTTTTAAGTGGAACTTGTGTTAATTCTTGTGCAACTTTCTTTGTGGCACCTCCTTTAAGTAAACTTGCTAATCCATATTTAGCCGCCGCTCCTGTGGCACCTACTGCTGCCATTAATTTTAAAAATGCTCTTCGGCCCATTCCGCCGCCTGCAAATTTCTTTCTCCATTTAAAACCTACGTTCCAATCATCGCCTAATTTTTTTTCACCTACATTAGATAACCAATCGATAGGTTGACCTTTATAATCTACATCGCTTTTATCTCTTCCAATACCGAGTTCACCACCTACACTTAAGTCCCCACCTAAAAATGGAAACGTTGTATCTGCAGCTAATGTACCACCATAATTATATCCGCCTTCATTTAAACCTGGTACACCTAAATAATTTTCTTGTTTTCCACCACCACTACCAGAAAAATCAGCATAGAAATTAATTGGTGGTTTACCTGAACCGCCTCCTCCTAGAGGTATTCTTTGATTTGAATCTTCTGCAAGTAAATAACTTAAACCGGCTCTACCGCCTTTGTTATATAAACCTGGCATATTTAATAATTGATAAATTTGATTAAGACCTTCTATACCTAACTCACCTGCAAGAACAGAAGGGCCACCTCCCCATCTAGTAAGTTTATCGGTCCATGATTCTGTTGCTTTTCCGCCACCTGATTTGTTCCATCTACCTTTATCAAAATCTACTTCAATAATGTCTGCTGATTTTTTAGGTTTAACTCTTTCACTTTTTGGAACTGCAGGAGTATTTAAAATATTGTTTAATTGGTCTTCGTTTTTAATCAATTTAGGGTCAATGCCTTTTTCAAATAAAGATTCTTTTAATATCATTTCACCAAAGTCAATCTTACCTTTTTCAGGTATCTTCATAATACCTTCTTTATTTTGTTTCATGAGTTGTTTCATAACCCAATTTCTAAGTGAAAAAAATTTACTGATCATTAATAATACACAAACTTCCTAGGCGCTCGTTTCTCTAAAACATAATCTTCAGGGTGTCTTAAAAAGCCACCTTGTCTAAAGCGCATGATCGCTTGAGTTGTACTATCAACTAAGTCGTCATGGTCACCATGCGGGAATGCTGCACATTCCTCTATCACTTCCTCCGCAAACTTCTGGTCAGGCGCCCAAATCATGCCAGATTCAAAAAGCGGAGCGCATGTATTTACTCTGACATGTTTATCATTTCCTTTGCTCGGTGTAAAGTTCTGAACTGGAATATCCATTTGTCTTAATTCATAGGTCAAAGGCAGTCCTGCGGCCTTTGCTTCGACGATAACGGACTCCGGATTCCAATATTTGTACTGATCCAGTGCAATACGTCTTAATTCGGGGAATTCATACCTTCCTTTGATTGCATCCACTAAAATGAGGTTAGCGGGTGAATCTTCATTAGGGTAAAATACCCCCCAAGTCGTAATTGCACTAAAATCGGCTGTTTCTTTCTTAAGATACGCAGTATCATAAGATTGAATTACGTAATGTAAGTTCGGTGGTTCGTCATGGTCCCATAATCGCCACCATTCTCTCTTAATTAAAGCTCCTTCTTCAGAAGTTGGACGTTGCATCCATTGTGCATTCCATTTTCCAACTGGAAGAGTTGCTTTAACTTTTTCTAATTCTTCTAATCCCCAATATTGAGGCCAAACTGCTTCAGGTTTAGATCCGTGGTCCAAGATCGCTGGAAACTCGACCACTTCCCACTGATCACCTTTAATTTCTTTTTGATTTTTTAGTAAAATTCCGGTCAAATCTTTTTTTGACCAACGTGTCATAACTAAAACGATTGAAGCACCTGGTTGTAAACGTTGTCTTGGACCAGATGTATACCACTCATATGCATTTTCCATTGCAGTTGGAGACATTGCGTCTTGCTCAGAGTGAGGATCATCAATTATTAATAAATCAGCACCACGACCCGTGATTGCTCCACCAACACCAGCTGCAAAGTATTCTCCACCTTGGGCAGTTTCCCATCTTCCTGCAGCCTGAGAATCTTCTCGAAGGCGAGTATCAAAAATTTTTGCATATTCTTCACTATCAATTAATGTTTTAGCTTTACGACCAAACCTTACAGCCAGTTCGCCTGTGTGAGTTGCTTGAATGATCTTTAATTTTGGATTACGGCCCACCATCCAGGCAGGTAATAAGAAAGATGCAAACTCAGACTTGGTATGCCTTGGTGGCATATTAACAATAAGTCTTTTAATCTTACCTGTTGCAAGGTCATTAAATTTTTTTGCAACAACTCTATGATGAGGTCCTTCTATAAACTCGGGCCAAACAGCTTTGACAAAGGACATGAAGTCAGTTTTAGCTTTATTTTGAATTTTTCTCTCTGCATGCATTACCTTTAATTGCAAAAACTTTTTACGAACGTCGATCGGTAACTTCCTTATATCTATATTATTTAAATCCATACAAAATTTTTTAAAAAATTTTTCGCATCCTTTTTAGATGTTCAACATGTTTTTACCAGCATTAACTGTCTAAATCAAGCAATTCAACCTAGAGTAGTGGGACCCCTTTTTATATATAAGGGGATCGACCTTTTTTATTCGCGGATTTTTGGGATTGGGTTTGGTACCTCTATTGATATGGTGGGGAAAGCAGGGGCGATTGCTCGCCCGTGCTGGGGTTGATGATTAGTCTAACAAGACCATGTAAGCTTTGGCGTTGTGTTGTCTAAACCAATTCAAGTGCTTACGCATTGTGTCCCAATGCTTGCTTGCACCTGTGCCTAATTGTTTATCTTCTACTGTTGCCATTATTTCACATAAGAAGATTGCATCGTGCTTGCTTGCCTCTTGTTTAGTTAGCATAACAGATTCACCATTGAATCTATTCTTTCGTTCTTCTGTTCTTTCATCTGTATTTGTTTTATTCATATGGTTATCCTATACTATCCTTTAAGCATTGTCAACTGATTTAATTGTAGTTCTTGTTGATGTGTATGGTACTTTATCATAACCATTGCCATTGTATCTCATTCTATAATTTTCGTACTTTGTTTTCTCAATCTTAATTGGTGTTTCAAGAGCCTCTCGTCTGGGTGCTATTGCAATGATAGCTTGAATATGCTTTTCCAAATAACCTCGCATACAAGTATCATCACAGAAATAGGTCCAACTACCTTGACCACTTCGCCAATAATGTTTGATATTTACTTTTCTTGTTCTTAATACTTTATTATCGCCACTCCCTCTAACTCTTGTTGTTGTTTCTCTAGTATGGCACTCCGGTCCATGGCACCAATTATAATTGCTCATACAAAAACTCCCATAGCAAATAAAAAGAAAACATAAAAAGCACAAATAATAACTATATCAAGTTTTGTCATGTTCCTCTCTTATCTTTTGTTCAAGTTTAAATAATTGAATATCAATTTCCCTTAATCTCATTTCTGAATATAAGAACAAAATAAATCCAGCAACTATAAAGAATATTCCCATGTATAATAATAAATTGTAAATCATGCTTTCCTCACAGAATAATTAACAGCAGTTCTTGGGTGTTCTGCGTCCAAGTCCCAAAAGTTATAACAGGGATTTCCTTTTACATCTGTCCATTGTCTTGATTTAAAATTGTCGTGTTCATCAACTCCTCGGCAAGTTGCAAACTTTTTTCGTGATTTCATAAACCATGAAAAGTATTTTATTGGTTGTGTCATTTTATATCTTTCTATATAAGTTAATAACCTATCCTATCATTAATAGGATAGGTTGTCAAGTGTTAGTTTATTGCATCTTCTTGGTTTAAATGTTGTTCAACATCTATTCCCATTTTTGCCTCGTACTCCATTCTTTCAGCTATTTTTTCAGCTTGAGTTTTTATTCTCTTGTTCTTCATTCCTTTTATTCTATCAGCTAGATTTTTAGGATTATAGATTACAAGCCCAGTTGAGTTAGTTCTGATTATTTCTGCGTCAGTAATATTCAAGCCAAGTTCTTTTGATAACTCTAAAGCCTCGTCAAGATATTTATAACCTTTTAAACCAATTTTAATTTCTTTCATCTGGTCTAAAACTGATTTAATCCATTTACCATGTGCAATTACAAATTGACCTTTAGCCACTTTCCAATCTTGCAACATCATAAACTCTTGTTGAGAACAAAGCAAAGTTCTATCACGACAATATTCTCTACCGATTAAATCTAATTTATATTTGTCGTTCCATTCCTTGCCATATCCCTTGTTATCATCACCAAGATATTTATTATTTGCGTCAACATATTTTGTCTTGTGTGGGTTTTCGTCTTTGCCCTCTTGTTCAATCAAAATATCTGGATTGCAATTATCTTGTGCTTTTAACTCGTCTCTAAACAAAGCATAACCATATTCATTATCACTTCTTGAGTGTGATGAATTATTGTCAACATCAATGCTCCCACTTAATCTAAAGTCAAAATGTTTTTCAATCGGAACATTGTCCTCAATTACAACTTGATTGTCATAATTTCTTTTTTCCTTTGTTCCAAGATAATGAAAATGAAAACAACTATCTGGTTGGATAGTATCAACATTCTCAAACTTATTTTGTAGGTAATAGGCTTTTTCAACATCACTTGGTGTATAATGTCTCCGAACTATTTGTTCAGCAATTTTCCAAGCCTTATCATTTATGTCAATTTGATCTGCTTTCAAATCATCATACTTTTGTTTTTCTATTGTTGGCTCTTGTTGCAAGTGTACTTGCATACGATTTGCAATTTTATTTCTATACTCTTGATTTAGTCGCAGTCTCATGCTACCTCTTTCTTTAGTATTAAGGGAGTTTCAAATTTAACGATTGAAAAATTTGTATTCTCTCTTGTATTTATTAATTTATGTGCGTCTAAAAGTTTATCCGCACTTTTCACATTTTCTGCACTACCCAAAACAGAATAATCATTTTCAAAAGTGTCATATTCTATTTCTCTAATTATTAAGTACATATTTCCTCTTTCTGTTATTTATTTTAATTAAAGTTAATTTATCACTTGACAATAGGATAGTCAAGCATTATATTTGATTTAATTAATTTAATTTACTTGTTTAGACAATTAAATTAATGGGACATATTCTGGTTGCGAATAGCTTTTCATTTTGGGCCAGTAGTAACCAGAACTGATCCCTGATCTAGTAAGCTGGTCATACAAGGCTAGATACCTTGATGATCTCCGGTAGTCACTCGCAAGAGTGTAGGGATAACCCGCTAAAAACTACTCCTGTTAAAACAGGGGCGAATACTAGATCTGGGATCAGTAACCTAAGGTCAACTAGTACCGAAAGCGAATGGAATCGTTCAGCTTTAGGAAAGGTGGCGAAACCACATTAAATATTGGGTGTTGACTACTGATCCCTGATCCATTAGGCAGATCTTTAATGTCTTACGCGCGCCTTGGTGGATCAGGGATATCCCTGATCCAATGAATCTAGGGCGCTTTGTCGTATCCGGACTATGCATTGGATCTGGGATCAGATGTTGTGACTGCGGGATATAAACCGCTATAGTACAGGTACACGCCCGAGATCTCAAATGGTATGCAAAGCAAGCGTCATGCCTACCTGCACAGCACAACCTCTGGGATCAGAGCGCCAAGCGTCAAGCTTGACATGGCGTATAGGAGATGATAGGATATAAATAGAAAGTAGGAAATATGTCACAAGAAGAAATAAGAGACGCGATAAGATCCATCCT
>VTLG01004948.1_pt1 | contig 11664 bp, 13 predicted proteins | sample 4694571 | NCBI WGS metagenome assembly VTLG01 (sample SAMN12604809, study PRJNA352737) | marine metagenome | biome: ENVO:00000447; feature: ENVO:00000209|ENVO:00000569|ENVO:01000036; material: ENVO:00002151; isolation source: viral sequences binned using virsorter ... | reverse complement strand
GCAAACTTATCAATTAAGAGGTCATGAAAATGGGTTACGGCTACGAGTATCCAGCAGCAATTATTATTACTGATACAAACGCCCATACAGGCAGATTTGGTAAAGTTCATTGCTTAACAGATGCAGAAGCAACTTTTGTAGCAGAAAATATTACAGAAAATGGATCAGCTACTATTAATGGCATTACAATGAAAGCTTCTTCTGAAGTTTGTGGTGTTATTACAAGTATCACTCTTGCTAGTGGTCAAGTTATTGCTTATTTCTTATGAGTCTTGCTAAAGCACTAAAAAAAGCTGCCAGCGCTTCATTAAAAAAACTTGGTGGCGATGTGACTATCAGACAGGTAACAGCAGGGTCGTACAATACCACTACTGGTGCTATAACAGAATCTACGTCAGATACGACTATCAAAGGTGCATTAAGTAATGTTACAAGAAATCAAGTAAACGATTTAATCGAGTCACAAGACAAATTACTGACAATATCTGCTGGTGATCTTACATTTGTTCCAACTACAAAAGATAGAGTTGTTATAAGTAGCGTAGAGTTCAAGATAATCCAAGTAATTACTAATGAGCAAAATAATACCGCTGTTAGTTTCGATCTTATCTTGAGGTAAAAATGACAAGAAAGATTAGGTTAGATCAAATAGACGATGTGATGAAAGAGGCAGTTCAAGAATTAGTTGCAGCTACGACACTAGAATGGACAGCTAGAGTTAAACTAGCAACTCCTGTTGATACTGGAAGGTTGAGGGCAGCTTGGCAGACAGAAATAAGATCACTTCAAGGAACAATAATAAATAATGTCGCTTATGCAGAGCCTGTATGTTTTGGTGTAAATTTACCACCATCTTGGGGTGGCGTTTATAGAACAAGACAAAAAACTGTCGCAGGGTTTCCAGAGCTTATAGGAAAAGAGCTTGAGCAATATGCTAGAAGTCAATATGAAGTAATTAAAAGGAGAATATAATGGCTGCTACAGATTTGAATACAGTAAGGTCAACTATCGAGGCTAGATTGGCAACAGAGCTTGCCAGCAGCCCCGCTATTCCTGTTGTTTTCAACAATATGAGCTTTGACTCTACAACAGAAGATACCTTTGTACAGTGCATTACAAGCTTCGGTTCTGGAAGTTATTTAACAATGGGTGGAAGCGCTAACTCTACTAATAGTGTAGTTGGCTTGATTACTTTAAATATTTTTACAGAGGAGGGTATTGGAGCAGGGTCAAATCTTACGATTGGCAAAAGATTAAGAGACCTTTACAATAATATTACAGTCTCAAATGTTATTTTCGATTCTCCTGTTGGTCCCGAAATTTTTACTTCAAATCCAGAAGGTAAATTTCAAACTCAGTTAAGAATAACTTTTGAAATATACGAGGAACTTTAATTATGCCAAAACTTGTAATTACAGAAGAAATGCTAGACGCTATCGAAGCTGTTAAGGGTAGAAGAGAGGCAAATTATTGGGACAATAGGTGTAAAAGATACATGGAGAATCAACAAAAAACTAAAAAAGATGTAAAAAAGTCTGAAAAGAGTTAATATATTTGTAAATCTTACTTTTTTTTGTTATGGCTGTAAAAGGTGATGTAGGAAAAATCATGTTTGAAAATGCTGGCGGTACGGAAGCTGACATTTCAGATTTGAGAGCGTGGTCATTGTCTGTTACTAAAGACACACAAGAAACTACAAAAATGGGCGATACATCAAAATCATTTGTTGGTGGTTTAATCTCTGGAGAAGGTTCTGCAACCTTACTTTATAATCCATCTGGAAACTCTGATTATCAAGCTTTCATTGATGATGTTTTAGTTACTGGTGACGCTGGTGACGCTTTATTTGAGCTTTTTCCAGATTCTGCACAATCAGCCAAAAAAATTGGTTTTGCTGGTATTATCACTAATGCAGAATATGGTGCAACATTAGGCGAAATACAAGAGGTAAACATTACGTTTATCACTAATGGTGCAATAACTTCAGCTATATAGTAAATTTAAAATACCTCGCAATTTACTTATGATTACAAAAAGAAACGTAGACCTTATTACTGAAGCTTTTGGCGAGGTAATGAGTAACAGAAGAAAGTACGATCTTAAAAAACCTAATGGCGAAATATTGAAAGAGTTATATTTTCCACCACTAACAAGACATGACAGGATACAAGCGCAAGCGGCTGCTGGGACAGACGAGGCACTTACAATATCAACTAGACTTCTTTGCCAACTTGCAGAAAATGAAGATGGTACAAAAGCTTTTGCATCTGCTGACGCTGAAAACTTAAAACGCTTTCTTCCAGAGTCAGTACTTAATGATTTAGAGCTTTTTATGATGGATATTAAACTTGATATTAATACAGCAAAAAACGACTAAAGCGAGATAGCTGGATAAATTTCGAGTTTTTTCTCGCTACAGAATTAGGTAAAACATTAATTGAATTAAGAAAAAGTATCACAGAAGAAGAACTAATACATTGGGCTGCTTACTATGAACTAAAAAACGATAGGGAAAAACAACAAATAAATCGTCAAAAGAACAAAACAAGGTAATATATAATAAAGGTTATTTGTATTTGTGGCACAGGCAAATGTAAGACTTACTGTAGATGCAACAGGAGCTACCAGAGCATTACAGGGGGTACAAACTAAAACAGATGCATTACAAAGGTCTTTTGGAGGATTAAAGGCAGCTATAGGTGGAATCGGTATTACTTTACTAGCGAGACAAGCAATAAGAACGTCTGCAAATTTTGATAAATTAAATGTAAGGCTTGGTTTGCTTACAAAATCATCTGGCACTTTTGCAAGGTCACAGGAGATAGCTGCTAATGCACAAAAAGCTTTTGGTTTAAGTGCTACTGAGGCGTTAGAAGGTATTACAGACATAACAGCAAGATTACAACCTTTAGGAGTTGGAGTTGAAGACATTAAGTCTACATTTTTTGGTTTTAACACTGCCGCTAAATTAGCTGGTGCATCAACAATAGAGGCATCAAATGCTTTTAGACAGTTAGCACAGGCACTAGGTTCTGGTAGGTTACAAGGCGATGAATTTAGGAGTATATCAGAGCAAATTCCAACACTTTTAGCACCTGTGGCTGATGAGTTAAATACAACTGTCGGTGAGCTTAAAAAATTTGCATCTGAAGGAAAACTTACCAGTGATGTCGTTTTAAGAGCTTTAAGAAAAATTGAGACAGAAGGTGCAGGCTCATTAAAAGCATTGATTGCAAATGATCCTACGCAAGTTTTCAAAAATTTATCGAATGCAACAGAGGACTTAGCTAGGGCATTTGGTGAACAATTAAATCCAGTTGTCTTACCAGCTATAAAAGCTTTAACAGATTTAACTGTTGCTGCTGGTAATTTTATAAATACACCATTGGCAAAAACCATTGGAATATTTACTGGACTTGCTTTAGCTGTTAAAGGTTTAGGAACTGCAGTAACCTTACTCACTGCGGCTCAAACTATTTTAATTGCCAAATTTAAAGCTACTACTGTAGGTGCAATAGCTTTTGCGAAGGCATCTTCTACTGCATCAGTAGTAACAAAAGCACTTGCATTTTCTACAGGTGCATTAACTATTGCTTTGAATGCTTTGCCTTTAATTGGTATAGCGACTGCATTTGGTTTAGTAACAACAGCGATTATAAAAAATATTGATAAACAAAAAAAATTAAATGCTTTAGTAAAAGAAGGTGGTGAAGAGGAAGTTAAAGCAGCTATCAAAACTCTTGAAGCAAGAGCAGCAGTACTTGAAATACAAAAAAGAGGAGGGAGTTTAAGAAGAGAAGCATTAGAAAACATTAGAAAACAAATAGAGGAGTTACAAAAACGTCTTGGAACTATAAAAAAAGAAAAAGATGCAATAGATAAGACAACAGAATCAACAGGAAAATTAAGTGAAGCATTTAAAAAAGTGGGAGATAATATTGCCACTGGTGTTTCTGATGCCTTACACGATGCGATAATGCAAACAAGAACTCTTGGCGAAGCTGCTAGGTCAATATTGCAAGGTATAGCAAGTGATTTATTAAGGCTCGGTATTAATACTTTACTTAAATCAACAGGTTTTGGAATATTTGAAAATTTAACAGGTTTTGCAAACGGAGGAAGACCCCCAGTTGGCAGACCATCTATAGTCGGTGAACGTGGACCAGAATTATTTGTACCCTCAACTGCTGGTACTATTATCCCAAATAACAAGATGGGTGGAATGAATAATAATATTGTCGTAAATGTTGCTGTAGATGGAGGAGCTAGTGTTGATGCTGATGAAAATAACAGCAAACAGTTTGGACTTGCTCTTGCGGCTGCTATCCAAGCAGAGATAATAAACCAAAAACGCGCTGGAGGTTTACTTGCATAATGGCTACTTTCCCCTCTATTGATCCAACGTATGCGGGTTTTTCTAAAAGATCAAACCCAAACAAAAGGCTGATCCGCTTTATGGATGGATATGAACACAGGATTCTCTTTGGATTAGCTAGTCATCAAAATCCTAAAATTTATTCTTTAATATTTGATGTAACAGAAACTGAATCAGATGTCATAGAGGCATTTCTTGATAGTAGAGCAAACGATCAGGCAAGTTTTACTTTTACACCACCAGCGGAGGGAGTATCAAAAACTGGCACGTACAGTCAGTCTGGGACAACTGTCACCATGACTGTGACGAATCATGGTATTGCAGTAGGTGAAACTGTAACTCTTGATTTTACAACTGGTTCTGCCACAGATGGTACTTTTATTGTGGCCTCTGCCGCAGATCAAAACACTTTCACTACAACTGCTGCTGCAAGTGCTACAAATAGCGGTAATGTTTCAGTTACTGTTTCTGGGGCTGGTCAATATGTATGTGAAAGCTGGTCAAAATCTATTCCTTACAATAATAGAGCAAGACTAAGTTGCACATTTAGAGAGGTGTTTGAGCCATGAGTTCTAGTGTTATTAGTGATATTCAAGGGATAAACCCTTCATCAATAATTGAACTTTTTACACTTACAACAACTGCTGCTTTACATGGTTCTGCACAAACTTACAGATTTCATGCTGGCTCAAGTTTAAATTCAAATGGTGAGATTGTATGGGCGGGTAATTCTTATCAAAGATTTCCAGTAGAGGCTGATGGATTTGCGTTTCAAAAAGGACAAATACCAAGACCGACATTAACTGTTAGCAATGCACTTGGAACTATTACATCAATATTGCTTACTGTAAATGAAACAACAACAGGTAATGATTTAACAGGTGCGACAGTTACAAGAATAAGAACACTAGCAAAGTTTCTTGACGCTGTTAACTTTGCTGGAGGAGTTAACCCTTATGGAACACCAGACCCAAATGCTGAGTTTCCTCAAGAAATATATTCAATAGATAGAAAGGCATCTGAAACGAGGGACGCTGTAAGCTTTGAATTAGCTGCTCCAATAGATCTTGCTGGAGTCCGCGCGCCAAAACGTCAATGCACTAGAAAAGATTTTCCTAGTATTGGTCGTATAAGAATATGAGTTGGAAGCAAGATGCTTTGGTTCATGCAAAAGATCAAGACCCAAAAGAGTCATGTGGTTTATTGATTAATATTAAAGGTAAAGAGAAATACTATCCTTGCAAAAATTTATCAAATTATTCTCAACAATGTTTCATAATTGATCCAGAGGATTATGCAAAGGCAGAGGATAGTGGCAAAGTTTTAGCTGTAATTCATAGCCACCCAGTAACTCCACCAGTAGCAAGTCAGGCAGATATGATTAGCTGTGAAGAGAGTGGCCTTGTTTGGCATATAGTTAACCCTAAAACAGAACAGTGGGGCTTTTATAAGCCATCAGGATATAAACCACCTTTGATCGGCAGACACTGGGTCTGGGGCATCACAGACTGCTGGAGCTTAGTTAGAGATTGGTATAAAGAAAACTTAGGAATAACATTAAGAGACTGGGACAGGCCGACAACTCCAGAAGAGTTTGTTGAAAATCCTATGTTTGAAAAATGTGCATGGCGAACTGGCTTTAGACAATTAAGACCAGATGAAAAACTTGAAAATGGTGATCTTTTGTTTATGTCAATAATGGCGACAGGACTTAATCATGTGGCGATTTTTTTAGATGGTGATGTTTTACATCATTTAGCAGATAGAATATCTTGTAAAGAGCCATACAATCAGTGGCTGCTTAAATGTACTGGCATGAGGTTACGTTATGCTCAATAAAATAAAATTATATGGTGATTTAGCAGAAATCACTGGACATAATGAATTTGAAGCATTAGTAAATTCAACTGGACAAGCAGTTAGCTTTTTAATAAATAATTTTCCACAGTTAGAGAGTCATATGGCAAATCGTTATTATAAAGTTTTAGTTGATGAACAGGAGATAAATGAACAAGAAATAAATTTTCCGATAGGTCAAAGTGAAATAAAATTTGTCCCTGTCATACAAGGTGCTGGAGGTAATTTAGGAAGAGTTTTACTTGGTGGTGCTTTGATAGCTGTTGGTATGGGAGCTTTCGGAGCATTTGCTGGTAAAGCTGTTTCCTTTGGCGCACAAGGTATAGGTTTTTCTAAAGCTGCTCTTGGAGCTAAAGCTGCTTTTGGTATTGGTGCTGCTTTAGTACTAAGTGGTGTTAGTGGTATGTTGTTTCCTGTACCAAAGATGCCTGAGTTTAGTTCAGAGCAAGACCCTAGACTATCATTCAGCTTTGGTGGCACACAGCAAACCAGTCGCGCTGGAACCCCAGTGCCTGTGGTTTATGGAGAGATAATAACTGGTTCAGTGGTAATTTCTGGTGGCATTGATACGGAGCAAGTTCAAGTATGACAAAAAATTCAAAGGCCATTGGTGGTGCTGGTGGTGGTAGGCCAAGTCCCCCACCCCCAAGACAACCGACAAGAACCCCAGATACACTGCACAGTAAGCAGTTTGCAACTTTTCTTGATCTTATAAGTGAAGGTGAGATAGAAGGTAGTGCCTCTGCTTCAAAAGAGGGTATAACAGACAAAACATCTACGGCATACAAAAATGCGTATCTTAAAGACGTATTTTTAAACGATACTCCTATTCTTAAAGCAACAGCATCATCATCAAGTCCAGAAACAACTGATTTTAACTTTCAAGATGTTACTTTTAATTCAAGATTTGGGACAGCAGATCAAACAAAAATTGCTGGAATAGAAAGCAGTCAATCAACTATTGCTGTAGGTGTTACTGTCACAGCAGCAACTCCAGTAACAAGACAAATTACAAACACCTCTGTTGATCGAATAAAAGTTTCAATTACATTTCCACAAATACAAAAAGCAACAAATGATGGTGATTTATTAGGTTCTTCAGTTCAATTTAAAATTTCAGTTCAATATAATTCTGGTGGTTTTACTGATGTTCATACTGATACTGTCACTGGTAGAACTGCTGACGCATACCAGAAAGATTTTTCAGTAGAGGTAACAGGTGCATTTCCTGTAGATATAAGAGTTACAAGACTAACAGCAGACAGTACAGACTCAAGTTTGATTGATGCTTTTCAATGGACAAGTTTCTCAGAGATAATAGATGATGCCTCGACTTATGCAAACTCAGCTTATAACGCAATTAGATTAGATTCTCAGAATTTCAGTTCTATACCATCTAGAAAATATAGGATAAGAGGAGTAAAAGTAAGAATACCAGCCGCAGGAGCAAGCAGTTCTGGTACACCAAGCGTTGACAGTGCAACTGGCCGCATAGTTTACCCAGATGGGTATATATTTAATGGTGTGATGGGGGCTGCGGTTTGGACTTCTTGTCCAGCCATGATCTTATTAGATCTTTTAACTAACACTAGATATGGTTTTGGCGATCATGTTACAGACAGCAATCTTGATTTATTTTCTTTTGTAACTGCCAGCAAGTTTGCAAACACTCTTGTTGATGATGGGCTTGGAGGTCAAGAGGCAAGGTTTAGTTGCAATGTAAATATACAAACATCAAGTGAAGCTTTTGACCTTATAAATGAGCTTGCAGGGGTGATGCGTTGTATGCCGATTTGGTCTGCTGGAACAATCACTATTGCTCAAGATTCCCCTAAAGATGCAAGTTATTTATTTAATTTGAGCAATATATCCTCTGATGGTTTTTCTTATTCTGGAAGCAGTTTAAAACAAAGACATACTGCTGTTGCTGTTTCATATTTCAACATGGACAGTCAAGAGGTTGATTTTGAAGTTGTTGAGGATTCAACTGCACAGAGTAAATTTGGAATAATAACAAAACAAGTTAAGGCTTTTGGTTGCACATCAAGAGGTCAAGCTGCCAGATTAGGTCGGGCAATACTTTTCAGTGAGCAACTAGAGTCTGAGTTGGTAAGTTTTACGACCTCAATAGATGCTGGTGCGGTGGTTAGACCAGCATCAATAATAGAAATCAATGACCCTGTTAGGGCTGGTGTTAGAAGAGGTGGAAGATTAAAAAGTGTTACTTCAACAACTGTGGTAACTGTTGATGATACAGATGCAACAGATTTAGCTATTGATGCTTCTGGAAATCCTGTTGGTGATGCAACTTTATCTATTGTCTTACCAGATGGAACTGTTGAAAATAGAACCATATCAAGTGTTTCAAGTGGGACTATTACTGTGGACTCTGCTTTTTCACAGACACCAAATGTAAATACAATATTTATGATTTCAAACTCTACTGTACAATCTCAAAAATTCAGAGTAATTACAGTTGAGGAACAAGATGGGGTTAATTATGTAATCACAGCACTCTCTTATGCAGAGGGCAAATATGCATTTATTGAAGATGGGACTGCGTTACCAGCAAGAAGTATAAGCATTTTAAATGAACTAACAGCACCACCAGCAGGGCTTACTGCTGTAGAAACCATTGTTCCTATTAATAATCAAGCTGTTTCAAAGATTGTTATAAGCTGGCAGCCTATTGTCGGTGTTATTGAGTACCAAGTGAACTATAGGTATCAAAACGGCAACTATGTAACCGAAAGAGTATCTAGACCTGATTTTGAAATTTTAAACAGTCAGCTTGGTACTTATGAAATCCAAGTATTTAGTTACAACGTACAAAGTCAGCTTTCTGCAACTTCATCTGATCTTACTTTTGAAGCTATTGGTAAAACAGCACTTCCTCAAGATGTCACAGGGTTAGTTTTGGAACCAGTATCAGATCAATTTGTGAGACTACGTTTTGATAAGGCTACAGACGTTGACGTTATTCATGGTGGATCTGTGGTGGTAAGGCATAGCAATCTCACAGATGGAAGCGGTACTTTTACAAATTCAGTTGATCTTATACCAGCAAAATCTGGTAATACTTCAGAAATTTTGATTCCAGCAATAACTGGGGAGGTAATTCTTAAATTTCGTGATGATGGTGGCAGACTAAGTTCTGGCGAGACATCTGTAATAATAAATACCCCAGACCCTTTCCCTAAATTAACTGTTCTTACAGATAGAGAAGATACAGACTCACCCACACCATTTGCTGGAACAAAGACTGATTGTAGTTTTGATAGCTCTTTAAATGGTTTAATTTTAGGTGGGCCAGTGTTATTAGATTCTGTTTCAGATTTTGATGCCATATCTAGTTTTGATAATTTAGGAACTATCAGTGCCACTTTTGCCACTTATGATTTTGCAAATAAATTAGATTTAGGAGGTAAACAACCCCTTAGACTTACAAGACATTTTGTAACTCAAGGTTTTTATCCAAGTGACCTGTTTGATGATAGAACAGCAAATGTAGATACATGGACAGATTTTGATGGTGCAAAAGCAACAGACGTAAATGCAAAGTTATTGGTTAGTACAACAGACAGCGATCCAGCAACTTCTGTCTCGGCTACTTATGCACAATCTGGAACGACTATAACTATCACAAAATCAAGTCATGGCTATTCTGTCGGCAGTAATGTAGAAATTACATTTTCAACTGGAACTGCTGTAAGTGGTAATTATGAAATAATAACTGTGCCAAGTTCAAGCACTTTTACAGTAACAGCTTCAAGTAGCGCAAGTACAAGTGGAAATTGTACATATTCTGCTGAATTTTCTAAATTTAATCAATTTGCAAATGGTACTTTTATTGGCAGAGGATTTAGATTTAAATGTGAACTGTTTTCAGATGACCCTGCTCAAAGTATAGAGATTGACCAATTAGGATATTCTGCACAGCTTGAAAGCAGAACTGAAACAAGTTTAGGTAATGCAGGGGCAACAAATGGTGTTATTGCATCTGGAACTTCTCAAAAGTCAGTGACATTCACAAATACATTTTTTACAGGGCAATCTGGTACTAGCATTGCAGCAAATTCTGTTGTTCCCTCAGTCGCAATTACTATAGAAAATGCACAATCAGGAGATTTTTTCACATTATCAAGTATTACAGGAAGTGGTTTTAACATAGATATAAAAAACGGCTCTAGTCATGTTGATAGGAATTTTAAATATGCTGCTACAGGATTTGGGCGTGGTTCTTAAAATTATGATAACCTTAAAGAAAAATTAGAGTAAAATGGCAACTCACGATTACGTTATTGACAATGCCTCTGGTAGTGCCGTAAGAACTGACTTAAATAATGTATTACAAGCGATATTAACAAATAATAGTTCTGGTTCTGCTCCTAGTACCACAGCTGCATATATGTTGTGGGCTGATACAAGTAATAATTTATTAAAAATGCGTAATTCAGCAAATGATGGCTGGATTGATCTAAGAACACTTACTGGTGGTTTAACAACATCTGCTGATGCGACAATAAATTCTTTAACTGTGGGTAAAGGTGCAAACTCTGTTGCTGGTAACACAGTTCTTGGAGAAACAGCTTTAGATGCTTCTGTTACTGGTGGAAGTAATACTGCTATTGGTAAAAATGCTCTTACAGCTAATACCTCTGGGGCAGAAAATGTAGCCGTAGGAGTAAGTGGATTAGCTGCAAACACAACAGGTGGAGATAATGTTGCAATAGGAGTTGAGGCTTTAACTACAAGTACAACAGGCTCAGACAATGTAGCTGTAGGGAAGGCTGCACTTAAATTAAGTACAACCGCTAGTAATAATACAGCAGTTGGAAATGCTGCATTATCAGCAAACACAACTGGTGCAAGCAACGTAGCAGTGGGAGACAGTGCCTTAGATGCAAATAGTACAGGAGATAAAAATGTAGGGGTAGGAAGAAATGCTATAGGTGCTAATACAACAGGAAGTTTTAATACATCTTTAGGACATTCATCATTAGGTAACAACACAACAGCTTCTAATAATACTGCTGTTGGCTATCATTCTTTAGTAGAAAATACAACAGCATCTAACAATACTGCGGTAGGTTTTGAAGCATTAGAATTAAACACAACTGGAACAAAAAATACTGCTGTAGGTGCTAATTGTTTAGACGCTAATACCACAGGAGATCACAATACTGCTGTAGGTATTGATGCTTTGGGAGCAAATACTACTGGTGCAAGTAATGTGGCTATGGGAGACAGAGCTTTACAGACAAACTCCACAGCAAGTAACAATACAGGTATTGGATTTAAAGCCTTAGAATCAAACACAACTGGAGCCGAACAAGTTGCGGTTGGTTCCATTGCTTTAGATGCTAATACAACAGGAACAGTAAATACAGCTATTGGCTATGGTGCTATGTCAGATAATACAACTGGATCTA
>VTLG01000378.1_pt1 | contig 11664 bp, 16 predicted proteins | sample 4694571 | NCBI WGS metagenome assembly VTLG01 (sample SAMN12604809, study PRJNA352737) | marine metagenome | biome: ENVO:00000447; feature: ENVO:00000209|ENVO:00000569|ENVO:01000036; material: ENVO:00002151; isolation source: viral sequences binned using virsorter ... | reverse complement strand
TACCTAATCCTACGGGACTTGCTCCCATACCCATTTGTAATGCTGAGCCAAATAATGCAGAGCTTATATTTTGTGATACTTGTTGAGCAGCTATTTGAATGAAAGCATTTTTAAGATTATTTACAAAGTTTTCTAAAAAATTCCCTTGAGAGGTTAAAGCGGATTCCATAGCACTTTGAAAAGCCCCCTCAAAACTCCTCACCGATGTATTCCATTGATCCTGTAACTGGATTGCTTTTTTTACAGCATCCTGATGCTTTTTTAATTCCTCTCCTGTTGGTAATTGTGGACCAATCATATTTTGAGGGAACACACCAGTATTAAATAAATTCCCTACATTCATCATAGATTCATCAAAAGCTCTCTCCCCATATAAACTCTCAATATCGAACAAATCTGTTTTCTTAGGAGTTATAATAGTCGTCCCTCCTTTTCCTTTTGTTTTGGGTGGTGTTATTGTTTTACCCCCCATACTCTTGAGAAACCAGTTAGGATCTTGAGATCCTTTTGTTGGCACATTTGGGAATATCTCGTTTAATAATCCTAAGGGATCATCAGGGCGTGTTAAAGATATTTGTTTTTTTGTTTCTTTATTTAGTTCTTTTTGTTGTTTAGTAACTCCAAATAAGGCATTTTTTACCTTATCCCAATTTGTTACTAATAAACCTGTAGCGGTTACAATTCCAGAAATCAACCATCCTTGCGGAGTGAATTTAGATAATAACTGAATAAGTCCAATTATTGCCACCCTCAACATTCCTCCCTTTCCGAATAACCAAGCAAGTGTTCTGCCAACCCCCGCTAAAATTCCAAAAAAACTTAGAACTGGTCCACTGATAGCTACTAATCCACTCCATTGGATTAAACTCTTTCTTTGTTCTTCAGATAACCCAGCTAACCAGCCTGTTATTTTACTTACTACTTGTAGCAAATCTTTTGCGACAGGAATTAAATCTTGCCCGATATTTGCCCCTAATTCTTTTGTTGCTTCTTGCACACTTCTTAAAGAGTTTGCAAAACCATCTTGAGTTCTTATGTAATCTCCTTGAGCATTTGTAGTTTGCCTTAATACTTCATGATAACGAACTTGTATCTTTTCGGCGTTAGTAAGCTCTTTCCATGTTTTGTTTAAGGATTTAAAATAATCACTATTCTTTAAAGTAGCTTCTGTAGTCATTATTCCTAACCTCTTTAGGCTTTCGGTTTCTCCCGTAAAGATCCCAGCTAATGCTGTTTGTACTTCCCCGATGGATATATTCTTGAAAGAGGCTAAATCCCCAGCTAATCCCACTAATTCGGTACTCATGTCAGCGGCTTGTCCTTGAGTAAATCCTAAAGCCGTACCCATATCTCCAAAAAGAGATGCCATCTCAAGGGCTGATCCCTCTGCTAATCCAAAGTTTTTTAGAGTTGTTTTAGCAAAATCCTCAACATGCTTACTCGATTTTCCAAATGCAACTCTTGTTTTATTTAAACTTTCATTGAAATCAGATGCCATTTTAACCGCTGCCCCACCTACAGCAACTATCGGGAGAGTTAAGTTCATGGTCATGGAAGAGCCGATACGCTTCATGTTCCTGCTCCATTTACCCAGATTCTTTTCTGCTTTCTTCATTGATCGGTCAAACCCTTTCATGTCTGCCCCGAACATTACTGTTAATTTACCAGCTAATCCTAATCCCATTATTTATTTTTTTTTATTTTACTCATTTCTCTTGCTCTTACAAAATTAGCTCTGGCTTTGAGTTTTTTAACATCTATTTTTTTCTTCTTCTTTTTATCCCATTCAAACTCTATAAGCTCAGTAGGTTTTATGCTTTTATTTTTCGGGAGTTGAATGTTAAGCAAGAGTGTTGTTTGCCATCTACATCTCTCCCAATGCATCCTTTCCCTCATATTTTCTAACTCATAAAATCCATCCACCTTCAACCAAAAATCTACAGGAAGTATATCCCAAAATTCTTTTGGTTTCATTCCTAAAATTCCAAAAGCTATTTTTTTCACTTTCCGCCAAGAAAAACTTTCTCCTTTTACTTCTTCTTGGCTTTCTGCTTTTTTTCACTTCCCCCCATTTGCTCTGCAAACACTACCATACACCGACTAATTGCCTCAAAATCTCCATCCATTAAATCAGCTAATTCATCTATAGTAATATCAATATCTTGTTTAGCACTTTTGTATCCCGCCTCAATACCGCAATAGATAAGATTTAAAGCTCCATCTAAAGTCATTTCCACCCCTATTTTATCTAAATCTTGTAGAGATGTATTTGTGATTTTAGAGAATTTTGCTAATGCTCCAAATCCAAATTTAATAGGCAAATCTTTTTTGCCAATTTTTACAAATGTATATTCCATTTTTTCTTTTTTTGTTAGTATTATAAGGCTTCATTGCAAGAGTACCTAACAAATAAAGATACTCCAGCAAATCCACCTATTTTTATTTAAACATTTGCAACTGTTAGCTCTCCAGTTCCTTGAAAAGTTACTGAATAAGTTGCATTATCTTCTGTTCCTCCTGTCATTGAGATGCTTGTTACATACGCTGTTCCTGTATATAAATGAGCGTCTGTACTCGCATCTGAATCGGTGTTTCCGAATTTTATTGAAAATGAATCTCTTGTTGTTATTCTATTGGTAAATAAATCATCTGCTCCATTAGTCATAGCTGATCCTCCTGATAATGTCCATGCATATAATCCCTCAACATCTACAGTCCAGTTCCGCTGCCCCTCGAGAAACTCTTGCCATCCCGCACTACTTTTTGAGCTTATATCTCTTGAATCTTGCCCTATATTTAAAGTACATGAAGTTGCATAAGCTACAACCTTACTATCATCAGATGCCTTATAAACAAAGAGCTCAGATCCATTTAATCCTCCTGTTGTTACTGCCATTTTATTTTATTTTTTTAATGTTATTACTCTTTTTTATTATGATGCTACGGTTACTGTAATCTCTCCATCTCCCTCTCCAGATAAGCTATAAGTTGCATTATCTTCTGTTCCCGCTGATAAAGTTATACTATTAACCCAGATTGTTCCTGAATAATAAGTATCTCCAGTATCTGAATCATTTGTTCCAAATTTAACTGTTAGCTCTCCTCTTGAAGTTCTGTCTGGGGTTATATATGAACTAAAAATATCATCTATCCCATTGGTTAATACTGATCCACTTGAATTAGCCCACGCATAAAGCCCTTCGATGTCTATAGTCCATGATCTTAATCCCTCTGTTATTTTTCGCCATCCCCCACTATTTTTATGAGTTCTATCTCTTGGCTCTTGTGTTATATTTACTGTACAGCTTGTTCCATAAGCAATTATTTCATTACTACCAGAAAAAACTGTAACATCTGTTCCATTTAATGGTCCACTTGGTACTGCCATAATTTCTAATTTTTAATTTTATTAATACTTTTTTTGTTTTTCTTTGCTTTTGGTTTTGCTGTTTTTGGTTTTTCTATGCATCCCAACTCTACCAATTCCTCTAAAAGAGCTTCATCTTTAACAATAACAAAAACTCCTGCATGAAGTGTTTTCCCATGTTTTTCTGATGCCCAGTTTTTTAATAATTTATATCTCATTTTTTTATTTTTTATGCAGATCTTGGATTTACTTGCCTCACTCCAAAATCTAAAGCAATTCTAAAAATCCCATCGCTATCGCTACTGCTTTCAAATATGTCATTATAACTTCTAAATTGTATTGATCCTACCTCTATCCCGTTAAATGTCCCACTTTTTCTATCTAAAGCATTTCTAACTAAGGAGGCTAAAATAGATGCCTCTGCATAGGTTTTTGAATAAACGCTAACCATTGTAGAAATCGTATCTAAATCAGATGCTCCATCCTTTGTATCACTTGGATCAACACTATTGACATCATATACAATAAAAGGGAATGCTGAGGTTTGCGGTGCTATCATAGGGAATATTCTTGTATCCACCCGAGCCTCTATGAGTGCTGTGCCAACTAATATATTATATATTGCTTTTCCTATTTTCATTTTAATATCCTAATGTGCCAAATTTTCTTAACCTTTTTACTTCTCTTTTTAATACTTTTTTTCCACTTCTTAATAATGTAGCCATTATAGGTCCTTTGGTGTTATCATAAGCGGGTTTCATAAACTTTTGAGCTTCTGAGGTTGCTTTACCTCCAAACATTACTGTGTCTCCATATTCGACAAAAGCCCCATAAAATCCTGTCTTTTCCTTTGATCTGTATGCTCCCCTAACTCTTGGACCTACATAACCTCCCCCTACTTTTCTACTGGCTCTGGTTGTAAAAAAACCAATACTATCTCTAACTTGCCCAGTAGAATAGCCTTTTTTAAATGTAGCATGGCTTTTAGCACTTTCTACCATTGGCTTGGAATTTAACCTAAAAATCTTGGTCCATGTTTGAGGATTGTCTATTTGTTTAGGTAACATATTAAACATTCTCTGTAAATCTTTCATCCCTCGTATATCGAAGTTATCCCCACCTAATCCTATCCTTGTTCTTGCCATTTAATTTTTGTATTCTGCTATTATTTCTATAAAGTTTTTTCTCCCATCAATATCATAATTAATAACCTTTGGAAAGTAGTTCTTGCTATCATACTCAATTTTAGATTGAATTGTAAAGGTACTCATATCAATATCTCTCACATAAAAATGAGCCTTAGTCATGCCTGTCATTTTATCTCCCTCCTCTTTCTCAAAACCTCCTTTCCATTCTATTTTTGCCCATACTGTACGCAATAAAGTATAAGCAACGGTGCTTCCCCCATAATCTGAATCAAGTGAAACCTCCGCATTATAAAGAACAACCCTTTTATCTAATTCTCCGATGGTAATCATCTTACTACTTGTACTTTATATGTATCCAAAAGCCATTTCACATTTAAAGGTAAGTCGGTTGCTATTCTTCCTACTACTACCGAACTCCTGTTATTATACCAATTCCCAACTGTTAAAAGTACCGCTTGTTTTATTGCCTCTGGAACATCAGATGCCGCACTTCCATAACCTACCGTATATTGACATTGTACAGCGTGTTCCCTATCTGCAATACTTGGATAGCTTTCATTTAAACTCAAACTAATTTGAGCTGGTTGAATTGATTTATTTAGATAATAAAAATCCGAGTTCCATGTTTGTATAGTGTTATCAGTATCATAATACTTAATATGAGCAACTGAAGAAACAGGGCTTTTATATAATTCTTTTAGATCAGCAAAAGTTGTTCCATATTGAATTAAAACAGTATCTATAAAAAATCTATTTGTGTACTCTTCACTCAGTTGAGTAGCTGATTTTATTAAGTTATCAATCAAAGTATCATCCGCTGTTGAATCAATCTTTAAATGACTTTTTGCTTCAGCTGTTGTTACTACTTGAACTGTAGATGCGGTATGTACTGTATATGATCTCATATTATATTTAAAAAAAAAGGGATGGTAGTATTAGTACCACCCCTTTCATGTTGTTATTAATTTAATTATGCTTCGATTAGATTAGCGAAAGCCGTTGCATTTTGAACAGCATCCCCATCAAATAATCCCGTTACAACCATTCTTGGCTCTCCAGAAGCAGCTCCAGAATAAGGGTCATATAAGAAATCTAATCCACCAAATTGAGCAATGTGTACTTTAGAGAAATCTCCAAATAATACATGCTCTTTTCCAGCCGTTCCACTTGATGCTACGTTAGAAGAAACAAACGCATAAAAACCATTTACAGTTTTATCTCTCATATCGTAAGCAGCCGAAACATTTGAAATCATAGCAGATTGCTTTATTGCTGCATAAGCATCAGCATCCATTAAGTACGCCATTCTTGATCCCTCATACGTTCCATCATTAGAAATATAAGTGTTCTCTAATGTTGATGCAGTTGCTCCACTAAATGCTGCAGTTGATCCAGCAGCCGCATCGGCAAAAATAGATGCTGGAGCTGAAGTTACATCAGCAGTATCAAGTAATGCAGTTTCTAAAGTAGATGACATATTTAGAGCAATGTTTTGCTGTAAAGCAGATTCTAAAGATGGATTTTGTACTAAAGACTCTTGGCTCATATTAACAACTGAAATTAGTTTTTTAGGTGTTAATGTTACCGCTGATAAATCTCCCGCAGATGATACATCCGACCCTCCAGTTTCAGCAATCCAAGATGATGTAATTCCAGAAAATACTGGGAATTTTAAATCATTTATACCACCATAAAAGTTAGCTCCAGCACTTGTTAATACTAAATTAGACTCAAGTTGATCTGTAAAGCTCATTGTACTTTCACTATTAACAGAATCGGTGTCCCATGCTCTTGTTAATACAGATGATGGAATCCCTATCCCTTTATAATTTTGACCTGTATAACGGCTTTCCAATCTTGCCTCTTGATCCATTTCCTTTACAATCCCCTCAACTTTTCCAGTATAAGCAGCTCTCATAGCTCCTTGAAAAGTAAACTTATCAAGGTCTTTATCTGTTTTTGTGCTAACTGTAGCTCCTGAAACTTTTGCAGCGTTACGCAATGCAGTTTCTGTTTTTTCAGCTCTTTCAATTTTTACATCCATTTCATCACACTCTTTTAAGATAGCATCCATTTCTGTATTTTCTTCTGTAGTTAGATCTCTCTCCTCAGCGGTCGCAACTTCTTTAATTACTTCCAATTTAGAAATAAGATCTGAACGTAATTCTTTTAATTCTTTTGAATTTTTCATTTTTTCTTATTTTTTTAAATTTTTACTTTGTTATTTTCGTTTTATTAACTCAATTTTTAGTTTAGCCAACGACCGCTTAACTAAATCCCTTTCACAAGTTTCAGATAAATCCGCTTCAATTTGATCTAATTCTTGTGTTATTTTTTCTTGTTTTTCCTTGTATTTTGCCAATCCTCTTTGAGCAACTACTAAATCATTAGTCTCTGGATAAGCTGGATAAGTAACGGGAGATACATCGTATAACCTATCAATCTTTTTGATTGTTCTTATATTATTACCATCCTCATCTGTACTCCAATCATCCTCCTTAACTGTAAATGCAAAAGAGCTTTGCGTAATATCTCCTCTATCCATTGATATTACCAAATCTTTCCCGTAAGATGTTTCTGGCACATCAAATTCATATTGTAATCCTGTTGCATCCGCATCTAATCTTAAAGTGCCTGATGTTGTTCTTGCCAAAATCAAATTCTGGTCATGGTTAATTAAGGCTCTCACATCTGATTTCGCAATCAGCTCTCTGGTAAATGCTCCCTCCTCAATATACTCATAAAATCCTCCAAGATTTTCACTCCTTGCTCCATACATTGAGGCATGTCCTACAATAACTTTTTGCCCGCTTTCACTCTCCTCAGATTTTGTTTCTATGTTAAATATTCTTTTTTCCATACTATTATTATATTTTTCCTCCCATATATTATTTATACTTTTTTTATCCTCATCAATCATCTCAACTAATCTTCCCGCTGCCTCAAACACATCATCTAATCCCATTTGCCCAGCTCTTTGCCTGATTGCTGTTAATCCTTTTCTATATACTTTTCCATTTTTTCCAAATGGATAACCATAATATGATTTGGTATCTTCATTTTTTTCATTATCAAATGCTAAAAACCATTTCCCATATTCACTCCAATTATCATCTCCTAAAATCTTATTCCCATCTTCTGCATCAAAACTCCATTCCCCATCAATATCAACATCTCCATTATTTATTAATCTTACAGCATTATCATAACCCGCTTGATTAACATTTGTCATATCCCGATAAGTAGCATTATCATTTATGGCATCTTGCTGGGTGTCATATTTACATTCCCCAGTAGATCCCCACTTCCATTTTCCGTTTTCACATTTTTCAGCTGGTGGCATCTTCTCCTATTTTTTCGATGGTTGTCATGTTAAGTTGCATTACATGTTTATCTCCATCCTGTATTTTATTCATATTTTCTTTAGCTCTCACTTCGTTTATACTCATCCATCCATTTGCTATTGCTGTTTTATAATAATCAGCTCTATCTTTTATATTCCCTCTAAGTAATCCAGCCGTATTAAATTTAACAAACATTTTTCCGATCTCGGAAGTTCTAAATAATTTTAGATTTAATTCCATTTCTATCCTTGTTAAATAAGGCATAAGAGTATAAGTTACAAATTCTTGAGATTGCATTTCAATATTATTGAAAGAACTTTTACTTAAATCCCCCAGCATGTGTGGAGGGATGTTCCAGATACGGCAAATTTCTTCAATACTAAAAGTTCTACTTGCTAAAAATTGTGCCTGTTCTGGAGATATGTTGATTGGTTTGAATGTTAATCCCTCTTCTAAAATTGCTGTTTGATTTGCCCCTGTAAGTTTAGAGTAAGTATTATTGAATGAGCTTCTTAATCTATCTATTGCTGTTTCACTTAATGCTCTATCTGTTTGTAGAACTCCAGATAATTTTGCCCCATTTTTAAAAAATGTATTTCCATACTCTTCAATAGCTTGACTCCATCCAATAGATTTCATATTTTGAGTGATTGGACTTAATCCTGTAACTCCATCGGTTGTTAATCCTGTGAAATGTAGAATGTTATCTGACTCATGGATTGTTCTTTTCTTTTTATCTTCATAATACAAAAGATTATCTTGATTTTTTATGGTAACATCTTCATAATTTAAGCAATACAATCCTGTAGGTTTTGCCAATCTATTGCGTTCTATATATACATAAGAATTTCCATTAACACATAAATCCATCATAATCTTTTCAAAAAAGGTTATCTTGTTTTGATATGAGTTAGGTTTGAATTTTAAAAGAGAATAAGAGGGGTCATTGATTGCCTCAATGGTATCTCCATTAGTTTCTTTTTTAAATACTGAGATTGGTAATGATGAAACGCTTTCTGATAATAATCTTATTGCACTCCACACCGCTGTAAAGGTTAATGCGGTTTCTGGAGTTACACTTACCCCTGAGCCAAAGGCAGTTGAGAAATCTATAGCTCTCGCTTCGTTCTTACGGGCTTTTGGTGTTCCAGTAAAAACCTTTTTAATATTGTCAAGTATGCTCAAATCTTAAGAATTTTCGCAATGATACGCCTATTATTTTTTTTTGTTATGCAACAATTTTGCTTTTTTTAATCTTCTATCTCTGCAATTTCTGTAGGAATTATAATCACTATATTTTCTCTTGCTAAAATATTCCTCATATTCTTGCTCTAATTTTTCATAGGCTTCTTTATATGTTTTTGTTTGAGATGCTAAATCCCAAAATCTTTCATCAAATCCCTCTGGACTTAATAATGATATTATTTTTATATCCATTTTACAAAGTTATTATTCCTCTCTCATCATATATACTATCCCCACTTTCTCCTGTCATCATTGATCCTATTGCCATCACTAAAGCTACAATTGGGTCAATTCTCTCTTTGGATTTTGCTTTGTTAGGCTTTAGATTTCCAGCTGGATCTTCTTGGATGGTTACATTTGACAAACACCAATTCATGCAGAGATTATTATTATGTATTATTTCTTTTGATATTATTCTTTTTTCCAGTTCTTTAGTGGGAGCCGACATACTTTTAAATCCTTGCCCGAATGGGTCGAGGTTTGCCCCATCATTTTGTAAATCAATTACCAGTTGACTTGCATTCCATCTATCATAACAGATAGATTGTATTCTGTATTTTTTACTTAACTCATTTATCTTTGCTCTTATATAATTGTAATCCGCTACATCTCCCTCAGTTCCCATAACATAGCCATCTCTTAGCCATGCTACATAATCCACTTTATCAATCTCACTTCTTCTTTTGGCGTTATCTTCTGGAATAAAAATATAAGGCAAACAAATTAATTTATTTTCTACTTCAAATATTAAACAAAAACAACTTAAATCTCTGGAACTTGCTAAATCTAATCCACCCCAACATTCCATTCCATCCAATGTAGAGTAGTCAAAATCTTGATAACATGCATCCCATTCTTTTTTTCCTATCCATTGAGTTTGAGCATCGGTCCACACATTAAGCATTAATCTTAAAAAAGTATTTCTATAAGAGGGGATATCTATAGCTTTTTGGGATTCTCTTTCCATGTATTCTTTTCTTAAACTAATTCCATAGTTCGGATTGGCTTTTTGCCAAACTTTTTCATCTTGTAAATCATCCTCTAATTCCGCTTCATAGATAACAGGATAAAATGAATCATCTTTTATAGTTCCATCTTGTACTTTTTTAGCATACGAATAAACCTCATAGCAAATAGATTGCCTATCATAACCAGCTGTAGTAATTGCAATAGTTAAAGGTTGCCTCCTTGACCCTGTACTGGTTGTTAGGGTATCCCACAAATCTCTGTTAGGTTGGGTATGTAGTTCATCAAATATAATGCAATTAGCATTAAATCCATGCTTTGTTTTGCTATCACTTGAGATAGCTTGATAAAAATTACCTTTACTTTCGTTTGTTATTGAGTTTCTAAATACTTTTGATCTTTGTATTAACTCTGTATTTTGCCCTATCATCCTTTTGGCAATCTCAAAAACTATTCCCGCTTGTTGCCTATCTCCAGCAGCTGAATAAATTTCCGATCCTCTCTCATCATCTGCAAACAACATATACAATCCAATGGAGGCAGATAAAGTGGATTTACCATTTTTTCTGGGTACTTCAATAAATACAGTTCTATATTTTCTTAATTTTGTTTCCTTACTTTTCCAGCCAAAGATATTTCCAACTATCTCTTTTTGCCAATCTTCTAACATTAAAGGGCTACCAGTTTGCTCTCCTTTGGTATGTGTAATAAATCTCTCTATAAAACTAATAGCCTTATTCGATGCAACTTCATCAAAAAAATATGGGGTTTTTTTATTTACCACATTCCGATTAATAAAATAATTAATATCAGCAATAAATAGATAAGATAGATTCTATATTCATTTTTCATTAGTCAAAGTAATTGTTAATTTGCGTATTATTATTTACAGTTGGGGTGGATATACTTGCCCTTGCTACTGGTGTTAATCCGAATTGAGTTGCCAGTTTTAGGGAATTATTTAAAGCATCATTTTTCATTTTGACAAAGGGCTTAGCTTGACTTCTAATTAAATCCCCATTGGAATTTGTAAAATTATCTATCCTCCCATTCTCTCTTAATTCCATTTCGCATTCTATATAAATAGAAATCTCATTGCAGTATGCTTCTATCAATCTTAAATCCACTTCATGCAACATCTTTAAATTATGTAATTGAGTTGTTACTTTTTGCCATTCTTTTTTTCCTACTTTACTTAGTAGCTTTGGAGCTGGAGGGATGGTAGTACACAAATCAACTTCCATTTCATTCTCAATGAGGCGTGATTTTTCTACAGTTCCTTGCATCTTTTTAAGAGTAGTAGGTATTTTTTTACGACCTTTTCCCATTAGTTTTTGGTTAAAGTTGGCTCTGTTCTAATCAAACAAGGGAAACCATCAAAGTCTTTTTTGACCTCTTGCATGTAATTTCCGCAATCACATTTTGCCTCTCGAGTCCGAATTTTTCCATCAACAATTTCGAGAGTGGCTTTGGTTAATTTTTTTTGTTTTTTACATTTTTTACATTGATAAATTAACATTTTTTATTGGTTTTAGTTTGAACTTAAACTGTATCAATAGCTATATATCCAATTTTGCGTATATGATATCGATAG
>VTLG01012576.1_pt1 | contig 11665 bp, 16 predicted proteins | sample 4694571 | NCBI WGS metagenome assembly VTLG01 (sample SAMN12604809, study PRJNA352737) | marine metagenome | biome: ENVO:00000447; feature: ENVO:00000209|ENVO:00000569|ENVO:01000036; material: ENVO:00002151; isolation source: viral sequences binned using virsorter ... | reverse complement strand
CTTGTTGCGTGGACATTCAATCTTGGCCCCACCAATTTGAGAACAAGCACGCTGCTCAAAAAGCTTAATGCTGGAGATTACAACGACGTTCCATCGGAGATAAAACGATGGAATCGCGCCGGGGGTCAGGTCTTGGACGGTCTAATCAGGCGCCGGGAAGCCGAGGCGCTGCTGTTTGCCGGAGAGCAGTGGGAGAATGTCTGAGCTTTCGCTGAAAGACTTTGACATTCTGAGCAATCAGGATCAGCAAGAAGCTATCGCGCTGCTTAACCGATACAAGCAGCTTGAAAAACAAGATGATTGCCAGGGCGATTTTATTCGCTTTGTTAAATCTCAGTGGCCGGATTTTGTAGAAGGCCGGCACCACAGAATAATCGGCGAAAAGTTCAATAGGATTGCTGAGGGCAAACTTAAACGACTGATTGTTTGCCTGCCTCCTCGCCACACCAAATCTGAGTTTGCTTCGACATTTTTTCCTGCATGGATGATGGGTTTGCGGGGCAACCTAAAAATTATCCAGACGACTCACACCGCAGAGTTGGCCGTAAGATTTGGTCGGCGCGTCAGAAACATTATCGATAGCGACGAATATAAAGAAGTTTTTCCGGCCCTTAACTTGCAGGCTGACAACAAAAGCGCGGGTCGTTGGACGACGAATCAGGGCGGCGAATCATTCTACGCAGGCGTTGGCGGTGCCATTACAGGGCGTGGCGCTGACTTGCTCATTATCGATGATCCGGTAAGTGAGCAAGATGCGCTAAGCCCGACCTCGATGGATGCGATCTACGACTGGTACACATCCGGTCCTCGTCAGCGTCTTCAGCCGGGTGGAATCATCGTTATTGTTATGACGCGGTGGTCAACAAAAGACCTTGTGGGTCAGGTGTTGAAAAAGCAGGGTGATGATTACGCCGACCAATGGGAGGTTGTTGAGTTCCCGGCGATCATGCCAGAAAGCGAAGAGCCTCTGTGGCCGGAGTTTTGGAAAAAAGATGAGTTGCTAAGCGTTAAAGCTTCCCTGCCTGTTTCAAAGTGGAACAGCCAGTGGATGCAAGACCCGACCGCTGAAGAGGGCTCGATCGTTAAACGGGAGTGGTGGAACCGATGGGAAAAAGAAGATGTCCCAGCATTTTCTTACGTCATTCAGAGCTTGGACACGGCTTTTTCAAAAAAAGAGACTGCGGACTACAGCGCCATTACCACATGGGCAGTCTTCCAACCTGAGACGGACGGGGCCGAGCAAATTATTTTGCTTGACGCAAAGCGCGTGCGGTTAGATTTCCCCGAGCTAAAAAAACTTGCTCTTGAAGAGTATCGACACTGGGAACCAGACTGCATACTGGTTGAGGCGAAGGCATCTGGGACTCCTCTGACCCAAGAGCTTAGGCGGATGGGCATCCCGGTTACGTCTTACACCCCCAGCCGGGGACAAGACAAAATTGCCCGAATGAACAGCGTCGCACCTATCTTTGAATCGGGCATGGTCTGGGCGCCGGAGATGCAATTTTCAGAAGAGGTCATTGAGGAAATGGCTGCGTTCCCGTTTGGTGACCATGACGACTATTGCGACTCTGCGACGATGGCGTTAATGCGTTTCCGTCAGGGAGGTTTTTTGGCCTTGGAAAATGACTACAATGACGACGACGAATTGAAACCTCTGCGAAATAACAGGACGGTATACTACTGATGGCTATCGAAAAAGCCGGTTTGGGCACTGAAAACGACCCAGACATTCTGCCTATGGGCAACGAGATTGAGGTTTTTCCTGAGCCATCTCGTCAAGATCAAATTCGCGAAGCGGCAGAGATTTTAATCGCGGACGACCAAATTCTGCTTGATGACGAAATTGACGCGCCCCCGGAGCAAGTCCAGACGGCATTTGACGCCAATCTGGTTGAAGAGCTTGACCCGATAGAGCTGTCAAGAATGGCAAATGACGTGTTGGCGTCAATTCATGCTGACAAAGAGTCTCGATCCGAGTGGGAAGAGACCTACGTCGATGGCTTGAAATACCTTGGCATGCATTTTGACGAGACGAGAAGCAATCCGTTTCAGGGATCTTCTGGTGTGATTCACCCGATCCTTGCGGAAGCGGTGACGCAATTTCAGGCGCAGGCCTATAAAGAAATGCTCCCGGCAAAAGGCCCGGTCAAGACTGAAATTGTGGGCGCCAGAAGCCCGGAAGTCGAGAGTCAGGCAGACCGCGTGCAGGAGTTCATGAACTTTTACATCATGAATGTGATGCAAGAGTACGACCCAGAGTTGGACATGCTCTTGTTTTATTTGCCTTTGGCCGGTTCGGCGTTCAAAAAAGTTTACTTCGACACGGCCGTAGGCCGGGCAATGAGTAAATTCATTGAGCCGCAGGATCTCGTGGTCCCCTACGAGGCGACTGATTTATTCAGCGCTGAGCGAGTCACGCATGTTCTGCGGATGTCAAAAAATGAAATTCGCAAACAGCAGCTTGCAGGTTTCTACGCTGACATTGAGCTTGCCGGCGGCGGCATTAGCTTCGACAGAGACGACATTGAAGAACAGATTGACAAAATTGAAGGCCAGACGCCGGGGTATTCTGAAGACCGGGACAGGACGGTTTACGAAGTCCATACGATCTTGGATCTACCTGGGTTTGAGGATATGGGCCCCGATGGAGAGCCTTCCGGGCTGAAGCTGCCGTACATTGTCACGATCGATGATCAGTCTCAGAAAGTTTTGTCTGTGCGGAGGAATTACAAAGAACAAGACCCCCTGCGACAAAAGGTCAACTACTTTGTGCAGTACAAGTTTCTGCCGGGGCTTGGGTTTTATGGCCTTGGTTTGAGCCACATGATTGGCGGCTTGGCCAAAGCCAGCACCAGCATTCTTCGCCAGCTAATTGATGCAGGAACGCTGGCGAACTTGCCTGCCGGCTTCAAAGCTCGCGGCATGCGAATTAGAGATGAAGATGATCCGCTTCAGCCCGGCGAGTTTCGCGACATCGATACGACCGGAGCTTCGCTGCGGGAAAACCTGATCCCGCTTCCGATCAAAGAGCCAAGCAATGTCCTGATGTCGCTGCTGGGGCTTCTGGTCGAATCTGGTAAGCGGTTTGCTTCGATCGCGGACATGAATGTCGGTGACATGAATCAAGCTATGCCGGTGGGTACTACGGTAGCGTTGCTTGAGCGCGGCACCAAAGTAATGTCAGCGATTCACAAGCGCTTGTATTACAGCCAGCGCATTGAGTTTCAGTTGCTGGCCACGGTATTTGCCGAGTACCTACCTCCGGTCTATCCCTATCAGACGGGCACTGGGCCGCAGGAGGTCAAGGGTCAAGATTTTGATGGCCGTGTAGACATTGTTCCGGTCAGCGACCCCAACATCTTTAGCCAATCGCAACGCATAACGATGGCGCAGGAACTGCTCCAGATGGTGCAGTCAAACCCAGAAATTCACGGCCCTATGGGCATGTACGAAGCCTATCGGCGGATGTATGCGGCGCTAGGCGTAGATAATGTGGAAAGTCTTTTGCAGCCGCCTCAACAACCTCAGCCACCTATGCCAGTTGATGCGGGGTTGGAAAACAGCGGCCTGTTGATGGGCGCGCCGGCGCAAGCTTTTAAGCCGCAAAATCATCAGGCTCACGTAGACGTTCATCGAAACCTTTTTCTAACCGAGGTGGTTAAGGAAAATCCTGCTGTACAGGCAAGCATCATTAGCCACTGTATGCAGCATCTGCAATTTATGGCCGCCGAGATGGCGCAACAACAGTTGCCGCCTGAGCTTGTTCAACAACAACAACAGATTGAGCAAGCGTCCAATTCTGGGCAGATGCCGCCGCAACAGGCTCAGATGATGTTGTCCCAGATCATGACGCAACAAGAACAGTTCTCTGCTCCAATTCTGGCTCAGCTCGTTCAGGAGTTCTTGCTGAGTATTGGGCAAGGCAGCGAAGAAGATCCGCTGGTTCAAATTCGACAGCGAGAGCTTGACCTGCGCGAGCAAGAGCTGGAGGTCGATCAGGAGAACTTTGAGACTAAAGAGGCGGCTCGCGCGGAAGAAAAGCTGCTTGAAAACGAAATTCAAAAACAACGTATCGCCATGTCGAAAGAAATCAGTGATGACAAAATGGACTTGGCGTTTGACCGGCTAAAGCAACAGGCCGACCTGAAACTGCTTGAGCTGAATCAAAAATTCGGAGGTTAGAGTGACAACTAGTTATATCTTGGAAAAACAAAAAGAGCTGAAGAAGCTAAAACAACTTGAGCGGCAATCTGAAGCTTCCGCAATGCAGGTGGCGATGGAAAAAGCCGTTGCTCAAAAAGCCGCTTCTGACGCAAGAATTGCGGAAAAGCTTAAAAGAATTGAGTCTGGAGACGCCCCGGCAACTCCTGAACCCAAGGCCAAAGCTGAACCCAAGGCCAAAGCTGCGCCAAAAGCCAAAGCTGCGCCAAAAGCCAAAGCGCAAGCAAAAAAGCCGGCGGCAAAAAAATCACCCTTTAGGAGAAAGTAATGCCGCTCAAGAAAGGAAAAAGCCAAAAGTCGATCAGCAAGAACATCAAGACCCTTAAAAAAGAAGGGAAGCCGCAAAAGCAGGCCGTTGCCATCGCCATGAAGACAGCTAAAGGCATGAAAGATGGCGGCTCGGTTGGCCAGCTAAAAGTCAAAATGAAAAAAGTTCGCACCAAGGGCACCGGCGCTGCGACTAAGGGCTTAGACTTTTACGAGCGCGCCTGATGAACGACATTGATCTAGCGGGGAAGATCAAAAGAGTCATCGAGGATCGTCGCGAGCTAATTATCGGCACCTTCATGGACGGGCTGCTAAAAGATATGGAACATTACAAATCTTTGCAGGGCGAGCTGGTTGCGCTAAACTTGATCGAAAGCGAAATATCGCAGCATTTCAAGGATTCAGACGCATGACTCAGGCCGGCGCCGAAGGCGCTTACGTTGCTCCAGATGAACGGGTGCTAGACCCGACGCTGCTTGAAAAATCGGCAATTGAGAGAATGCCGGACCCGTCCGGTTGGCGGATGCTTGTCTTGCCCTATGCGGGCAAAGGCTTGAGCAAAGGCGGTATCGCGTTGACGAAAGAGACCGTTGACCGCGAAGCCCTCGCGACCGTTGTGGCTTACGTCGTTAAAATGGGGCCGTTGTGCTACGGCGACAAAGAAAAGTTTGGCGAGGCGTGGTGCCAAGAAAAGCAGTGGGTTCTTATTGGGCGTTACGCCGGCGCCAGGTTTAAGTTGGAAGACGGTGGCGAAGTCAGGATTATCAACGATGACGAGGTCATCGGCACCATTTTGAACCCAGACGACATACTGAGCATCTTATGATTGAAAACAACGCTTCAGCAGAATCTCAACCTGAAGAGGAAGAGATCAACATTGAGATTGTTGATGATCCGACCGAGGGCGCTCAATCTTCAGATGGCGATGAGCTTGATAGATACACTAAGTCGGTCTCAAAAAGAATAAACAAACTTAACCGAAAGAATCGAGAGGCTGAAGCGCGGGCTCAACAACTTGAGCAGTTGGCGTATCAAAAAGAGCATGAGCTTCAGCAATACCGGCAGTATGCCGCCAGCCAGCAACAAAGCGTGCTGACCAGCGAAGAGCAAAAGCTTGCGGCGCAAGAATCTCAGGTCAACGACATTTATCAGCGCGCAGTGTCGTCTAATGACGCTGATTTGATGAGCAAGGCCGATTCGCTCAAGACTGACATTGCGATCAAAAAAGAGAAGCTGAAGACTGCCAAAGCGCAGTTTGAGCAGGCTCAGCCTGTCCAGCAACAGCAGGCCACGCAAGAAAACTATCAAGCCTATCAGCAGGATGACCAGCAGGCCCAGGAACAGGCTCGACCAGAGCCGACAGAAGAGGCCTTGGACTGGCACTCACAGAATCAGTGGTTTGGAGATCGTGACGACAAAGACAATTGGGAGGCGACCATTTACGCTCGTCACATCCACGATAGCTTGGTCAGCGAAGGCTACGAGTTGGATTCTGATGATTATTATGGCGCCCTGGATTCGCGCTTGAAAAAAGCTTATCCTGAAATTGTCGGCAGATCGTCTGCTGGCGAACAGCCCGAAAATGGACAGCGACCCGCCGTGCAAAGAGTCGCTTCCTCCCCTAGAGGGCGGGCACAAACACGAGGCAGCCGGAACGGTGGTGTTAAATTTTCGCAGAGCGAATTGGAACGTCTCCAGCGACTCAAACCGCACAACATGAGTGAGGAAGTTTGGCTCAAGCGTGTGGCACTGGAAAAGCAGAAAATTGCTCAACGAGAGGCATAGAAAATATGGCAACCCGATCCACCCGTGAAAGCGAAGCTCACGATAAAGATGCTCGCGAAAAGACTTGGCGTCCTCAGCGGGACTTAGAAGCCCCGCCTCCGCCCCCGGGATTCACTTATCGGTGGATTCGAGAGTCCATGATGGGAACTGAAGACCGCGCGAATGTTTCGCGTCGTCTCCGAGAAGGTTTTGAGTTGGTGCGTGGCTCCGACTTGCCGCCTGAATGGCAGCTTCCCACGATGGACAGCGGTAGAAATGAAGGCGTCGTTTATTGCGAAGGTCTGCTGTTGGCAAAGATCCCGACATCGATGGTTGAGCAACGAACCGATTACTACGCCGGTAAAGCTCAAGACGCGAAGGAAGCGCTAGACAACACTATGTTTAACGAATCCCGAGGCGACGGCCGTTATGTTCGGTACGAACCACAGAGAGACAGTCGCGTTTCGTTTGGCAAAAATTAACCTCTAGGAGAAGCTATTCATGGCGAATAAAGATGCCGCGTTTGGTTTGAGGCCTTCCCGCATGATGGGCGGCGCTCCGTATAGTGGGGGGCAGAGCCGCTACCGCATCGCATCGAACACATCCGGCGCGATCTTTCAGGGTGATCTGCTCAAGCAGTTGACAGCCGGCGTCGTTGGACGCGCAGCGGCTTCTTCAACTGTGCCCGTGGTAGGCGTTTTCAACGGCTGCCAATATACGGACCCCACCACCGGTGGGCAGGTGTACAAAAATTACTACCCCGGCTCGATCGTTGCCGACGACATCATCGCGTTTGTTATTGATGATCCAAATGTCGTTTTCAGCGTTCAGGCCGACGACACGTTTCCTGTTGCAGACCTGTTTGGCAATTTTGACATTGTCGATCAATCTACAACGGGCGACACTTCATCCGGGAGTTCCAACATGGAACTGGATGTCACCACTGGCGCGACAGCAACAACGCTGCCGCTCAAGGCAATTGACATCTCGCAAGATCCCGATAACTCAGACGTAGCGAGCGCTAACACGAACGTACTTGTGGTGATTCAGAACCACATTATGGGCGTGAAAGGCGCTGGCTTAGCTTAAAGGAGGGCTTAAAAAATGGCGATAAGTAGAGCACAACTCGCGAAAGAACTTGAGCCCGGCCTGAACAGCCTGTTTGGCTTGAGCTACGACTCTTATGAACGCGAGTACGAAGACATCTACGCAATTGAAGATTCTTCTCGCGCGTTTGAAGAGGAGGTGCTGATCACCGGTTTCGGTTCAGCCCCGACTAAAACTGAAGGACAGGGCGTTGTCTTTGACAATGCATCTGAGTCCTACACCGCTCGCTACACGCATGAAACAATTGCGTTGGCGTTTGCGCTGACCGATGAGGCCGTAGAGGATAATCTTTACGACTCGCTGGGCAAGCGTTATGTGAAGGCCCTAGCCCGCTCGATGAGCAACACGAAAGAAGTCAAAGGCGCAGATGTGCTGAATAATGCATTCAGCTCAAGCTACACCGGCGGCGACGGCGTGTCGCTTATTAACACGGCTCACCCGCTGGCTGGTGGTGGCACTGCCGCTAACCGCGCCACGACAATGGCCGACCTGAACGAAACGTCGCTGGAAGATGCGCTCATCGACATCAGCACATTCACGGATGATAAGGGTCTTACGATCTCTGTTCAGGCAACCAAGCTTGTTGTCCCGCCTCAGTTGGTGTTTGTTGCAGACCGGATCATGAACTCTACGTTGCGACCGGGAACTGCCGACAACGACGTGAACGCGATCCGCAATACGGGCGTCCTGCCCGGCGGCTATACCGTCAACCACTATCTGGCTGACCCGGATGCTTTCTTCCTGCTGACAACGGTGACTGACACAGGCGAGGGCCTGAAGATGTTCCAGCGCACAGCGATGGAGAACAGCATGGAGCCGGACTTCAGCACCGGAAACATCCGCTACAAGGCTCGCGAGCGTTACTCGTTCGGGTGGTCTGACTGGCGTGGTATTTACGGCAGCCAAGGCGCGTAAACTCTTTTTGAGAGTTTGGAAGAGGGGGCCGTTGGCCCCCTTTTTTTTGCGTGCTTGTCTGAGCTAAACTGCCTTTTGGCATCTGGGACAATCTAGCCGCAGCGACCGACCCAGCGGACGCTTACGACGACGCGCGGCAAAATCTCTTCGTAAGAGGGACTCATGGCAAAAACAACTTTTTCTGGTCCGGTTAAATCTCTGGCCGGCTTCATCTCCGCAGGCAACGCTGCTGTTGTCAGTCTGACGGCCGACACCACGTTGACGGTAGCCGCTCACGCAGGAAAAACCCTGCTGACGAACGACGCTGACGGAAAATTTACGCTGCCCACCATTGTGGCTACCGCTCCTGACAGCGATGACGACCCCAATCAACTAAACAATCTGGGTGCTTCATTTACGTTTGTGGTCGTAACGGCCGCAACGGACATGGACATCCTGACGGACGGCACCGACAAATTCGTCGGCGGCATCTACACCGGCGTCAGCGACGCCACGGGCAAGACGTTTATCAGTGGCGCGGCAAATGACGTGATCACTTTGAACGGCAGCACTAAAGGCGGGATCGCCGGCTCAATTATTCGTGTCACAGCGATTGCCAGCGCGAAATACGCTGTCGAGGGATTAACTCTCGGCTCTGGCACGCTCGTAACACCGTTCGCTGACGCTTAAAAGGGGTGACTTATGGCTGACGCCGTAACCAGCCAGACAATTCAGGACGGCGAACGAAAAGCCGTCCTGAAGTTCACCAACGCCAGCGATGGTAGCGGTGAGTCTGCTGTAAAAAAAGTTGACGTTTCTGCGCTTGCCAACAACAGCGCCGGCGATACATGTACCGGGGTTGCGATCAATAAAATTTGGTGGCAGTGCACGGGCATGTCCGTAAAAATCGAGTTTGACGCGACCAGTAATGTGCTGGCTATCGGTCTGTCGGAGGACAGCAACGGCTACCACGACTACAGTGATTTTTCAGGGATACCCAACAACGCCGGCAGTGGCGTGACGGGTGACCTTGATTTTACGACTGTGGGCGCGGGCTCAGGCGACACGTACATGATCGTGCTGGAGTTGATCAAAGGCTACTGATGCCGACGACCAAGGATGTTAAGAAGCTAAAAAGCGGAAGGGTCTCCTACCGAGGAGAGACTTTCGCTGGCTTCAACAAGCCAAAACGGACCCCAGGCGAAAAGAAAAAGTTTGCGGTCTTGGCTCGGCAGGGCAATCAAGTCAAAAAAGTTACGTATGGCGACCCGGACATGAAGATTCGGACCAGCGACCCTGAACGAAACCGCAGTTTTCGCGCTCGACACAAGTGTGATACGGCAAAAGACAAGCTTACTGCGCGGTACTGGTCCTGTAAAAAATGGCCGGCATCAAACAGTTAATGGAGTGACCGGTGGCTGAGTTCAATCCGTTCCAATACAACCCGTTTCGCCGGATGCCGGCGGGCATCACGGTCGATGAGCCGGATTTCGTCAGTCCTTACAAGGATCAAGCTGAGTATCTGTTAAACCGACCGGCGTTTAATCGGGGCGCTCGGCCGGATGATCCCCTCCAAGCGTTTCGGGACAGGGATCTTGATCAGGCCATGAGTTCGGTCCAAATGGACTACGAGGGGCTTGAAAATCAGTATCAGAGCCTCGTCAAACAATTTGAAGATGCCAAGAAAGCTTCATATGAAGATCAGCGCGGGGCAGATGAAGAAGTCAAGAGGATCGCGAACGAGATCGCTCGCGTAGAGGCGCTGATTGGCCCCGCTATCGATCCTGATTTGCTGAAAGAGGATTTGCGGAAAGAAATTCTTGCCGGCATACCTGAGCCGACAGACATTGACCCTGATCTGCTCAAGGAGGAGCTTCGCCAAGATTTGATCGAGGCGATGCCGGATCAAGAGGCTTTAGTCGCCCAGATAATAGCTGACCTTCCTGACGACTCTGTTGAACTGCAATCCATGATTGACAGTTTGCGCGAAGAGCTTAAAGGGCTAATTCCAGATATGCCCGACATCGAGGCATTGCGGGCTGAGCTGATGGGTCTGATTCCAGACGCCCCTGACTTGGAAGGATTGCGATCTGAATTGATGGGCCTGATTCCAGAGGCTTACGACGATACCGGCTTGCGTGAAGAGCTGAAGGGCATGATTCCAGAAGCTCAAGATTTGAGCCCATTAGAGCAGCAAATTTCCGACGTGATGTCCAGATTGGACGCGATGGAGGCCGCGCCCGCTGAACCCGCTCCTGCTCCCGCTCCCGATCCCGCCCCTACTCCTGATCCCGCCCCTACTCCTGCTCCTACTCCAGACCCTGTGGACTACACGGGAATGTCCACAAGTGACATCTTGGATTCAATTGGCGCGCCCGGAGTTGGGGACATGACATTCGATCCGTTTGATCAATACACTGGGCAAGAGCCCCTTATTCAGTCGCTTGCCGCTCAGCCGGCTGCAACCGAGCCGGCCGCAATAAGCTACGGCGGCCCGACCTCAAGCTCGGTTGACGTAACTCTTCCGGCGCAGACAACATTTGCCCCTCTGCCCGAAGAGGCTGAAGCATTCTTGCCAGGGACGGTTCGCGCAACGCCGTCGCGAAGAACCGTTGTCGAGCGAGATGTTGGCCGGGGCGGTCGGGGCGGCCGGGGCGGACAAGGCATGTATTTTTGATGGCCAAAGCTCCCGACAATGTGGCGAACCCGGCCCTGTACGCCAAGGCGAAAGCCAAGGCCAAACGAAAATTTGACGTTTACCCGTCCGCCTACGCCAATGCTTACATGGTTAAAGAATATAAAAACATGGGCGGCAAATACAAAGGCAAGAAGATGAGTTCAGGCGGATCGGTTGAGATTCAAGCGCGCGGTTGTGGCGCAATTATGCCTGCCAAACAAAAAAAGACGCGCGTGCCTCGTGGCTAGGAAAGGCCTGAAAAAGTGGTTTTCTGAGGACTGGGTTGATATTTCCGCACCCAAGAAAGGCGGTGGGTTTAAGGCATGCGGGCGCAGCAGTGCAAAAAAATCTGAGCGTGGCTACCCGAAATGCGTGCCGGAAGCCAAGGCTAACAAAATGTCAAAATCGCAGATTGATTCTGCGGTTAAGAGAAAGCGAGCCAAGAAGCAGGGGGTCGGAGGCAAACCGACTAACGTATCGACATTTTCAGCAACCGGAGGGTCTGTGAAGAAAAAAACAAAAGGCTACGCCAAAGGCGGAGTCATGAAGACGAAAGGTTACGCCAAGGGCGGCGCCATGAAGACAAAAGGCGCAGCCAAAGGCGGCAAAAAATTTAAGCCGCCTCGCAGCAAAAACACCGGGCTTTACGGTAGGTAGTGGCGTATTTGCAGTCGAACATCCCGCACTTTAAGTGCTGGGTGAGAAAGGAGTACACGTACAACCACGAGCAAT
>VTLG01006682.1_pt1 | contig 11666 bp, 18 predicted proteins | sample 4694571 | NCBI WGS metagenome assembly VTLG01 (sample SAMN12604809, study PRJNA352737) | marine metagenome | biome: ENVO:00000447; feature: ENVO:00000209|ENVO:00000569|ENVO:01000036; material: ENVO:00002151; isolation source: viral sequences binned using virsorter ... | reverse complement strand
AGCTCCAAGAGACTAAGGCTAAGTCTCAGGTAAAGATTGCTAAAGCCGAAGCTGAAGCTGAAGTACACAAGAAAGTTGCTACTGGTGAGGTTGAGTGGGAAAAGACTATGGCGAAAGCTAGTGGCGATAGCTGGAAAGACGAGTACCTAGTAGTTGTATTGACCGTACCAGCCATTCTAGTCTTTATACCGGGCATGGAAGATATAATACAGAGAGGATTTATGGTGTTAGATACGCTACCTGATTGGTATCAGAATGCCTTGATGATAGCTATATCAGCTTCCTTCGGTATCAAAGGGTTTACTAAATTCCTACGTAAGTAACTTATTAATATCTTCATAATATGTAGTACTAAGCTTCTTCAAGCGTTTGATGAACTCTGCTATCAAGTGAGTATTCTCATACTCAGGTAGCTTAACTTCCATCACATCATAGAAATTCTCTACGGGAACATCAGAGTATTCAACCTCTATGTTCCCTTTCGTATTTAAGAATACTTTAACTTCTGATAATACAGTCTCTGCTTCTCTCATATATCCACTACTTCACACACTCCAGCAGTACAGGCTAGTTCCTGAGATGCCTTCGTGTTATCCTCTGTTTCAAATTCGTTGAGTTTATCCCAATCTATTTTTTTAGGAGTCTTCTTAGATAACTCCTCGTATTCCTCTTTAGTACACTCTTGATAAGGTGCTTGCCTGTATGTGTGATCAGAGTACGGTAAGAAGCTAATACCACTAAGTCTATCGAAGTGTCTATAGCACCACGCACCTACTTCCATCCATTCCTCTTCCTTAACGCTAATCGTAATAGATGGTTTGTGTTCACACCAATGTTCACTGTACGTGAGCCATAATTCCATGTGGTCTATTGCAGACAGGTCATTCCTGAACACTGCCTTATTAGAACATCTGATAGGAAAGGAGAAGACTGTATTGTGTTCAGGTGACATTACATCAGGTTCATTATAGACTTCTGCATCTTTAAGGAACTTAGTCAAAGGGTCTTTATTATCAGCCCTGACAGTTCTAATATAATACTGAGAATGTCGAGGATGAATACCACTTGCAGAGTCGGTTAACTGACTGACAGTACCAGACGGTTTGACGCACGTAATAGCCGCTGAAGGTTCGATGCCTAACAGATCAGCCCATACCTTATTAGTCTCTAGTGCATGTTCACGTAGCATACGTAAGCGTTTCTCTAAGTACGGTCCATTCTTATTAAGCAGTGGACAGTCCATTATACCTGTCAAGGATACGCCTAGCAGACGTTCCTTCTCTGTAATATCCTTCCAACGTTTACGTAGATAGTGGAAGTCTGTAAGAGTAGCTTGGAAGGTTCCTAAGATCGTAGCGTACTCCACCTTCTTCATCAAAGTTTCTTCTGTGTCATCATAGCGGCATACAGCTTCTGTGAGATTACAGAATTGATGAGGATGTAGAATAATCTCACTACAGGGATTAGTACCGTAGTCAGCATCATTAGGTCTACGCTCGAAACGTGAGGCTTGCCACTGTGCAGCCTCTCTATTGAACAGACCACGCTCTCCTGACTTACTCATTACCAAGGCAAGCCATTCCTGCATGAAGCTTTCCATGCTAGGACGGTGCGTGTAGGCTACGGAGTTATTCGCCAATGCTCTCTGAGGATCAGTCTTCCACCATTCACCTGCTTTGGCATGGCGCATACGATCATCATATAGATCACTGAGAGATAACAACGCAGACCTACGCACCCCACCAGAGACTACTACTTCACCTATCTTACAGACTATATCGTGGCATTCAATAGAGGATAGTTTACGTCCGTAAGCATTCTTAAATATACTGATGGTGAAATTAAATAAATCTTCTAAAGGTTCTGGACCTGATGCTCTACCACCGAATGTCTTTAACCTAGCTCCTGCAGGTCTAATCTTACTATAATCTATCTTAGGTATTCTATTAGTATATAAGTAACTAATAAGATCACGTAAACTTCTAGCCCATCCTTCTTTACTGTCTGCTACGGAGATAGTGTCATCTGTATTCTCTAATGGTTTATTAGGAATAGAAGGTAGATTGTTTACGAACTTACGCTCTACTGAGAAGCCAACACCTGTACCGTTCATCAATATATAAAGTATCTCATCGAAACAACGAGGATTATCTATATGCACATAGGAGCAATTGTAACCTGCGATATTCTCTCTTAACAGAGCAGGTCCAGCAGTCATAAAAGCTCTCATTGATGGCATAACCTTCTGATCCCATATCATATCATATAGTTCAGATAAAGTCTCGTCTAAAGTATTCTTATTGATTGTATGCTCTAAGGTGTTAATGTGTTCAAGCATAAAAGAGAGATAACGGTCTATCGTATCGTCCCAATCTTCTCGTCTACTATGTTCATCCACCCAACGTGCATACCTGCTCTTATAGATGAATGACTGATAACTATCGAAGTTATCTTTGATATTTAAAGCATCATTTAGTTTCATTGATATTATCAAACAATGTAAGGGTTGTTTCGTTACTATTCTCTATCTTCTCAACTTCTTTAATGAGCTTATTGAGATACCATTGAGCTTTGTGTAAGTCTTTCAGCTTATCGCCTTTATAATTACAACGCCAGAGATATTTCAATACAGTGCCACGTACATACTCACAAAAAGCATTAGGTTCCATAGTAGCGTGAATAGCATCTATACACTCTATGCCATCGTGATTAAGTTTATAATGTTCTGGACTATTAACATCATCCTTAACTTTTACACCAAATTCAACTTGCGTCATCTTCTCCGTTATCCTTCTTTTCTTTATCTTTAAACACATAATTTGAGCTTACAGGTAACGTAACCTCATCGCTCTCAGCCATCTTCTTATAATCTGAGAAAGAGACTACATCACCTTCACTGACTATGTCAAGTCTTCTATCTTGAACTTTCTCAATAAAATCGAAACCTTTAGCCGCCACTCTGTCACAATCTTCATCTAATATAGATAATAACCCGTAAGCAATAACAGTTGCGATAGTAGGCTCTTTTTCTTTAGTAGCAGTAAAATCAAATATAGATAAATTAAAATTACTCTTATCGTCTTTGAAAGTCTCTAACATCAGAAGAACGCCGGGGTTTGTGTTATCATCACTCATAAATGCACTGCCTTCTAGCTTACCGCTGTGCATCACATGATCTAATCTCTTTAAGCGTTCTAAGGCTTCGTCTTCACCTTCGTCCATTCTTCAGGCATCCTCTTCTCTGCATATAGAAATCCATTCTTCTCACACCACTGAGCATACGTTGTCCTAGAACGCTTGTCAAGCCTATTCCTTGAATTTAAAAATACGAAACGTATATCTATATCAGGATGTTGCTTTTTAATAAGCAAATGTTTAGTTCTATCAGCGGCAAAGAAACGTCCTTTAGTTTCTATGTAAAAATTACCATCACATATATAGAAGTCAGGTGTGTACGTTCTAGGTTTAGGTATGTACTGTATAACATCTTGTTCGTATAAAGAAGCTATCTCTCTTTCACGTAAATCTCTAGCGAAGTTAGCTTCGAATTGAGAACGATAACGCTTAGACATTTAACTCAAGTTTCTCAGGTACACATGAAATAGACTTTATTGCACCTTTGTATTCAAATTCAGCGATAGCAAATTGTTTAATCTCTTCTAGATTATTTTTAACATGTTCGACACATTCATCTACATCATGAAACAATAAAGGTTCACCGTTTTTGAAATCAACGGTAATAGCATCATTACCTACGTGTAAAGGATCGAACATAAACATTATTACGAATATAACCCATTTCATATTATAACTCTTCCACTTTATTGTAAAGCAATTCAGCTTCAGTGATACGCCCTGTCACATAGTCATAGTACAACTTAGTACATTGACCTGTCAAACCACTAAATCTATTCTTTATTACACGCACGTATGTCGTGTGTCGTTCTATTATACAGTCTGCTTGACCATTACGTTCCAAGCCGATTACAAGGTCACTTAGTTGTCCTATGGAATGTGATCCTCTAAGGTCACTCAAGCTCACGTTAGTCGAGTTAGTCTCGTGTGATCCATTAGACGGTCTACGTAGATGTGATACCATGAACAGAGTAATACCTAACTCCTGTACGAGTGTACGTAATTTAGTAACGCAAGCGTCTATCGTCTTACGCTCGTCTAAAGAACCTTCTTGTGAACTTACTAGAATAGATATGTGATCTAGGACGATGTACCTACAACCTAACGCTCTGACTAAATAACGTATACGGGCTATAACATTCTCTATCGTATTAGAGCCGAAGTGATCGAAGAAGTAAAATCTATCAGAGGATAAGACTTCATTGAAGGCTTTCTTATATTCATCATTAGTGTATTCCGTATCAGGAAGATGTAATGGTTTATTTATATGTAAACTCATTAAGCTTTCAGCCGTAGTGCGTACATTCTCTTCCATGAACATAAGACCTATGTTCTCTTTAGTATTTTGAAAGATATGATAGACTATCTCACGTATGAAACTACTCTTACCTATACCCGTACCAGCGCAGATAGTAATCAACTCGCCTTCACGAATACCATAGGCCATATTATTCAAGCCTTCGAAGGGATAGTCTACTTTAGCCTTAACTGGCCCTTCTATTAACGTATCCCATAAATCCTTACCAGCTACTATACCATCAGGAGTATAACATTCAGCATTCCACCAATCAGCTACGAACTCAGTTTCCTTACCGCCCATCAGATAATCAGAAGCGTCTTTATAACGCATCTTCATTATCTTAGCTTTAGGAGATAGTAATTCTGCTACTCTCTTAGCATTCTCAATACCGACCTTATCATTGTCGAAACATATAACTATATTGTCGAAGCTCATCAAGTACTCGTAGTTCTCTTCTACGTCTTTAGCGGCTCCTGCGGCTCCTGTCTTTAGACTTAGGCAAGGCCACTTATTATCGAACATCTGGTGTGCCGATAGCGCATCTAACTCACCTTCACAAAGTGTGACAAATTTGCCACCCTTCTTAAAAACTTGTTGACCGAATAGACCAGAAGAACTTATGTCACCTTCTGATATAAAACGTTTATCCTTTCCACGTATCTTATTGGCTATGTGTTCATTCCAACTGTTAAAATAGGGATAGTAATGATGACCGTCATCTCCTATAGTAACTGAATATCGCAAGCAAGTTTCAGACGTTATACTTCTACGTGGCATTGACTTGGTAGTACCTACGTGAAGATTATCATTAGTCTTACTCTTAGGTGCTTTCTCTTCCACGACAATTTCTCCATCATTGGCTCTAGCGGTGTCACAAGAGAAACAGTACGTCCCGTCTACGTAAATAGATAGAGCGTCACTGCTTCCACAATCGGAGCAAGGTAAATGTGCTTGTAAAGCGTTACCCATTATAGTTCAGTACTTCATCTACGTTAGGTAGTTTAGCTATTTTAGTAAAGTATTTATATCCGTGTGAATATTGAAACACTCTTAAACCTTTACCGTTATTACTGTCTTTCCAACAGATATCTTTATAGTTACAGAATACGCAACCTTTATCAAGAATACGATTACCAGACGTACCTATAGGAATATCAGGATGACATAGTTCAGGCATCTCTTTAGAGGCTACTATCTTCTTTAACTCTTTCACTCTCTTAGAGGCGTTTATTGTAGTAAGCTCGTCTATGGTCATCAGAGTTATCTCACCGTTATTCTTATTAATGGCGAAGAACGCACCCTCATCTAAATTCATAGCTTCCATATAAGAACTTATCTGACCTATGTAACCGAAAGGATCAGAGTTAATTAAATCACCTTCTTTAAATTTTTTAAACCCATAATCAGAAGCAGACTTTACATCTACTAGAACGCCATCAATAACAGCATCTATGTGTCCTGTGACACCTTCCAAGGTAACTTCTTTCTGTTGATCCTTGACATCGTGACCTGCTTCTCTGGCAAGGAATAGTAACATAGCCTCTAAGATATGTCCGTAGAAGAAACGCATACGTTGTTGCGGTATCTCTTTACGCTGTACAGGATCGTTAATTTCGAACCATAGTTTACGGTTCTCACGACCTACGGCAGACAAACGTAAACGTTTCCTTTCGCCCTCATAAGGTGCAAGGAACTTAATAACTTCATCTTTCATAGTAGCTAAGAAGTCATTAAGATTATCTTCATTAACTTCTTTCTCGCCAGTATCTATTAAATTCAAGATATCTTCTATAAGAGTAGTTATATTCTTTTTTTTCTTTCTTGGCATGTTATTCCTTCCAGTTCTACCTATTCAGTAATGATGCCCTTTCTTTAACACTGACACTTTTTCTACACAAACATGGTCTAAATTATAGTAGAAACCAATTTGAATTGTTTCGTTATCATTATTCTTTATTTCTACTAAGGTACAATGACCGTAATCTTCATCCTCAGTACTATCAACATTAACGACATTATAATAACCAGACAACTTGATGATATCTTCCATTACTCATCCTTTATATAGAAACAATCCTATTATAATAAAATGAGGATTTCTTGTGAAGGCATCCTCTGACCCAATGATATTTATTTACCGGAATAGAATAGACGTTATCATCTTAACCGCTTTCGCTACGTCTATATTCGATAGTACCGTCCCTCTCTATCGAATGTGCCTTCCCAATTAGAAAGCCCCCTACTATTACACTAGCTAGTAACTACCTTATAGATCGTCACCAGCCTCGAAAGGTATCTCATCACCTTCCAAGTCACCAAGAACGAAACCATCATCTTCAGCCTCAAGATCACCAGTTCCACTCATATCAGCAGATTTAAAGTCCACCACCATTAAAGAATTTAATGATGCACTGATACCAGACTTCTTTTTAAATGTCCAATCGAAAGGAGTAACTGAACATTTAACTGTGCTACCGTTACCTATCAGTAAATTGGAAGGCCAGATGTTCTTAGCGGCATCCATTACTTTAGGGCGGCGTTTAGTCTTAGCGACGATAAAGGAACCTTTATGTTCTTTTTCACCTTCGCCTTGACGTACTTCAATGCCAACGTCTTCCAGCTTCTTAACAGTAGCCTTATCTAGTTGACATATATCGACCTGAAACTTTCCCGACAGGTCATTCGGTTCGTGTACGTGCGCCCATTGCGCTGTACCTTTTATCACCATACTTTGATACATATTTCTATGTCCTTTCTTTCTAGTGAGTTTCAGCCCAATTCAAACCTGACTTCGCGTCAGCATTCAAGGGCAACCTTACACGCAGTATACGACCTGCTTCTTGCATTGTCAAGTCTGCCGCATACATTATTTTGTCAACATCATCAACGTGGACTTCGAACTGCATCTCATCGTGAATTGTGTTCACCAAATGTGCGCGTAAGCCGTGTTTTCGTATGTAATCATCCATACATATTGACCACTGTTTGCAAGCTATCGCTCCTGCTCCTTGCAGCAATGTGTTCAAAGATGCGTGTTGGTGACGTACGAAAATTCTTCTACCATCTAATCCTTGTAAGGAACCTCTCTCTGCCATCTTCTGCACTCTGTCAATGAGAGAGTCGAGAGAGGGCATATTAGCTAGGAAATCACGTTTTAACCTAGCACCATCTCTTAACGTTCCACCTACAACATGTCCTAATTTCTCTACGCCAGCACCATATAAGAATGCGTAGATAAAACGCTTTGATTGCGCTCTGGTATCTAAGCCAGCGGCTATTCTATTTACCTCGTGAGGATCACCGTTTAATACTACGTCTATGTACTCTATGTCTTTCATGTAATGTGCTAACATTCTTAACTCTAAGCCTTTAGCATCCATGCCGACTATCTTGTAATTACCGTTAGGAACAGTGAAACAAGCTCTACATTCCGTACCGTATGGTTTGTCATTAGAGACAATGTTCGCCATATTAGGATTAGAATGGGTCATACGTCCCGTCACAGCCCCCATAGTGTACACAGTCCCATGTATTCTATCGTTTGCGTCCATATTTTCTAACCACGCCTCTACGGTCTTCCAGCGTGTCTCTAGCATCTTCCACTCTGCTAGCTTCTTAGCAGCTTCAGGAGCATTATCGTGTACAGTGTTAAGATTTTCTTCACAAATCTTCGGTGATCCTTTAGGTGTAAATACTTTAGGACTCCACCCGTAATCATTAAGACGCTCTACTATCTGTTTAGGGCTGGCTAAATTAAACTCTTTGAATGTAATAAGTGAGAAAGGTCCAACTACTCCTTCTATGTTACGTAAGCCTACTTTAGACATTGAGCCATCTTTCTTATATTTAGGAGTAACTTCCTGTAGAAATTTTGCCTTCGGTAAGAAGTCTTCCTTGACCTTCTTCTCAATGCTCTTCGCTTTCTTCTTAGTTTCTATGTATAACTCTACAGCCTTTCTTCTATCAAGAAAGAAACCATGTAACTTCTGTTTATTTATCACATTAGCTATCTGATGTTCTAGCTCTAAACTCTTAGTCGAGAACTCAAGACCTTCGACTACTAACATATTATAGACTTTCTCTGTCAAGAGGACATCACGAACACAATACTCAAGCATCTCTTCAGTATATCTAGAGAAGTCATTAAATTCTATTTTATCATAATTTAACAACTTACCCCAATTCTCTAAGGAGTGACCGCCTTCTCTCTCAGGGTTATATAACCTAGACATGATTAACGTATCTTTAGCGTTAATGAGTTTAATATGTGTACCCCACAATTTGTTTAGTATAGGGAAATCAAACTCAATACCGTTATGTGCAATATAGATATCATCAAGCTTTAAAAACTCCTGCAAAGAAGTCTTATCTAAGAAGTGAACAGGTTCACCCTTATTAACTTCTTTACACACAACACACCAAATAGTTTTAGCATCCAGTGCGTCCGTTTCAATATCTATTATAATCTTTCTAGGCATCTCACTGTATAGTCGGTTTCTTAAATTCTTCTATATCCTCTACGCTATCTAAAATCATTTTCATAGTTTCTTTAAAATCTTCCTCCGACAACATAACCTTATATAATCGCACTGTATTACACATAAGAACACCAGCAACTAACATGCCGTTATAATGTGCCACTAACTCAGATATGTTTTCTATCACAATATCCGATACCTCGTCAATCATTTTTCTAGCTTCTTTATCGTCAATCATCTTTTTTTTCCCATCTGTAAAATATATGATCTTCTATCTCTACGGTCATAGTTTTAGAAGCCGCCCAAGAGGGTAGTATATAGTCAGCGTGATAATGTGTCGCACCTTCCGTAATATCTAGGTACGGTGTAATTTGAAATAACATATTGAAAGCAAGTTTATGTATTTTAACGTACGTTTCTTTTTCTTTAGGTTCATCTAGTTTACCGTCACAATACCAACTAAATTGGCATTTATTAATAACAGGTATTAATTCTCCTGTATTCTTCCATGATAGTCTAGTCGGCCCTTGCTTAACTACTTCGCAGATAGTGTTAGGGTATCTACTATCAGCTACTCTATTCATCACTACATTGGTTACAGCTAACTGACCAGCAAGACCTTGATTACGTGCTTCGAAATACATATTGTCTGCCAAGCACGTAACCTCTTCAGGAGTAACACCCATTAACCACCCTACGATTAATATTGATTTCATTTAATTATTAACCTTAATAGAGAGATTAGATACTTTACGCATCTTCTTCATAACTTTCTTATAGATACCTTCTTCTTCTTTACTAACTAAGATATTAACTGGCATAGTACCTTGAGAAAAGTTACGTAAATAACTGATACGTTCTTTAGCTTCTTTCTCTATTTTATTATTATTACTCTTCATCACTGTAATACTCCTTAGAGTTATTAGTACGTGAATATTTAGTCTTATCTTTAACTACTCTTTGAGAATACTTAGCACTATGTAGCTCTCTAGCCACAGGATTACGTAGCTTGAAGAACTTTTTATTTTTCTTCGCTATGCGTTCCAAGTCTGTTTGTCTACGTTTGTAACCCATTGAATTTATTTTAAATTTTTGTGTTGACATGCGTTGACGTTAAGAGTAGTATACACATTAATCAAGCTAATGCAAGAGGAAAATGATGCCAATTATAAAACAATATAATTTAGTCACCAATGATGTTCGTGACAATGAAAATGTTTTCTTCGTGTTTCTTGAGAACAAAAAGCGCATAGGTGGTGGGCATATTGCTATGTTATTACGAGATAGCAGTAACGCTATTCCACTTACTGTGAAGAAATCTAATGGGCAAGGTATCGCACATTATTTTCATCGTGAAGACCTAGTATACGCGACTGACGATCTAATCTTTCAATTGAATAATCTTAAAGACATATTGAATAAGGGTTGTGTCGTCGTGTTTCCTATGGAGTGTTTTGTAGATAATGAATTTATTGAAGAAATATTTAGAGAAGCGTGTGAACCTTTCGCTAATAACTTCTATAATCAATTAGATTATCTGTTTGAAAATTATAAGGCTAAGAAATATGTCGCTTAAACTATTATATTATACATTACTGAGGAACGTGTTCTTTCAAGCCTTTAAATTATTCAGTAGCATAGAAGCTCCATTATACAGAAACCATGTGAAATACCATAAGATTGTTCAAGGTATGAAATATGGAGCGTGAAAGACATAAGATTGATTGGTGGATTAAATGGATATCAAGTATTATTTTATTATGTGGAATGATCTTGACTTCTCAAAATTTATACCCTATTAATCTAATGATTCACGCAACAGGGGTATTAGGTTGGTTGATTGTGTCTATAATGTGGAATGATAGAAGTCTGATTGTTGTCAACGCTTGTGCGCTTACATTACTTGTCAATGGTCTAATAGCCTATTTAATAGAAGGGCTGCAACATGGCTAGACAACTGTACGAAACCAAAGCGGATATCTCTAGGGAGAAGATCACTTTAGATTTTGTCAAGGATAAACTTGGTATGGGTGATCTTGTCAAGTTACCTATTAAATATAAGATAGACTATATTGAACTAGGTAGATTTAGTGACGGTGGAAAGTCTATAGTAAATTTCGTAGAGATAAAGAATAGAACAGTTGCTAAAGACAAGTACGATACGTATATGATATCTGCTGATAAGTTCACAACAGCATCACAATACGTAAAACGTTTTAACGTAGGCTTTAAACTCATAGTACGTTGGAAAGACGTAGTAGGTTGTTACACTCTTAAAGATGGTGACAAGTTCAGTCTTGGTTTCAACGGTAGATATGATAGAGGCGATTGGCAAGATGTAGAGCCTGTCGTTTATATTCCTATGAGGGAGTTTAAAGATGTCATCTAAAAAACAAATTGCTATATTAAATGCTACAGAGAAAGATATTGAGAGATTTTGGAGTAAAGTAGATAAAGGTGAAGGTACTTTAACAGAATGTTGGGAATGGTTAGGTACTAAACTCGTTAATGGGTATGGTACATTGTCAATAAAAAACATTAAGGTTAGATGCCATAGATTATCTTTCTTTTTACATACTGGTATTTTAGATGATAATTTATTAGTGTGTCATATATGTGATAACCGTAGTTGCGTTAATCCTGATCATCTTTGGTTAGGAACTTTACGAGCTAATAATTTTGATAAAACGTTAAAAGGAAGAACTGCTAAAGGTTCTATGTTTGTTAATAAAACTTTATTGAATGAAAAAGAT
>VTLG01016013.1_pt1 | contig 11667 bp, 5 predicted proteins | sample 4694571 | NCBI WGS metagenome assembly VTLG01 (sample SAMN12604809, study PRJNA352737) | marine metagenome | biome: ENVO:00000447; feature: ENVO:00000209|ENVO:00000569|ENVO:01000036; material: ENVO:00002151; isolation source: viral sequences binned using virsorter ... | reverse complement strand
TTTTCTTATGGCTACTCCCACAACAGTTGACACCGATACAGAACTATCCGCAGTGAATTCAATACTGGGAGCTATCGGTCAATCTCCAGTTACTACATTGAATTATGAAAACCCAGAAGTGGGATTCATATATGATATATTAACTGAAGTAAATAAAGATGTTCAGAACGAAGGATGGATATTTAATATAGAAAGGCATGTAGTTAAATCACCCGAAGCTAGTACAGGTTATATAACTATACCTTCTAATGTAATAAGTTATGATGTACATGATGGTCAGACATATAGGACACAAGATTTAGTTAGAAGGAATGGTAGGTTATATGATTTAGTAAAGCATACAGATGTATTTACTGCTGATATCTCTCTTGATATAACATATCTATGGGAGTTTGAAGATATACCTGCACCATTCAAACGTTATATAACTTACAGAGCTGCAGGCAGAGCAGCTACACAATTAGTTTCCAACCCACAATTAGTACAACTCTTACAACAACAAGAAGGTCAAGCTAGATCAGTTTGTATGGAGTATGAATGTAATCAAGGAGATCACTCATTCTTTGGTTGGGATCATCATTCTACCTATCATGCTTACCAACCTTATAAAGCACTACAACGCTAATGGCAAGTATTACACAAAAGATACCTAGTTATACATCAGGTATTTCACAACAACCAGATGAGCTCAAGTCCCCCGGTCAGCTTAAAGAAGCAAAGAATGTATTTCCAGATGTAACACATGGGCTGATGAAACGTCCGGGTGGTAGATTAATTGGTAGTGCTTTAACAGCATATAATACTAATAGTAAATGGTTCCATTATTATAGAGATGAAAACGAACAATACATAGGACAGATACAGAGAAGTGATGGTGAGTTAAAGATGTGGAGATGTAGTGATGGTGCTGCTATGACCGTCAATGCATACTCTAATACATTAAAAACATACCTTACACATACTGCTGATGAAGATCTACAGACTCTAACTTTAAATGATTATACATATATAACTAATAGAACTAAGACTACAGCAATGGCTGCTGCTACTGCAGACAGACCACATGAAGCTTATATCTCATTACAGAAAGTTTCATATGCCAGTCAGTATGGTGTCAATTTATATGATAACGATACTACTCTCACAACTGTAAGGACAGCTACTAGAATTAAGATTGATTTAGATAAGTCTAGTAATAATTATTGTAATAGTTCTGGTAACATGGTTAGTAGAGCTAATAGAGGTACGGGTGGTAATGATCATTTATGTGATGATAGTGCTGGTAAAGATAGAGATGCATTCCAACCAAACGTCGGTACTAAAATATTTTCCATTACTGATGGTGGTACTCAAGATGATGAAGGAGCTGTTAATGATGAGAGTAATTATACTATAGATGTTTTACAAAGTAATGGTAGTGATGCTAATAGAGGTTCAAATCTATACTTTAGAGTAGCTACTATTGGTCAAGCTTTACCTCAAACTGTAGCAAGAGGTGATACACCAGATTACCATGTAGAATATTATAGATCAAGGTATACTACAACATATGATTTATTGTATGGTGGTGAAGGATGGGAAGAAGGTGACTACTTCTATTTCTGGATGAAAGATGCTAAGTATAAATGTACTATCGAAGAAGTAAGCACATCTTATCAACGAGCTAACTTAGGTCTGGTTAGACCTACACCTACACCCTTTGATGCTGAGACTGTTGTTACAGCTGAAAGCATCTTAGGTGATATACAACAAGCTATTATTAATGCTAAGAAATCAGATGGTTCAAATAGTAATTGGCATAATGCATCTGCTGATGTACAAATTATAGGTAATGGTATATATCTTACAGATGCTGCAAGCTTTAATATTTCATCCCCATCTGCAGAATTACTTAAAGTCTTTAGTACTGAAATTAAAGATGTAGCTGACTTACCTTCACAATGTAAACATGAGTATGTAGTTAAAGTTAAGAACTCAGAAGCTAATGAAGATGATTACTATGTAAAATTTGTTGGTGAGAATGAGAGAGATGGTCCGGGTGTATGGGAAGAATGTGCTAAACCGGGAAGATCAGTAGCGTTTGATGCAGGCACTATGCCTATACAAATTAAACGAGAAGCTAATGGAACCTTTACAGTAAGTGCAATTACTTGGGAAGATTGTTTGGTAGGTGATACAACAACAGCACCTGAACCTTCTTTCATAGGTAGTACAATTAACAAGCTGATGTTCTTTAGGAACCGTCTAGTTATGCTTAGTGATGAAAATGTCATCATGTCACAACCGGGTAAGTTCTTTAATTTTTGGCCAAAATCTGCGATCACATATACAGCTACAGATAATATAGATTTGTCTTGTAGTTCTGAATACCCTGCTATAGTATATGATGGTATACAAGTCAATCAAGGGTTAGTCTTATTTACTAAGAACCAACAGTTTATGTTGACTACGGATAGTGATGTCTTAAGTCCACAAACTGCTAAGATAAATTCAGTATCTTCTTATAATTTTAACTATAAAACTAATCCAATATCATTAGGTACTACAATATCATTCTTAGATAATGCTGGTAAGTATACAAGATTCTTTGAAGCTGCTGGTATAACTAGAGAAGGTGAACCTAATGTTATAGAACAGAGTAAAGTTATAGCGAAAAAATTTCCGAACGATATAAATATTGTTACAAATTCAAGAGAGAACTCAACTATATTTTTTGCTACAAAAGGTACGAAAAAGGTATATGGGTTTAGATATTATTCAGTAGCTGAACAACGTGTACAACAGGCTTGGTTTGAATGGGAACTCATGGGTGAAATTCAACACATGGCTGTATTAGATGATGCTCTATATGTTATTATAAAGAATAGTTCTACCTATGTAATGCAGAAGTTTAGTATTAAATCTGATTCAGGTACATATGAAGTAACAGATGATAACTTAACAGCTAATGATACTACAGATGATATTGACTATAGAATACATTTAGACAATGCTAAGAGCTTTGCTCATAGTGCTTTAACATATGTAGCTGTTGGTGATTATACTAAGTTCGATCATACTGTAGCAAACTATAGTGGTACAGGACAATTAGCAGTATATGCTGTATCAACAGGTTCCGATAAAGAGTTCAATGGATCATTAGTTAATGTATCTACCTTTAGTGATAGTGGTACAACTAAAATAAAGATTCCAGGAAATTGGACTATTACTGATAACAATAAAGCATATAATTTAATACTTGGATATCTCTTTGATATGGAAGTTAAATTCCCAACTATATATAAATTAGATAATCAAGGTGAGAATAGATGGAGAGCTGATTTACAAAGCTCTTTGGTTGTACATAGAACTAAGTTTAGTCTTGGTCCTACAGGTGTATATAGTTTTACTCTAAAGAGAATAGGTAAACCTGACTATACAGAAACCTTTGAATCTAAACAAGCCGATTCTTACTATGCTAATACTGTTGATATAGAGAGTCAACAAATAGCTACAATGCCTATATATGAAAGAAATACTACCTTAAATCTTACACTTAAATCCACTCATCCATCCCCTGCTACATTATATTCTATGACATGGGAAGGAGAATATTCACCAAGGTATTACCAACGTGTCTAGATATTTAATAGAAAAACTAACGATGGAGGCTGCTGTATATGTAGCCTCTAATCTACTACCAGACGACCACAGAGAGGTTGAGGAGGGTCATGGATATGATCCTATGGAAATAATTCCTTTAGCCGTTGACTACGACGATTCAGTGTCGTTCAAATCTCCTGATGGAGTATATGCTGGAATAGCTGGAGTACATCCCAATGGGCAAATCTGGATGCTCTGTACACCTGTTATCTATAAGTACCCAATAGCCTTTGCCAAGGAAGCAAGAGACTATGTAGACAGTAGAAAAGAGAAGTTACTTTGGAACTTTGTTGACAAGCGCAACAAGACTCATCTCAAATTACTTCGTTTCCTAGGGTTCAAATTCTTAAGAGAACTGAAATACGGACCCAACAACTTATCCTTTATAGAGTTTTGCCGTGTGTCTAGGAGCGCAAGCCAGAGCAGCTAACGAAGCTGCAAGGCGAGATTATGAATACAAGCTTCAAAAAAGAGAAGCTGATTGGATGCAGCAACTTAGTTTAACTAGAGCTGAACACGTCCAATATGAACAAGGTATTGATGCAATCCATCTAGGATTAGCTGGTGCATATGCTGATGCCGAAGAAAAAAGAAAAGAAATAATAGGGCAAGCTTTCCAAGCTAATGAAGCTAAATGGAAAGAATTCCTTTCACAAAATACAGGTGGAGATTTAGAAGCTTCTGGTCGAACAGGTCGATCTATCCAGAGAACATCCACTTTAGATTTAGCTGAATACTTACGTGGTACTTCTAAAACAGCTTATGCATTAACACAAGCTACAGATAAACTTCAAGGTGAAGCCGCTAAAGCAGCTGGACAAGCAAGAGCACAACAATTACAAATGTTTGCTAAAGTAGCATTCGAAAAACATCCTGATATAACTCCACCAAAACCTGTTTATCAGAATGTAGGTATGGCTATGTTCCAAGATGCTTTAAGTATAGGTTCATCTATAGCAACAATCGCAATGCCATTCGTACCACAATAAATTATGTCTTACGCAAAAGAACTTCTTACTGCTGAGTTAACAGATTGGCTCAGTCCACTAGAAAAAATATATGCTAGGCAAACTAAACAATTGCAAGAGCATCATAGTGCACTTAGAGATAGAGATAAACAATTAGTAGAAAAAGCAAAAGCTGAAAACTTACCTGATTTAGTTAAAAATTTAGCAACCTTTTCTACATCTATACGTAAATTAAAAGACGCAAGAGAGACTTCTAAAAAAGAAAAGGATGCTTCAGAAAGCAAAAGAATTGCAGTTGAAGTTTCATCTTTTAAAAATTCAAAAGATGTTATAGGTCTCGGAGAAAGGGCAGCAAAAAGAGAAGATTTATTAAATGATCAAGTTGCTTATAATACATTCATTGATAAAGAACTTCCAGATATATTTGAGAACGGTGTAAAAACAGTTGACAATGCACCACAAAGAGATTTTCTTAAGTCTCAGCATGGAGGTAATTTTTATAGATTTCAAGATTTTCTAGTTAATAATAAAGTAAGAAATTTTCCAATAGATTTCCAAACTTACTTAAATGATAATCCAGAAGCTCAGTTAGATTATGATGCACTAGGTAACGATCCTGTTGCTAAGAGAGCATTTGTAGAGAATTGGTTATATGGTGAATTAAATACACTAAATGTTGATAATGATTTTATTGCTGATAATTACTATGATCCTATACAGAAAGCTCTGAATACCAAAGGTATGATGGATAGCTTAACATATAGTGAATTGAATTTAACAGCGAAAGCAGAGCAAGAAAGTGAAGATATTGATGTAGCTAGAGGAAAATTAGAAACAGATCCTTTTGCTTTAACAAGGACTGCACAAAGGCATATACTTTTAGGTATTGATCCATCTAAAGGTATTGATAAAGCAAAGTCTACAGCAAACTATGCAGTTAGATTAGAACGTCTAGCATTAGACGGTGGTTTAACACAGATTGAATGGGACTTATTGAAATCTGGTGAACTACCTATACCTCATGCTGCAGGTTCTACAGGTAGTATATTATTTACAGAAGATCAGAAGAAAAGAATTCAATCAGCTATTAATGAACATAATACAAAATTTATTGCTGCTAAAAACGCTACGTGGAAAGCATCTTTAAATAATATAGAAGCCACAATTGGGAAAGGGAATCTTCCATATCCAAAACTTTTAGAATTAAAAGAAGAAGGTTTATTATTTGCCAGCAGAACATTTGGAGTGAATAGTGAGGAATATCGAAAATTAGAAGCTATAGATGTTACATTACAAGACCCTAATTCTTATGCAGCTATTCGTGCTCCATATGAAGGGTTTTATAATAATGGTAAAGATATTGGTAAACTTTTACAAGAGAAAGAGAATTTTAAAACAATTTCAAACGAAAGAGTAAAGACGGAATTACTTGGTTTTGTAACAGAAGCTGAAGCATATCTTACTAGTGTTGGTATGCCAACAACTCATAAAGAGTTTCAAACAGCTTCAAAAGATCTTATATTATCATCCCCAGCTCAAAAAGTAAATCTAAAACGTGATACAGTATTTTCTAGGAATACAAAAGCTATACAATTAGAATTAACAAATACACGTTTAGCAATACATCTAAACAATAGAAATAAATTTGACAATGTACAAGATGCATATGATCAATCTGAAAAAATATTTAAACAGTTTCTTGAAGATGAAGGTTTTAATGTAAAAGATGTAGCAGGAAATGAAGAGTTAGTAGGACGCTTATCACCTAATGCAGAAGGAGAATATGTTAGAGCTTTAAATATTAGAGAAGCTAGAATAGAGAATAGAACAAAACCTTCAAACCATATGATAGGAATATGGACAAATAGAGCGAAATCCAAAGTAAAAGAATACGGTAATGTAGACCGACTGCTAGAAATACCTGAAGCTCTTAATGATAAAGAAGATACTTTAGGTGCATTTGTAGAACCTAATGAACAAGGTGATTATCAATTATATTACTCTCCAGAACTCATATCTAAATCTTTAGCACTTGGAAAACAACCGGGTTATGTTTTAATAAAAAATCTTGAAGCTTTGATAAAAGATAAACGGTATGCGGACTTTGTAGATAGGTTTAAACTTAAAGATAAATTAAAAGAATTACAAAAGAATCCACCACCAGATTTAAAATTAAAAGAAATTCTTGAAAAGCATGGTAATAAAGACTTTATATCTCAATATAATTATGGTGGCGTATTAAGTTTTAGTACCAACGATTTAAATCAAATACTTATTTGGGAATCTGGTGAAAATATGGAAGGTGTTCCTATAGTAGATAAACTTGATAACCGTTAACTCAAATTAAACATAACTATGGAAAATGAAGAACTTGAACAAAGTGCGTTAAGCTCAATGTTCAATGAAGTTGATGAGGTTATTCAGAATACAGAATTATCTACGGATATTCCACAAGTAACTGAACAGCCCACTTCTACGGAAGGCGACGAAATACGTGTACGGGGTATGAAAACTGTATACGAAGACAGAATAGCCGAAGGTAGAGATCCACATCGACCCGGAGCTCTAGGTCATATACAAGATGTAACAGAAGGTATGGCTAGAGGTTTGTATGAGAATGCAGCACCTGTCATAGGTATATCTGATACTATTATTGATGCTATTAATTTATTATCTGCTGATGGTGGTAGATATGATATACCTAAACTACCTAAATATGAAAGTGATACAATACAAGCTCTACGTAATATATCAGGTTTAGTAATACCTTCTTTAGGACTTAGAAGTTTAGCTATTCAAGGTTTTTCTAAACTACATGCAGCTAGAGTTGCACCTCCTGCTTTGGTATCATTAGGTAATAAAGCATCGTTTCAATACTTTTCTAAGTTTGGTATTGATGTAGGTACTGGTGGTCTGGTAGATTATGTTGCAGAACAGAATCAAAAAGATCAAAACTTACTAGGTACTTTAAAAGAGTATTGGCCAAAGACTTTTCAATGGATACCTGAAAGTATTGCAACAAATAAAGATGATAGTGCTGGTGAGAAGCGTGCTAAGAATGTAGCAGAAGGAGCTATATTTAATGTATTAGCTAGTATAATTGAAGGTGCAGCTTATCTTACTAGAGCTGGTAGAAGTGTTAGTAAAACTAGTGAATTCATACCATCTAAAAATAATGGTGTTAATAATGTAAATGAATTAGGTAAAGACGAGTTTTCTGATATTAAATTTTCTGAGAACCCAGTAGAAGATAGTGTTCTTCGTAATTATGCACGTAAAGAAAAGGAACTTAACTTACTCAATGAATATTACATCAGTAAAGGTGAACCAGAAATTGATTGGAATTCACTTGATGAAGGACAAACTTTAGTAAGATCTAAAGATGCTGATGGTATTGTAGGAGCACAATCTGACGCAGCACAAATACAAGAGAACATAGATTCTGGTTGGGGTAGAATAGGTAATCTTATACATGAAGCTACTAGAAAAGAAGGTATTGAATTTGAAAATTTAAGTAATAGAACTCTTGTTTCTCAAGTAACTGATGAATTAAAAAAAGCAGGTACATTCAGTAAAAGATTAAAATCTAATAAACTTATTACAGATGTAATGATGGATAGGGCTGGTAGAAAATTAGCAGCTACCTTACTTCATCCTAGAGTAGAACCTGATGAAATCATAGGTATATTAGATGAATTCAAACGGTCAATTGAAGGATCTGCAATTAGAATTGTAGGTAAAAAAGGTATAAATCAATCTATCAAACAACTTACAAGACAATTAATTGATTTAGATACACAAAAAGCTAGAGCTTATCTTGTAACTTCAGAAGCTGGTCAAATAGCAGATATGTCAGAAGGTGCTAGATTAATGGAAGGTGGGGCTTCTGTTAGAAGAACTGTAGATCTGATGGCTGATAGATTAGAAGTATTAATGGTAGAAAAAGGTCTTGCTAATTTTGAAACTGGAACTATGCTTTCAAATATGAATGCATGGAAACAGGCTGTTGCTACTGGAGATAAAGATGTAATCAATGGAGCTGCAGATACTATCTTACAGAATACTAGTGCTAAATTAACAGAGATTATACCAGAAGCTAAAGAATGGACAAGTACAATCAAAGCTGTAGCTAGAGATAACCCTGAATTTCTTAGACCACTTTTATTAGCTAATGAGTTTACAGATGGTAATGTAGATACTTTATTTAAATTACATAACGATGCTGCTAATAGATTAGGTATATTTAAAAAAGCTATATATGATGGTAATCCAGAAGTACCTTCTATTATTAATAAAGTTTGGTGGAGTAATATATTTAACTCTACTTTATCAGCTATGGCAACACCAGCTAGAGCTGCTGTAGGTAACTTAACTGGTTTATTAGGTAGAGGGCTAGCAACAGTTACTGGAGCTGTAGCACAAGGTGATTTAGCAAGAGCTAAGAAAGCTATGGTAGCTCATTTCGCATTAGATGATACTTTACAAAAAGCAACCGATCATATGAGATTGGTCTTTAGAAAGGCATCTACTAATCCTAATGAAGTAAGCTATGTAATGCGTAGTGATATTGCTATTAATGAAGAAAAAAGTTTAGATATGTTAAGAGCATATGCTGATGCTGCTGAAGCTAATGGAGAAGAAGGTGCTAGTATGTTACTAAGGATTTATGAAGACTTAGATGCTTTAGCTAGAGATCCTGTTCTTAGATTTGGTGGTAATAGTATGACTGCATTTGATGGTTTTACTAAATCCGTTGTAGCTAATACTGAAGCTAAATATATAGCTCTAAATAAACTTGCTCAATCAGGAGATGAAATCACTGAAGAAACTTTCAAAAAAGCATATCAAGAAGTTTATGATAAATGGTTTGATACTAATGGTATGCTTAAATCAGATTATATAGATTCCATTACTAGTGAAATAGCACTCAATGCTGACTCACCTGTTGTTGATGGTTTTAATCAATTTATTAGACGCTTTCCTGCTGCTAGAACCTTTATAAGATTCCCTAGAACTACTGCTAATGTTATAGACAGCTTTACTAGATGGAGTCCTGCAGGTGTTCTATCCTCAGATTATCAGAAAATGTGGGGACCATTAGGTAGAAAACAATTTGGTTTAGATGATGTTGAAGAAATAAAACAAATTTTAATATCTAAAGGTAGACCAGTAGATGAACATTTTATGGAAACCTTTGAAATGTTAAGGTTAGAAGTAAAAGGTAAGGCAGCTATAGGTAGTCTTATGACAACTATGGCATTCTTTGCTGGTGCTAATGATAGATGTACTGGTAATGGTCATTATAATAAAGCAATACAACGACAGAGAGTTAGAAGTGGATGGAAACCTAAATCATGTAAAATACCCGGTACTAATAAAGTTGTTAGTTATGAATGGATGGGTCCAGTTGGAGACTGGTTATCTTTAACTCTTGATGTAGTAGATAACTTTGATAGTATAAGTACTTCAAAACAAGAATATTTCTTACAGAAATTATCATTTGTATTAGGATCTGCATTTACTAATAGATCAGTTCTAGCTCAATTAGAACCTATGTTTGATGTATTACAAGGTAATGGTGCAGCAGCTAGTAGATTTATATCATCTTTTAGTAATGATTTAGTACCTTTAGGTGGTTTACGTAATGAATTAGGTAAAATATTATTTCCTGAATTACGTCAAATACGTTCAGAATTACAAGAACATTTACGTAATAGAAATGCTTGGTTAGATGCTGTTGACCCAGAAAGAGCATTACCTGCAGTAGTTGACCCTATTGATGGTAAGGAGATCGGTTCTGAAGATAATTGGTTCCTTAGAGTATTTAATAGAGGACCAATGAAAGTCCATTCTCAACCATCTAAAGAACGTCAATTCTTAATTGATATTGAATTTAATAGTTCTCCTACTATGAATATGAGTCAAAAAGGAGCTGTTTTAGAGAACCATGAAATAACAGCTATTAATACTAAGATGGGTGAACAAGGTATTTATAAGAAAAAGATTGCTGAAATAATGAGAGATGCAAATAATCTTAAATATACAGCACCTGATGGTACAGTTTATAAAGGTTTTACTAATATTCTTAGAGCTCAAAGAAAAGGTAATATACCTTCTGATATATTAGATACAACTAAATTTGCTAATATTTTCTCTAGACTTACTACAGCATATTCAGATGCTAAGAGAATAGCTGAAGATTCATTAGATGAACCAATGCGATCTGGTATACGAGAACGTGAATATGAAAAAATTAATTCAACTTATAATCAAAGAAAAGGAGATATCGATACCGTCCTAGAAGACGCTGGACTACAAGAAACATTAAACATGGCTAAATAACTATGGCAACAGAAGTAAGTTATACAGGGGATGGAGCAGATAAAACATTTGATATCACATTCCCTTATTTAAAAGTTGATGATGTAAAGGTTGAATTAGGTGGTAATCTACAAACTAATCCAACTCATTACTCTATTTCTGGTACTGTAGTTACTTTTGTTACAGCACCAGCTAATGCTCAAGCAATTAAAATTTATCGTGATACTGTTATAACTGCAGGTTTACATGATTATTCAGCTGGATCATCAGTTAAAGCAACTAGTTTGAATGAAAATCAATTACAAGCACTATATGCAATTGAAGAAGCAAAGCTAGTTACGACAACATCAGGAGGTATTACAACTGGTAGTAAGAATGATGTAACAGTTAATAGTGATACAGATTGGGTTATAAATGATAGTGCAGTTATAACTCAAATGATAAATAATGATGCTATTAATGCAGATAAGATAGCAGATAATGCTGTTACTAATGTTCATATAGCTTCTTCTCCATTAATAGCTGGAATTAAAATTAGTCCAGATTTTGGAGCATATAATATAGCTACAACTGGTACTTTAGCAGCTAGAAATACTACAATTACTGGTACTTTATCAGTATCAGGAGATTTCGATTGTGCAGCAGGTTCAATTGATGAAGCTGAAATAGCAGATAATGCTGTTACATTAGCTAAGATGGCTGGAGGTACAGATGGCAATCTAATTACATATGATGC
>VTLG01010184.1_pt1 | contig 11667 bp, 10 predicted proteins | sample 4694571 | NCBI WGS metagenome assembly VTLG01 (sample SAMN12604809, study PRJNA352737) | marine metagenome | biome: ENVO:00000447; feature: ENVO:00000209|ENVO:00000569|ENVO:01000036; material: ENVO:00002151; isolation source: viral sequences binned using virsorter ... | reverse complement strand
CTAACTTAACAGATTTAAATGCAACGAACCTTGCTACAGGTACAGTTGGAACAAATAGACTTGCTTCTACAGGTACAGCTTCATCTTCTACTTTCTTAAGAGGAGATCAATCTTGGGCAGCAATTGTAGGTGGTCTTACTGAAGCAGATAGTTGGAGACTAACTACTGATTTTGCAGGAAATGCTTCTCCAATAGCTTCAAACTGGGAACGTTCTGATACTGCAGGACAAGGTAATATGGGAACAGGTATGACCGAGTCTTCGGGAATTTTTACATTTCCGAGTACAGGTTGGTGGTTGATAATTTTTCAAGCAGGTTTTAAACTTGCAAGTGATACTTCAAAATATAATGGTGGATATATTGTAGGAACTACAAACAATTCAACATACGCAAATTTAGCAGGACAAGACAATGACCTAGGTAATGTAGGGGGAACAAGTTACTCAGCAACTTGTGTTGCAACTCTTTTTGATGTTACAGATACTACACAATGTAAAGTAAGATTTGATATAAGTGTTCAAACTACAACTACACAAACCTGTGGTACAAGTACATACGATTTAACTTCCGCAAAATTTATTAAGTTAGGAGATACATAAAATGGATAGACTAACAGGTAGACCAGATCACATAGAAAATTATTTAGCACAACTTTATACTGGACAATGGTTCGGATGGTCAGATTCTAAAAATAAAGTTTATGCTAATCTAATTATACATGACAATAGTAAAACAAAACCTACTGAACAAGAATGTAATGATGGATTAGCTGCTATGCAATCAGATTTTGATGCAAAGCAAACAAATAATGAAAACAACAAAACTTCAGGCAAAGCTAAACTAAAAACAGGAGAAGCTTTAACTGACGCTGAAGTGGAGGCATTGTTCGGATAATGGCAAACAGTAAAATAGGAAATTTAGGTATATCAGATTTATCAGCAGATAAATTAAATACAGGAACTCTACCAGACGGTAGATTCCCGGCTACATTACCAGCTGTATCAGGAGCTAACTTAACAGGTATCACTGACCCATTACCAACCATTGCATCTATATCACCTTCTACTATAGAAAACACTCAGACATCTGTAACAATAACTGGAACAAATTTTAAAGATAGTTCAATTCCACCATATGTTGATGCTATCAATTCATCAACTGGAGCAATAGTAACAGCCGGTTCTGTAGCATTTACAAGTGCTACTGAAATTGTGGCAACGTTTACAATATCAGTTGATGGTACTTATTTTATAAGAGTAGAGAACAATGATGGTTATGCAGCAAGATCAGCAAGCGCTTTATTAACGGTTTCTGATGCACCAACTTGGACTACGACAGCAGGTAATTTAGGGACTACAGCAGCTGCAGGATCTGTCAGCTTTACAGTTGCAGCCACAGGTGATACACCTATTACTTATGCTAAAACATCAGGAGATTTTCCTGGTGGAGTAACAATTGCTTCAGCTACTGGAGTTATTTCTGGTACAGAAACGGGATCAACTACAACTACAACATACTCGTTTACGATTACAGCAACAGACGCCCAGGCGCAGACGTCTGCTCGAGCATTTAATATTATTATATCTCACGGCGCGTCAGGAGGAGCCCAGTTTAACTAATGGCTGATACGTACTTAACAATTGCAAACCCAACGGCAGGAGATAGACAAAAAGGTACTATTTCTGTATGGGTTAAAAGAACAGCAGTTTCATCTAATGGATATCTTTATAGTACCTGGAATACAGGTGAAGGCGGATACTCTTCCGGTTTATTACAATTTGCAACTGATAACACATTAGTACTTACAAATTATCAAGCTAGTGGTGGGGCTCATACCGAGTTAAAAACTACTAGAACGTTTATGGATACTAACGCCTGGTACCATGTGTGTATAAATTGGGACACAACACTTGCTTCAAGTGGTGATAGATATAAAATGTTTATTAATGGTGTAAGAGAAACTGTTTTTAATACAGAAACATACCCAAGTTCTGATGAAAATTTATTTTTTGATATAGGTGGCACAAGTAATCCAATTAGAATTGGAAGTGTTCAAGGTTCAAGTGCTTATTATGATGGACTTATGTCGCATTATCACAAAATCGACGGGACGGCTTACGATGCCAGTACGTTTGGGGAGACCGATTCATCGACGGGCGAGTGGAAGATTAAGACGAATCCAACTGTATCTTATGGTAGTGGTTCAGGTAATTTTTTTATTTTAAAAAATAATGCTACTTATACAGATCAATCAGGTGAAGGAAATAATTTAACTTTAGGTGGTGGTACAATTACAAATACGGAAGACAACCCTTCCGACATTTTTTCAACTTTTAACTCACTAGCTAATTATTATGAACAGGGAACTTATGCTTATGGAAATACTCAAATTACAACAGGGGGCTCTAATTTATATACTTGGAATAATTCTACTTTAGGTATGGAAGCAGGAAAATATTATGCAGAATTTAAATGGGTAAGTGGTGGTTCGGATATTTTATTTGGAATTACAGATAAATATACAACTAGTGCAACAGGAGAATTAGGAAACTATGATCAGCAATGGGCTTACAGAACAAATGGAACAGTAAGAAATAATAATGGTGATTTAGGTGGTTGGAGTGGAGATACTTGGACAACCGGAGATGTGATTAGTGTAGCTTTAGATATGACAAATTCAAAATTATATTTTGGTAAAAATGGAACTTGGCAAAATTCAGGAGATCCCACTAGTGGAAGCACAGGGACCGGAGCTGTTTCTATAAGTCTTACTCCTCAAGATGGATGTTATTATTTTGCTAGTTGTGCTTATGATGACAACTCTTGTGTATTACAAGCTAACTTTGGTAACGGATATTTTGGGACAACCCAGATTAGTTCAGAAGGAACAAATGCTAGTAATATAGGAAAATTTGAATATAATGTTCCAACGGGCTATAGTGCCCTTTCAACTAAAGGATTGAATTTATAATGGCTTATACTACCGTAAATAAGAGTTCACTAAATCAAAACTCAATTCTCTATACAGGGAACAGTTCAACACAATCCATTTCAGGTGTAGGTTTTCAACCTGATTTTACTTGGATAAAAGATAGAATAGGTTCAAGTGCAGTTTATTCGCATTATTTATTTGATGCAGTGAGAGGAGCAACTAAATGGTGGAAAACTAATTCTACTGATACAGAAAGCACAACTGCTGATACTTTAACATCTTTTGATGTTGATGGATTTAGTTTAGGGGCTAATGCCAAAACAAATGCTAGTGGAGATGGTATTGTATCATGGAATTGGAAGGCAAATGGAGCAGGTTCAACTAATACAGATGGAGACAATCCAAACACTGTAACGGTATCTGCCAACGCTACAGCAGGTTTTAGTATAATAAAATATCAAGGTACGGATACAGGTGGTCAGACTATTGGACATGGTCTAGGAGTAAAACCAGCATTATTTATTACTAAAAATATAAGTGAAGCAGATAATGGTATGACTTGGTGGGATACTACAAGAGATGGAAGTGGTGCAGTGAGATTACTTACGAATAGTACCAATAATGATTATGGTAACTATCCAGTTACTTTTAACACAAGCACAATAACTTTACCAAGTACATCAGATAATGCTTGGAATGGTAATGGAGATAATTTTATAAGTTATGCGTTCGCGAATGTACGTGGGTATCAAAGAATAGGAGTCTATACTGGGACAGGGAATAATGATGGTCAATTTATTTATACTGGTTTTAAAGTTAAATATTTTTTAATTAAATCCGCTTCTGCTAATGAGCAATGGGAAGTGGTTGATAATAAAAGAGATCCTTATAACCCTGTTAATCAAGTTTTAGTTCCTAATGATAGTGCTGCAGAAACAACAGCAACTACTAGTAATAGAATTTATTGTGATTTTTTAAGCAATGGAGTGAAATTAAGAGGTAACGCATCCTCAGCTAATGGTAGTGGTTCAACTTACGTGTACCTTGCCATAGGGCAAACCATGGTCGGAACAAATGATATTCCGGCGACAGGATTTTAATTATGTCATATTTAGGAAGAGGTTTAGATAAAATAAGCAACATAGAAGTGTTGGACAATATAACGTTCACTAATTCTGCGGGACCTTATAACATTACAAAAAGCTCAACAGCTTTTGTTCCCGCTTCCGCTAATGCATTAGTTATTTCTATAGATGGTGTAGTTCAAAGCCCATCATCTTATACTTTATCAGTAGCAACAATTACATTTGATACTTCAATGGCAAGTACGTCAACGATGAATTTTATGTATCAAATAGGAGCAGGTGTTATTACAACTCCTTCTGATGGTTCAGTAGGAACTGCACAACTTGCTACAGATGCGGTTACAAATATTAAAGTAGCTGATGATGCAATTGGAGTTGCAGAATTGTCTGCTACAGGTACAGCTTCTGCGTCTACTTATTTAAGAGGTGATAACTCTTGGGCCGTAGTTCCGGCTGAAGAAGATAAAGTTAAAGTGTCTTCAGATGATACTACACCAGGTTATTTAAATGGTAAGTTAGTAGCAGGGACTAATATATCTTTAACCGAAGGTTCTGGAGGAGCGGATGAAACTTTAACTATTGCTAATACAATGACAGCTTATAATGATGATGCTCTTCAAAATGATATAGCAACTTTAGCTTTACACCAAGCAACAAATAATAATTCAATTAAATATAATTTAACAAATACAAACGTAGATGTTTACCAAGATTCAAGCGCCATTACTAATTTAACTAATTGTTTAAGAGATACAAGCGGAGAATATATTTCTACTGTATATACAACAACGGGAGCATTCAGTAGTGATAGTAATACAATTCTATTAATGCACATGGACAATAATTATGACGACGCTTCTTCTAATAATATTTCTGCATCGGAATGGACAGCTAGTGGTGGTGCAAGTTTTTCTACGAGTTCTCCTAAATTTGGAACTCATAGTTTATTACTTGTCGGTGCCAGTAGTCAATATGTATATTCATCAGATTTAAATAGTCATGATACTTCTGTTGCTTTTCCAACAACAGGAGATTTTACTATTGAACATTGGTTTAAATATTCAGTTGGGGCTGACCCAGGCAATACAGATAGAATTTTTTCAATGGGTAATGATGGAACCAGTACAGGTACCGCAACTACACCAGCAATTTCTTATGGTTATCAAGGGGGTAGTACTACTAACTGGAATACTTATGGGGATTATTCAGCTAATTATAACTGGAATCAAACTTTTCCAACTATAGATGCAGATTGGCACCAAATAGCTTATGTTAGAAAAAGTGGAACTACATTTAGTTTTTTAGATGGAGTTCAAAAAGGCAACGATAATTTTTTAAGTGGCAATAATATGAACAGCACAGGAATAATATTTTATGGAAATAGATCTGGTGGTGGTGCAGAATATTTTGATGGATATGTAGATGAAGTAAGAATATCAGACATTGCTAGATATGACACGACTCAAGTAGCAGGAACACAAGTTTTTACACCAAATGAAATTACAGCTTCAAATGCAACTGGAAGTTATGAATCCACTGCTCAAACAGCTAACGCATCTACGACTACTGTTTCAGCGGTGATCACCTATACTAACGCAACAGGAACCGCTACACTTAATACCGACTTAGTTTGTCAGGTATCCGCGGACAATGGATCTACATGGCAAACAGCTACATTAACTCCTGCGGGAACTTTTTCGACAGGTATATTACAAGCCGTAGCAAATGACGTGACATGTGTTGCAGGCACACAAATCAAATATAAAATTTCTTTCGCTAATCAAGCCGACGGAGTGAAAGTTACAAGAGTAAATGGAGTAAGTTTAATTTATTAATTATGGCTAAAACAAAGATAACATCAGGCGGAATAGCAACAGGAGCAGTATCAAATGCTGATCTTGAAAATGATTCTATAAGCATTAATGGAAGTTCGGTTACTTTAGGTGGTTCTATTACAGGTGTTGGAGTAGAAACTTTTCCAAATATTTCTTCTTTTACACCAACAGTTGTAACAAATGCTCAAACGAGCATAGCTATTACAGGAACTAATTTTACTTCAATCCCTCATGTTGAAGCAATCAGTTCGACTGGAGCAATTGTGCCAGCTGATTCAATTACATTTAATTCAGCTACTTCTCTTACAGTATTATTTACACTACCAACTGATGGGGTTTATTATCTTAGAGTAGAAAACCCTAACGGATTAGGTATGAGAACAGCTAGTGCAGATCTTACAGTTTCTGATAATCCTGTATGGGTTACAGCTTCAGGAACAGTAGGAACTTTTGCTGGAGGATCAGCAATTGGTACAATTACTTTAACTTGTACAGATGCAATTTCGTTTACATGTTCTCCTAATCCACCTACGGCAGGATTAACATTTACAAGTGGAACAGGAAGTTGTACACTAACAGGAACGCAGAGTGCACATACAACTGCGTCAACAGACAATTTTACAGTGGTTGCAACGGATGCAGAAGGCCAGCAGGCTACAAGGTCTTTTTCAATAAGTTACTCATTCGGAGCTACTGGATCAGGAGGATTTAACTAATGGCTGATACACATATATATAGAGACTGTGATGCAACAGCAGATAGTGGTTATTCTAATAAATGGACTTGGAGCGGTTGGGTTAAAAAAAGCGCAAACGGTGTCGAACAAGGTATTTTTATGAATAAAAGAGATGATAATAATACCAATAGTAGATTTAAATTAAGATTTAAATCTGATGATAAACTTTCATGGGAATGTAAAGATAGTGGTGGTTCAGATGATAGCTCATTTGAAACTAATGCTTTGTTTAGAGATTTAAACGGCTGGTACCACATCTGCTTTATATACGACTCAGATAATAGTACAGCAACAGAACGAATTAAATGTTATGTTAATGGTTTAGATATAAGAACTGAATATGGTGGTTTCTCTTCTGATGACCAAGCAAGTTCTGGTTTTGGAACATTATGGTCAAGTTTAGTAAATCATTATATTGGAGTAGTTTGTGATAATAGTGGTACTGATTATTGGTATAATGGATACATGTCTCATTGTCATTTAACTTATGGTTATAGATACGAAGCTTCTACATTTGGGGAGACCGATTCATCGACAGGACAATGGAAAATAAATACGTCTCCTAGTGTAACTTATGGTTCACAAGGTTATTTTATGCTTAAAAATAATGGTTCACTTACAGACCAAGGGACTGAAGGTAATAATTTTACTTTAGGTAGTGGTACATTAACAAATATGGTAGACAACCCTTCTGACGTATACGCTACAATGAATAGTTTAGATAATTATGAACAAGGTTCAACATTTACAATATGTAATACTAAACTTGAATGGAATACAAATAATAAAAATAACTTTGCAACTTTTGCAATGAATAAAGGTAAGTTCTACTGGGAACTAAAATATGCTAACATTACAGGTGGTGCTAATGCTATGGTAGGAATGTCATTAGCAGATACTAGACAAGCAGACGATTATCCAGGACATGATGCTACTGCTTGGTCTTATTATGCTTCTAGTGGTAACAAATATAATAATGGAGGTTCTTCTTATGGAGACAGTTGGACCACTAATGATATTATTGGTGTAGCTTTTGATGCCGACACAAGAACACTTTGGTTTTCTAAAAATGGTGTTTGGCAAAACTCAGCAACGATTTCTGAAATAGCAGCGGGAACAACTACTAATGCAGCTTGGACAGGTATGGGTTCAGCAGGAGATTGGTTTATACCATGTTGCTCTGGTTATGATGGAAACAAAATAGAATTTAATTTTGGAAATGGTTATTTTTCAACGACACCTATTTCTGATGAAGGAACAAATGCAAGTGGCGTGGGCAAGTTTGAATACGACGTTCCCAATAATTTTACAGCGCTATCAACAAAGGGGTTAAATATATAATATGGCTTGGACAACAATTAATAAAAGTACAGACTATTTTTTTACAAAATTATGGACAGGGACAAATGCAGGAGAAACTATTTCAGGAATACCTTTTCAACCTGATTTCAACTGGACAAAACAACGAACAGGTACACGAAATCATGCTTTAGTTGATGCAGTAAGAGGTGTTGAAAAAACTTTATTTTCAAATGCTACTGATTCAGAATATACATTAACAGATGGTATAACTGCTTGGACTTCTGATGGTTTTACTCATGGAACAAATAATATTTATTGTGAAGCTGGTAATACTTTTGCATCTTGGTCTTGGAAAGCAAATGGCTCAGGTTCAGCTAATACAGAGGGTTCTATAAACTCAACTGTAAGTGCTAATACTACAAGTGGCTTTTCTGTAGTTACATGGACTGGTGACAATAGTGCAACAGGAACGATAGGACATGGTTTAGGAGTAGCACCAAGTGTTATAATGGTTAAAAGACTAGATTCTGCAGATAATTGGTATTGTTATTGGAAACCAATAGGAAATACAAAAGTAATGTATTTAGATTTAAACAATGGTGAAAGTGGTGCATCATCTAATTATTGGAATGATACTGATCCAACTACAACTGTTTTTTCTTTTGGTGCTGCATTTCAATCTACTGGAAATTATGTAGCTTACTGTTTTGCAGAAAAAACCGGTTACTGTAGAGTAGGTAGTTATATTGGTAATGGAAATGCTGATGCACCTTTTATCTACTGTGGTTTTAAACCAGAAATCCTTTTAGGAAAACGAACTGATGGGAGTGGACAAAATTGGTTTTTAATTGATACAACTAGACAAGAATATAATAACAGAGGAAATGTTCTTTATCCTGAAACCACTACGGCAGAGGGTACAACTTATTACATAGATATGCTTAGTAATGGTTGGAAATGGAATGTTGCGGGTTCAGGAGAAAATGGTTCAGGAAATACGTATATTTTTATGGCCATAGGGCAGACCCTGGTCGGCACAAACGACACGCCTGCGACGGCGAGGTAGGACATGTTTGGGATAACAGCTTTTTGTGAAGCGCCTTTTGCATCACAAGATATAGGAATTCGAATTGTTGAGGTTACAGGTGTTCAGGTTAACACCGCTTTAGGTAGCTCGACAATAAGTGGTAATGCTACAGTTACTTTAACAGGTAATGCATTATCAATACTAACAGGAACAGCTACTGTTTCAGTTAGTGAATTACACCCAGTCACTGGGGTCCAAGTAGAAGTTGCTCTTGGAACTCAAACGATTGCAGGTGGAGCAGACGTTTCTGTAACAGGTAATGTTTTAAGTTTAGACTTAGGAACTGTTACTGTAGAAGTTACAACAAACGTGCCAGTAACTGGTGTGCAGTTGCAAGCGCAAACTGGAAGTGTTACTATACAAGGTAATGCTACAATAACAGTTACAGGAAACGCATTAAGCGTAGCTACTGGTGAAGCAGTAGCCCAACCTTGGACACAAGTAGATGATACAAACGCAAATACTTGGACAAGAGTAGATTAGGAGATAAATTATGGCGTCAACATATAGTACAACGCTCGGTATAGAAAAAATGGGAGCTGGTGATCAGTCCGGAACATGGGGTGATACAACCAATTTCAACTGGGATATTTTAGATAGAATAATAGGATACAGTTCTATTACTCTTGGATCAACTTCCTATACTTTAGACGTAAGAGTTTCAGCACCAAGTTCAGGAGCAAGTAATGTTCAAACTGGTATGTATAGAGTTCTTAAGTTTATAGATGCAGGAGATCTAGGTGGAACTGCGACTATCACTATTTCAACAAGCACAGTTAGTGCTTATTTTGTAGTAGTTAATGGTTTAAGTGGTGGAAGAGCTTTAACTTTTCAACAAGGAAGTAATGCTGTTACTTATACATTACCGAATGGTAAGTCTGCTTTAATATATGCAGATGGTAGTGATGAAGTAATTAGTGCTATGGCTAATCCACAGTTTACTTCTATTGATACAAGTGGAAACGCAAACATACAGGGTTCATTAGCTTTAGGAACTGATCTTGCCGTTATAGATGGTGGAACAGGTGTAGGAACACACACTGACAAAGGAATTTTATATGGTCAGGGAACAAGTAATATTTTAGCAACAGCTGCTGGTACCCAAGGACAATTTTTAAGAGCTGGTTCTGGTGGAACACCTGGATTTGAAACAGTAAGTGCACTTAATCCAGCTGGTTCTATTATTATGTATGGTGCAGCAACACCACCCACAGGGTATTTATTATGTGATGGTTCAGCTGTATCAAGATCAACTTATGCAGATTTATTTTCTGCTATTAGTACAACTTATGGAGCTGGAGATGGCGCAACGACTTTTGGTGTACCAAACTTACAATCAAGATTCCCAATCGGTTATGATGGTGGATCTTCATATAACTTAGCAGGGACTGGCGGAGCTACATCAGCTTCTTATACACCATCGGGCACAAATGCTGGAACGGCGTTAACAGAAGCACAATTACCAGCGCACACTCACGACTCTTGGGGAACAGGTTTTCCTTCAGGGTCATGGACAGGTGGTACTGGAACAACTCAGACAGCAGTTAACCAAGCATCAGGTTCAACAGCTTCGGGTTCAACTTTAAGAACATTATCAACTGGATCAGGTTCAACACACACTCACACGTTTACTGGAAATGCAGCAAGTATTGCTACATTATCTCCTTATCTAGTTGTTAACTATATAATTAAGACGTAGGAGATTTTAATGGCGCTAACCGCAATCAAATTAGCACCCGGAATAGACAAACAATTAACTGAGACAGGAGCCGATGGTAAATGGGTTGACTGTGATATGGTTAGATTTAGATATGGTCTTCCAGAAAAAATTGGTGGTTGGACACAGGTTGGAACAAATGCTTTAATAGGTGCACCTAGAGCACAACAAACTTTTTTATCATTAGAGTCAGAAAAATTTGATTCAATAGCTACAAATAAAAAACAATATATATTTCAAGAAAATGATACTACTTTCTATGATGTAAGCCCTCAAAGATATGGAGCTTATGGTCATACAGGTGCTGCTCAAGCTTTAACTTCTGCATTTACTACAGCGATTAATGATGCAACGGTTACCGTACACTGGACCGCGAATGGTGCAGTAGCAGGAGACTTTGTAACTTTTGCTAGTGTAACAGCTCCCGTGGGATCAGGTTATGTTAACAGTGATTTTGAAAAAGAATTTGAAATACAATCAGTTGCAACTAATACTTTTACAATTGAAATGGCTAGTAATGCAGCCGCTACAGTAGCTACAAATGGTTCAGCTACAGCAACAATTCAATTAAACACAGGTGATGCAACATCTGTATTAGGTTTTGGATGGAGTGCAGGGACATGGAGTCAATCAACATGGGGTACAGCTAGACCAAGTACAGTTGACATTGATGCAGAAAACTGGACATTAGATTTATATGGAGAAGATATTATTGGTACCAAATTTAATGGTGGTACTTACATTTGGGATACAAGTGCATACAAATCAAGTATGTTACCAATGATTAATTTAATTGATTATGATTTATCAGTAGCTGCTCCTTATTTTACAAGAGATAAGAACACAGCAACTATGCCACATAAAAGTTTATTTAGTTTAATTTCAACACCAGACAGACACTTAGTTATGTTTGGAGCTTCTGATGTAGGATCAGATTCTAATCAAGATCCTATGATGGTTAAATTTTCTAACC
>VTLG01007347.1_pt1 | contig 11667 bp, 15 predicted proteins | sample 4694571 | NCBI WGS metagenome assembly VTLG01 (sample SAMN12604809, study PRJNA352737) | marine metagenome | biome: ENVO:00000447; feature: ENVO:00000209|ENVO:00000569|ENVO:01000036; material: ENVO:00002151; isolation source: viral sequences binned using virsorter ... | reverse complement strand
CGGCATCTAATAGTTGACGTAAAGCCGCTGTTGCAGTTCGACTCAATCCGCCAATCATATGAATTAAACCAAAACCATAAAAACCAAGTCCTGGTAAAAACTTAAAGTGAACAAAATAATCGATTTTATCTTTTTTAGGATCATTCATTTCGTAGTTTCTACGAATAGATAATATTTTTCTTGTACCTTCTTCCAAAGTTACAATATAAGGTAATTTAATACCCGTCGGTTGACCATCTTGTCCTTGGTCTTCAAAACCTTGTAAATCTAAATTCACATGGCATTCAAAAATCGTAAACATACGATCTTCTCTTCCACGTGTTGCTCCTTCAAGTTCTCTTTCTTTTTTCTGAGCTTCTGTTTCTTGCATGTAAGAAGGATTCAATTCTAAATCTCTATAAAAACCACCAACTTGTTGTTTTCTTAAATCATTTTCTGTCATACGAATAACATGAATAATAGATTCGCAATCATCCAGCGATGTGGCTGTATAAGGCACAACTAAATCATCAGCAGGGACAAATTTAGAAACTGCTCTTTGCATAATGTCATCATAATAAACTTTTTTAAATGATGAGCCTGCAAGAGGTAAATAAAATAACATTTGATCAAATTCTGCTTCGTATTCTTTCATTTGATCCATTACTTGCCAGTTCATATAATCTTTGACACGTTGTGACTGTTGTTCTTTTTGTGGTGTTGGCATTCCAATAATTTGTGTTCTTACTGGACCTTGTGATGGTAATAATTCTTTATAAGCTAAAGATTGAAATTGTGTAACTGCTTCTGCAAGTACGGGGTGTGTTGCACCAGATGAACCTTTAAAAGGTTCACTTCTATCTTCGTAATTAAATCCTAATAAATCTAATCCTGAAGTATAAGATCGTTCCCAATCTTTTCTTGATGTTTTGTAATCGGTATAATTGTTGTAAAGTTCGCTTCCTAATGGATCTAAAATATCATCAGGTAATAATTCTGCTAAATTTGTAAAGTGACCTTGATCTGGACCAACTTGTAAGTCCTCAGGGCCAAAATTAATATCTACACTACCATCGGGATTCGTTTGCAAATCAGCTGGCTCTTTCATTTGCTCAGCCATTTGTTGTTGCTGTTCTAAAGCAACTTTAGAAGCACTAGGTAGATTTACGTTTTGAGATACGTTGGGTAATACTTTGTCGATTTCTGCCATTTAAATTCTCCGCTGTTATGGTTTTAACCTTTTTATATATATTATTCAAGCCTTTTGAATTTGGTCCTTTTTGAGGGGGTACTAAGGTTGTTAGTTTACTCAAATTTGATCTACTTATCGTCATCTATATCTGGAAGATAGTTGTCATAATTTAGCTGATTAGTTTTTGAGCCACGACCTTTTGCCTTTTTCCAAATTTCCTGTCTTCTTATTTCTTCAAGCTGTTTTTCATAATCTTGCACCCTTCTTTCAGCATCCCGAATACCACTAGCTTGCTTCATAAAATCACGATTTAAATGAGGACTTTTTGCTTCTTGATATTGTCTCTCATAGTCTTTTTTAATATCTTCACGCAGCTTGTAGGTATTGGGTTGATCTACCGCCCAACTCTCTAAGCCAACATTTCCTAAGTCAGCGAGATCTTGTCCATACAATTCTGCTAATTCTCCTGCTTCCTGTTCCGATGCACCCGCTCTTATTAAACCGGCTTTAAAATCTCGTTCGCTGGCATAACGACCATAAAGACCTCCTGCCATTAAAAGAACAGGTTCTATTCCCCATCCTATCATGCCTGGAATGCTTTTAGTTTCGAATATGCCTTTTAACAATCCCATGGTCTTTGGAAATTTTGTTGCAACGCCTTTTGCTATATGTGCCACGTCTCCAGGTAATTTTCTTGGATCTGCCATCTCTGCCATTTCAAGAATATTGGCTGGAAAAGAATGTAGAGCTGTTCCTGAAGGTTTTATTGTAGTGTTAATATTTTTTTGAAAATTTTTAGGGACTTTCTTAATTAAACCTGATTCTAATGCTTCCCTTTTAATTTGCTCGGGATAATTTAATCTAATTGCAATGTCTTCTGGACTGCCTTTTGTTATTTGAGATAAAGGCTTTGTAGTCGTTCCTAAGTCTGCAGCATATTTATAATTGATAGGAGTACTCTTTACTTTTAGATTATAAGGATCAATTTGAATACCTTGAATTCTTCCATTACTTTTTTCTGCAACAAGTTCAGCAATTTGATTATTAATTTTATCTAAAGATTTTGAAAGTTCCTTAGAAGGATTTTTTTTAGCTTTTTTCCAAATATTGTATTGTTTGTCATAAAGTGGTTCAAGTGCAACTTCTAATTTACGCGCGGCGCTCGTATTAGTTCTAACCCAATCTGTTCCAATATTTGACGATGTATACTTTTCCCCCAATCTTGCCATTTGTTTATAACTTAAACGATGGGCTTGATCAAAAGGGACACGATCTGCTTTTATTCCTAATTTTGCGAGAACGTTTTTTTTGTATTTAGCTAAATCTTGTTCATAAGTAGTTGCCCCGGATATTCCAATACCAGAAGTTCTTTCTGCTGCTTTTTTAGCTATTTCAGCAGAAGTCTTGATAGGAGCTTTTTTATAAAGTCCTTCTCTTTCGAGAAGTTTACGAAATCTTGTCTGCCCAGTATTTCCGCTATCTAAACCTTGCTCTGTAAGCCATTTAGCATAAACTCCTTTTTGAGAGGGTCCACCTACTTGAAAAGCAAATTTTTGTTCCTGTGAAAGTTTTTTATAAGCATTAATAGCTTTTTGTTCAATTTTATTTGGAGGCCAATTTTTTTTAACAGCTAAATTAAATTTATCACTAAATTCAGTTGCAATATTTCTAAATGTTTTTTCTGTTCCTTCAGTAATAGTTTTCTTTGTCTTTTTTTTAAAATCTTCAATTAGTTGTGGAACTGTCGTAGATCGTTTATTGGTTGTCTCTAAATATTTTTTAAAATCAGCTGTCCCTTTAACTTCGGGTCCACTTAAAACTTTAATATTTTTAAAAAGCTCTGGATTATCTTTAAGAATACGACTGGTTTGTTTTTGTGCATCTATTATATTCATGCCCCATATACTCTTAACCTTTTCTGTTAAAGCAGCACGAGAAATAGTTTTGTCTTGAGTTAAGAGCCACTTACTTAAAGCCTCTTGGTTTACTTTTCCCTTCTTCGCATAATGCGTGACACCCGGTTCTACGAGGCCGCCGGGTTTTAATCCTACTCTTCCACCTTGCCGATGAAAACCTAACTCCAGGTCATATTTCCAAGTTCCGTCTTGTTTAGGATTTTTTTCTTTGAATGTTGCTACGACGTCTTTGTAAGTTTGCATTAAACTCCTAAAATATTTGCCAGGCCGCCTTTGGATAGACTTACTCTGCCACCTTCAGCTTTTTTCGGACGGATATCTATAACTTCATCGGCAATTTGTTTAAGTTCCAAGTGATCGGCGTCATCAATTTTTTCTACAATCTCGGAAACATCCATACCGCCGTCAGGGTCTCCCTGCATATAGGCTGTGGATTCGTTATACTCATCTGGTGCTTTTGTTAGTGAATCATAGTCCTTCGGTTCATAGCCACCATCTTTAATCTCAAATCCTATTTCTCTATCGACATAATCATCCACAACAGAATCATCGGTTGCTTCATCATACCAATGACCTGTTTTGGTTTGTTCTTTTTTAACGCTGGTACCACCGATCCCATCTTCCACGACTTCAACGCCTTTGTAGTTATATTTAGTGGATGGAGGATTTCTTTTATAAATTCCTTCCATAATCTCTTTAGTACCTTTAGCTTTGACCACATTAATTAAATCCCACGCATAACTTGGAATGCCATCAGCTCCTCTAGTAAACGCTTCTTTAGCAATAGGAGCGACTGTCTTCGTTGCCGCTTTTTTTTCAAATCCTCTTAAGAAAGGCCATGCAAGAGTACCTAATATACCTCCTAGAAAAGTTCTACGAGACATAGGAAACTTTGGTTTCTTTCCATCTTTTAAACCAATTCTACCTCCATCATAAAGATGCAGTTCTCCTGCGATGCCGCCGGATGCCAGATCTTCAGGAAATTCTTTTTTTATAAAATCTAGAATTTCTTCAATTTCTTTTGTTCTTGTATTTAATTGTGAAAACTTTTCATAATGTTCACCCGCGTCACCAAGTCTTTTGGCTTCCTTGGAAAGTATTGCATGTTCAGTAACCAACGCATTTAGTTCTACATCATTGGGTTGTCCATCTTTTGTGTATTTTTTTAAAAATTCCGCTCTTTTGTCTTGAAAATGTCGATCCTTCCACATCTTTTTAGTTACATCATCATACTTTTTCTTTTCTAATCCTGCCAAACCTTTTTTCACGATGTCTTCACCTTCTGGTTTCATTTTACCGGAAGGATCAAAGAATTTACGTTCTATGTTTTTAAGATTTTGATTTTGCATAGATTTAATCTTATTAACTAATCTTATAATATCTTTTTCACTTTTAATAAGTTTAGTTAAAGCTTCATCTGAAAATCCTGCTTCTCTCAACGTAGTATAAAAAGCTGCCCCTGTACCCTCTGCTTCGATTTGAGTAGGAAGTTGAGAGATACCTTCTCTTTTAGACGTCACTTTCGCCGCTTGCTTTCTTCCTAGCGAGTGAAATAATTTAATTAACCATGTTGGCATTAATAGTAAACCTGTTTCGTTTTAATAATTTTTTCGTCCTTATAGTCTTCAGGATGCGGAATTAAACCGCCCTGTCTGAATCGCATCACGGCTTGAGTCATACTATCCACCAAGTCGTCATGATCCCCATAGGGGAATGCTGCGCATTCCTCCATGACCTCTTGTGCAAACTCTTTTTGAGTGGGCGCCCATATGGTCCCGCTTTCAAATAGCGGTGCGACCGAGTTTACCCTTGTATGCTTATCATTTCCTTTTGACGGTGTAAAGTTAATAACTGGAATCCCCATATTCCTTAATTCATAAGTTAACGGCAGTCCTGAAGCTTTGGCTTCAATCAAAACCGTCTCGGGTTGCCAATACTGATATTGTTCTTTTGCTTTTCTTCTTAATTCTGGAAATTCATATCTTCCTTTAATGGCATCCACCAATATTAAATTAGGAGGTGAGTCTTCATTCTTTCTAAACACACCCCAGGTCGTAATGGCTGAGTAATCCGCTGTTTCCTTTTTCATAAAAGCGGTATCGTAAGATTGTATCACGTGTTCGAGCTTGGGTAAAAAATCATGTTCCCATTTCTTCCACCATTCACGTTTAATAATCGCTCCTTCTTCTGACGTTGGATTTTGCATCCACTGAGCATTCCATTTACCTAGTGATAACGAAGCCTTGACGGCTTGTAGCTCGTCTAACTTCCAGTATTCCGGCCACACAGGTTTACCTGATGGCATAATGGCAGGAAATTCTATTAACTCCCATTGATCAGCTTTTGCTTCTTTTTGCGCTTGCATTAACATGCCTGTTAAATCTTTAACATTCCAACGAGTCATAACGCAGATGATTTTACCGCCTGGTTGTAAACGTTGTCGTGGACCTGATGTATACCACTCGTAAGCTCGTTCGAGTGCTGCGATGTTCATCGCGTCTTGCTCTGAGTGTGGATCATCTATAATTAAAAGATCCGCACCTCGACCGGTAATAGCACCCCCGACACCTGATGCAAAATACTCACCACCTTGAGCTGTTTCCCAGCGGCCGGCGGCTTGTGAATCTTCTCTGAGTCTGGTTTCAAAGATTTCTTTGTATTCTTCGGTGTCCATAAGTGTTTTTGCTTTACGCCCGAATCTTATTGCCAGTTCACCGGTGTGGGTCGTTTGAATAATTTTGAGTTTTGGATTTCTCCCGATCATCCAAGCAGGCAGCAGGGAGCTGGCGAACTCAGACTTCGTATGCCTTGGTGGCATATTTACAATAATTCTTTTTGCTTTACTATTTGCAATATCGTTAAATTTTTTTGCAATAATTTTATGATGGGGCCCCTCTATGAATTCAGGCCACATATGCTTTACAAAATGTAAAAAATCTTCCCTAATTAGAGCTTGTTTTTTCTTCTCCCCCAGTTTGAGGTACATCTTATAGAAGTCTTTTCTTACATCAGGGGGTAATTTTTTTATTTTTTCCAGATCTACGTGCATAAAAGGTACCATAATGATTTTAGCGGCAATGACAATGGAAATCAAGCAATTAAACCCCAAGTTGTGGGACCCCTTTTTTTTCAACTATAACGTGATTAGTAATACGTTCAAATTTGAGGATTGACTTGGTACCTCTATTGATTATACCTGCCGCCCGAGCCGAGCGAAGCGAGGCGAGGTGAGAGCCAACGCGCCGAAGGCGCGTTGACCTTTAGTTATGGACGAACTAAATTTGGATTGTTGTATTGTTCTTGTGTCATTGGTAACTCTTGTTCAGTTAAACCATTGTACCAATAATAAGTATCTAAGTTGCGAGGATTATAATATCTCTCTAACTTTCGCCACGCATTTTCTTCTGTTAATCTTACTGGCTCATGAATACGACCGAAGTGATTGACTGCTCTCTCGCCGAACTTATCAAACCAATCTTGTTGGCATCTAGTATCACACGCATTGCCACCAAGATAATAGAAGCTTGATCTTCTTCTAGTCTGATAAACCTTAGCCCCTTTCGGTCCGCGCTTTCTGTCTTTTGTTTGGTAAGTATGACACAATGGTCCTTGGCAATATTTCATTTGTTTAACCTCTCTTGTAGTTTTTTCATTTCAATAGTTCCCATTGATTCATTCATTAAAGAATGATCACCACTTGTATTGGTAACATTATTATAAACATTTACTTTCTCAATAGATTCTAGATGATCTTCTATTGCGTGAAGTAAAAGACTTTTTGTAATATGATAATCGTGCCAGTTTTTCTTTTTCATTTTCTCACCTCTAATATTTCCCAAGATTTAGTTGCGCATCTAATTCCATTTGCATCAACATCAAAGTATTTAATATATGGATAGCCATGTTTTTTGTGAGTTCCATAAAGACAGTCCTTTGTCCATTTTGCGGCTCTTGTAATTGTCTTACCATGTTTATCTGCATAATATTTAATTGTGAAATAAACATCTATATCAAAAGGTTGATTAAAATGGGATTTCATTGTCCACCTCTTTCTGTCTTTCTAACTCGTCTATTTCTTCTTGGATTTTATTTTTAACTTCTAACAATGCACCAATTTTAGTTGTGATTATTAATGCATCTAGGTCTTTTTTAAATGTACTCATGGTTCGTCCTTTCTGTTATATCTGGGATATTATCATACATATCCCAGATATGTCAACCCTTATTTTTGGGCTTGTTGTTGCTCGTATTTTATTCTAGCCGCTATTTTATCCTTTCTTGATACGTTTTTATTCTTCATGTTTTCAAGATAGTCAGCACAATTTTGAGGATTGAAAATTGCAAGTCCAGTAGAATTACATCTAATTATTTCAGCTTCATCTATTGGGCATTTTGCTTTTGCACAAAAATCCAATGCCTCATCAAGATACTTCCAAGATTTTAACCAAAGCTTTATTTTTCCAACTTGATCTAAAACACTTGTTATCCATTTTTCATGGCAAGTAATTAAATGTCCTTTTTTAGATTGCCAAAACATAAGAGTATCATATTCCTCTTTATTACAAGCGATTGATCTATCTCGGCAATACTCTCGCCCAATTAAATCTAAAACATAATCATTATTCCACTCTCTTGCGTAAGAAGTTTGATTATCACTTCCGCCATTAGTTCCAAGATACTTATTATTTGCATCACGAAACTTTTGTTGGTGTGGATTGCTTTGCTTGTCTTTCATCTCAATATTAATATCAGGATTGCAACCCTCTCGCCCTTTTAGTTCATCTCTAAAATAGGCATAACCAAAATCTTGATTATTGTCGTATTCCTTTCCATTAATATTGCCATCAAGTTTAAAATTAAAATGACTTTCAATATATTTATCTCGCATTGTTGGTTTGTCATTTTCATCTCTATCCTCAACCTTGCCCATGTAGCCAAAATGGAAACAACTATCTTTCGCAATAGTGTCCACATTTTCAAACTTGTTTTGTAAATGTTTTGCCATTTCAACATCTTCAGGTGTGTAGTGTCGTCTGACTATTTGTTCAGCAAGTTTCCAAGTAATATCTTGTAAAGGTTTCATTTCTTCCCTTGCTTGTAGATATGCCTCTTTCTCTTGCGTGTTTTCTGCTTCAAGATGTACTCGCATACGATTTGCGATTTTATTTCTGTACTCTTGATTAAGTCTTATTCTACTCATTAGTTGTCCTTTCGTTATTGTTAAAAATAATAAAATAAACCATTGACAAAGGTTAGTCAAGTATTATATAAGATATTATATGAATGATTTAGAAATAATTTGGACACTATTAGGAATAGGATATCTGTTTGGTTTTTGCTTGATTGCCTACTTTGGTATTACTGGCACAAATGAAGCTATTGATTTTCAAAATAGAATGTACAAAAAATATAAGGACGAAAATGATATACACTAGTTGCACAATTTGTGGTTGTATGCCAAAACCTGATGAATGGTCTGGACAAATTCAAGGAGTTTGCTTTGATTGTGGATAGTATTTGGTTTTATCCAATTATGTTTTTTGTTATGATTGGAATTATATACTGGTACACTTAAAAAAATTTGCTGAAGATATCTCGGCTTCGGTTGGGTGATGATAAGCAAAGCCAATTGGCGCCTTGATTAGGAAACAATTTATTGTATTCCCTGTAGAGGCGCCCTTGAGCCCAGATCCAGTTTCCATAGGGCCAAACAATTGTTGCTGGATCTGGGGTCAAGTTTAGGTGTCTGTAATTTAACAGGATGTCCGACCCATAACTTGGCCAAACTTGAGCCCTGATCCAATGAATCTAGGGCGCTATGTCGTATCCGGACTATGCATTGGATCTGGGGTCAAGTGTCTGCTCCTGCGCAAAGCTACTAGTTAACTAGGTGGACAGAGTAAATCTTGGCCACTTTAGAATGATTCTAAAGTAGAAAAAAGCTACAAGCTCCAAGCAGCAAGCCGCAAGCTTGACAGCTGGCCTGGGATCTTGTAGGATGAGTTATGAAAGGAAAAATTATGTTTGAAAAACCAAAAAAGAAAAAAATAAAATGGCATGGACAGGATATTACTATGCCATTCAATTGTTCTGTATACCAGGATAAGACTATAAAAATAGCGAATAGATTCACTGGAGAAGAAACAGAGATGCCGGGCTATGCGGCCAGCGTCTACGACACGATCATCGGAGCGGAGAAATTTGAGGCCTATGAGATTGTCCGGGCTGGCTTAGACTGGTTTCGTGAGCACTTTCCAAAACAATATATGGTGGTCCTTGACTAAATCAAATTACGATAAATTATACCAGGTGCTCCGCGCCTGGTATTCTCCGGATCAGGTTGATGAAATCTGGGCCATGTTAAAAGATTATGATCAAAAGATCCATAAAAAATACCTAGAGCGTCAAGCTTCAAGCGCCATGAAACAGCCACAAAAAAAGGATAAAATAAAAATATGAAAAAATTTACAATAGAAGTAAGTCACGCAGCACCGGGCCAGCTGGCAACCATTGCAGCTGAGCTCAAGATCATGAGTAATGGCTGGACCAAGTACGGTCCCCGGATTATGATCAATGGCCACAAGCTACAAGCGCCAAGCCTCCGGATACCTGGATCAGGCCGCAAGCGAGGGCCAAGAAGCGGCAAGCCACAAGCTCGCCACAATTAAAGGATATAAAAAATTATGACTAAGAAAGAAAGAGAAGAGTTAAGACAGGACCTGGATCTATTAACCAAAGAGGAATTAATTCAGATTCTGTTAGACAAAGAAGAAAATGAAAGTAAGTGAAGCCGTTAAGATAACCGGCTCCATGACCAGGACCAGCAAGATGCCGGGCCTGTCTTACAGCCTGCCGGCGTGGGAGTGTCAAGTAGGCGCCAAGCTCCGGAAGGTTAAAGGCAGCGTGTGCGCTGGCTGTTATGCGCTCAAGGGTAACTATACCCGGTATCCTGCCATTAAAGCTGCGCAGTACTACAGGCTTCAGTCCCTGAGACATCCGCAATGGATCCCGGCAATGGTAGCACAAATTAAAAGACAAAAATTTTTTAGATGGCATGACGCCGGAGACATCCAGAGCGTGCAGCACCTTAAGAACATCATGGAGGTATGTACATTAACACCAAGCACCAAGCACTGGTTACCAACCCGGGAGGTTAAGTATACTAGTCTCATGGATCCTGCCATAGTCCCAACAAATTTAAAGATTATAATCTCCGACCATATGGTAGACCAGGCGACGCCAGTCAAAAGCTGGCCCTTCACGTCCGGAGTTTCTAGCGACAAGAAGCTAGCGACCTGCCCGGCCCCCAAACAGGGAGGCAAGTGTGGCAGCTGCAGAGCATGCTGGGACCGTGGTGTAGCCCGGGTGACTTATGGCAAGCACTAAGTCATGTCTAGAATTCAATGGAAATGGTCAGATAGTAGATACAAGCTGCAAGCTCCAAGCGACAAGCTTCAAGCACCAAGCGATTCAAGCTTCAAGCCGCAAGCTGCAAGCCCCAAGCAGCAAGCGTCAAGCTTCAAGCCGCAAGCGACAAGCTCCTTGACATCTGATCCCTCATAAAGTTTTACGGTGCAAGCAGCGAGCGACTTTACCATGATAAAACTATTCTTAGGATGTGTGACGTGGTAGGCAATTTGGTGTGGTGAAAGTTTAACTTTATTACTTCTTGATACTTTTAACTCAACAGTAAAATAGTGCCCAAAAGTATTGTAGCCCAATAGGTCAGGAGTACCAGATACCCCAGTATTTTCAATCCTTGTCCATCTAATTTGTGGTGTAATTCTTTTAAGCTCATTGTAAAATTTAGACTCTAATTTCATAAATTTAGAAAGTAGTCAAGTCTTTTACAATTTCTTCTTAAGTCCACCCATTTTCCATGTCTGAGGTGCAATCTCAATCACGATACGATGTGTTTCTCTCTGTCCTAAAATATTATTTTCCATCAGACTCACAGACAAAATATCAAAATACCCATCAGGTGATCTATACTCACCACGAGGTAGTTTAACCTGTACTCTAGCGTTCTGTGCAACAGGAGATTTATTAAATTTCTCTAGCTGTTCTGCTAGTAACTTTCCACTTATCATAGACTTGATTTTACTTTAGATAACTCATATAGTCAAGTATGGGACAGATCACAAGATTAACAGAAATGCAGATGAAATTTGCTCATGAAATCGTGAGTAATGAAGGTAGAAAGAATGGCACAGAGTGCGCTATTGCTGCAGGATATGCTGAAGACTCAGCAGGAGTGAGAGCAGCTGAACTACAAAACCCAAAGAGATTTCCACTTGTTGTTAAATATATTGGTGAACTCAGAGAAGAATATCAAAAGAAATATGCTGTGACCTTTGAACGTCATATTGCAGAATTAGGCAAACTTAGAATGGAAGCGTTGAAGAAGGGAGCCTGGAGTGCTGCTATCAATGCAGAGGTAGCTAGAGGTAAGGCAGCTGGATTATACATTGAACAAAAGATTATAAGAACAGGTAAGATTGATGACCTATCTGAATCTGAATTAGAAAATAGAATGAAAGAAATTATAGATCAATATGCACCTATCTTAGAAGGTGTTGA
>VTLG01003191.1_pt1 | contig 11667 bp, 5 predicted proteins | sample 4694571 | NCBI WGS metagenome assembly VTLG01 (sample SAMN12604809, study PRJNA352737) | marine metagenome | biome: ENVO:00000447; feature: ENVO:00000209|ENVO:00000569|ENVO:01000036; material: ENVO:00002151; isolation source: viral sequences binned using virsorter ... | reverse complement strand
TAGGAACTCCAGTTCTCATTTTTAAACCGTCATCGCTATTGTCTTGAAAAAAATCAACAATTATATTGTGTTCAGTGTCATAAGACCAAGCATTGTTGTTGTATACAGCTTGACCACTAACAACAAAGTTAGATCCAGCAGGCGAAGAAGTTATTGCTTCAACTTTTCCATTGCTTTTAACATTACAAGAAACATTATTGCCAATTGCTCCATCTGCTATTAATGAAACAGTAGAACCAGCCGCAGGTAGAGATGACCAAGTAGGAGCCGCACTACCACCACCTGACGTTAATACTTGTCCACTTGTTCCGTAAGTAGCACCACCGACTCCTAATTGACCAGAAGCTCCTACGCGAAATTTCTCTGAAGTTCCAACAGCGAAACGTAAGTTATTACTATTTTCTGCGCTTATTTCTAAGTCACCGCTTTCGGAACCAATAGAACCAATTGTATTGTTAGACGTATCTCTTATTTCAATTATTGCTCCATCACTTGTATCTCGTTCAAATCTTGCAACAGGAGCATTATCTGCTACTACATGTAGTTTTCTTATTGGTGAAGTAACTCCTAAACCAACCTTATTATTCGTAGCGTCAACAAAGAATGTTGTTCCATCTACTTTAAAATTCTTTCCAGATGCAACCTCTATATTTTCACTAAAATTCCATGCATTATTTGAACTTAACCAAGTAATAGTTTTATCTCCATCTGAACCACCTAAAAGTTTTATTCCTCCTCCTGAGGCAGAAGCATTTGAAGGAGAAGAAACTTTGCCCAGGTCAATTTCCTTGTCCTCCACCTGAAGCGTTTCAGTATTCAGAATTGTTTGGGTTCCATTAACTGTCAAATTATTCGCCACTATCAGGTCATAAGCATTCATCGTTCCCGTGAATGTCTCACCATCTTTTTTGGCTATATCAGCAACTGCCAAATCTGTGGCAGTCCCTGAAACATCATGCCTAAGAAAATTAACAGCTACTTTTCCGTAAGTTGGCATTTAAAGCACCACCCAAGATCTACCTGAAGGTATTGTAACTGTTTTGTTTGCTGCTATCTGTAATACACCAACTGAAACAGCATTTTTACCAGAACTTAATTGATAATCTTCTGTTACTTGATAAGAATTTTCGATAAAGGTTTCATCATTCCCGCCTCCAGTCGCTCCAGCTCCACCACCAACAGGAGCGAAAGCCGAGCCGTCATATATTTCAGCAGAACCACTTGTGCTATTCCATCTAAATTGACCAACTTGTGGAGTTCCTGGCCTTTGAGCATCTGTACCAACAGGAATCTTTATTGCTCCATTTCCAGTTGCATTTATATCTCCTGAGACAGTCAAAGAAGCAAGAGTTCCTAAACCTGTTAATGAACTTCCTGTAATACCACTAGCAAGAGTTGAACCTGTTAGTGTTCCAGCCGCCGCCGTTATTGTTATATCTGCTGATCCATTAAAACCTGTTCCATTTATATTTCTGCTAGTAGCCAAAGTTGACGCTGTAGCAGCGTTCCCAGTGGTGTCTTGATTACCTCCTGCATTAACACCAGGAAGATTTATATTTGCTGATCCATCAAAGCTAACACCACCAATATTTCTAGCAGTTGCTAATGCTGTTGCTGTTGCTGCATTTCCAGTTGTATCTGCACCATCAACATAAGTTTTAGTTGCTGCATCTTGGGCGGCTGTTGGATCACCCATTCCAGTAATCTTATTAGTTCCCATTGCAATGGCTCCTGCCATTGTTCCTGATCCATCAAGTGGGAGTTTTGTATTATCAGTTGTACTATCAGAAGCCCAGCCTAAATTTCCAGATCCATCCGATTTTAAAAATTGAGTTCCAGTTGAATCTGTTGCTGGAAGTGTCCAAGTAATATCAGCCGTTACAGAATCAGGAGCTTTAAAAGCTAGATAATTTGCACCGTTTGTATCTGCCTCACTAAATCTAATTTCTTTTGCATTATCAATAATCAAATTATTTGTTAGTGTTCCACCTGCTTTAGGCAAAGCAAGAGCGGCTAAATCATAAGCAGATTTAACAGCCCCAGGAGTTGCTGCTGTAGTCGTTGAGCTAGAAGAATAACTATCAGTTAGCTGTAAAACACCAAGAACAGAAGTGGTTCCCTGAACAATCTTTGATCCGCTAATAGCTGCTGTTCCACTAATCATGGAATCAACAATTACACCAGCTTGAATTGTTGTTAAACCCGCTGCATCAATACCTATATTTCCAGTGACATTTACAGCAGTCGCAACATTGCTTGCTGATCCAACAATTATTTTTGCAGATGCAAGAGGTTCTAATTTGGCTAGCTGTATGGCTGCCGAGGCAGAAAGGTTTGCATTAACTAAACTTCCATCAACCATTGTGGAAGTAACAGTGTTTTGATCCGAATCTGTGATCAGAGTTCCCGTAATATCTGGCAGCGTGAGGGTCTTATCCGATAATTGAGGATCTGAAACGGCGAGGGTCAATTCAAAGGCATCCGCTGTTGCACCTTCAAAAACTAAACTTCCAGATGAACCTATTAATAATTCACCGCTAATTGTTGCTCCTGATTTTGCAACTTTTTCTGTTTCTAATTCATTAATAGCCGCCTGTACGTTGGTACTTGAAAGCTGACCAAATGGGGTATAGGAAATTGAACTAGCTTGTTGAGAAGCAACAGTATCTGATAACTCGATACGCACCCAATTACTTGAGCTGGCTGATGCTGTAACACCTAAGAGGTAGTCGGGGGGCTTAAGTTCAACAGTTATTCCTGCTATTCCGCTTGGAGTTCCAATATTGTTAATTACGACATATCCGCCGTCCACGGCATCTGAAGCTGTTGGCAAATTCTGGCCCACTGTTAAACCAGCCGCAGATCCAGCACTAGTTACAAACGTAACTTGAGAAGTTGCAGGATCAAAAGTTCCAAATCGGGTCAACGCTCCTTTAGTAAGAGTCGTAATTGGATTCCAAGCATTTCCATCATTTAGCCAAGCCTCCTCAGTTAGTGGATCAAACAGGAGCTGACCTACAAAATCGGCTGTTGGAAATCCAGATTGTGCTATTGATTGTATAATCGCAGTTGATGAATCACTAAGCTTTGAACCATCAATAGAATCAGCAGCTATCCTTGCAGCATCTAATGTTCCAGTTGTTATTTTACTAGCTGGAAGCACAGGTATTTCTGCATCTGTGAGGCTAGTTCCTGAAGTAACAACGCCCTTATTATTAACAGTTAAAGATTGATATGTACCAGCAGTAACTCCTGAAGTTGCTGTACTTAAATTACCAGAACCATCAACAGATAAGCCCCCTCCAGTTAATATTTGAACGCCTCCAACTTGGCTATTAGTTGATAATGGTAAATCTGAAGAACTTAAAGCAGTTGCTGCAGTGATTTGACCAAAATTATTAAATGTAAAGCCAGAAACACTTGCTCCTGTTGTTGTCGCTGATATGCTAATTTCCCCTGTTCCGTTAACACTCAATCCTCCAGCAGATGGAACTTTAACAGCACCAATTGCAGTTGATGTTGCAATTACTGTACTTAAATCTGAGGAACTTAACGATGCTGATCCAGTTACCAATCCTTGGGCATTGAAATTTACTTTTACAGCTCCAGTTGTAGGAGTAACTGAATTATTAATTCCAAGATTATTTCCAGAAATATTTAAACTTCTATCGATATTTGCAGCCGCTAGTTTTACCGCTGGAATTGATCCATCTCTTATTTTTGTAGCTCCATCTAAACCAGTTGTAGAAGATGTTGAACTTTCAACCTTGGAATTAGTTATTGCTGCATCAACTACATTTGTTGTATCAACACTATTTGCACCTAATAAAGCAGATGCATTAACACTTAAAACACCGCCCGTAGTAATTGAAAGACCAGAACCTATTTGAACAACACCTAAAGCAGATGTTGTTGCTTTTGCATTGGCTAAATCAGAACTGCTTAAATCAGCTACTGAACTAATTAAGCCTTCAGAATTATATGTAATCCCGTTTTTCGTTCCAGCTCCACCTGTTACAGCATTATTAATTCCTAAATTTCCACTTCCACTTACATTGATACTTCTATCTAAATTACTTGGATCTATTGCCGTTGGTAAAAGAGTTCCAGTTGCAACTTTTGTTCCACTAACTCCTGAAATTTTGTCATCATTAACAGCAAAATTTAAAATGCGATCTGTCGTAATAGCATTATTTCCAATTCGATCTGCTGGTATCTCTCCACTCGTTAAAAGGGCGGCACTATGAGCAGGAATATCTGATCCTGTAATACTTCCAGCACTTGTAATAATTCCACGGGTTGAAATTGTGACTTTTGTGTAATCACCAGCAGTCAATCCAGATTGAGTTTCAATAGATATATTTCCACTTGCGTCTACATCAAGACCTGAACTGCTGGGAACAATTACACCACCTTTTACGCTTGTTGTAGCAGTAGGAATTGAAGTTGAAGAATTACTTGTGCTTCCTCCAGTGACTTGCCCTTTGGCATTTACAACAACAGAAAAATATGTCCCAGGAGTTAATCCAGAAACATCTGCAATTGATATTGCACTATTACTATCAACAGCTAACGCTCCAGCCGTAGGAACAGAAACAGCTCCTAATGCAGTAGTAGTTGCTCCAGCTTGGCTTAAATCAGAAGCTACTAAATCACCAACAGATGTAATTAATCCTTCTGTTGAATATGTAATTCCATTTTTACTTCCAGCTCCACCGCTAACAGTATTTGTAATTCCTAATTTTGAACTAACAACGCTTAAACCTCTATCAAATTTTGAACTATCAAGCTTAGATACAGTTACCGTTCCATCTCTTAATTTTGTTCCTCCATCAATTCCAGTAGTCGCTGAACTAGACGTTTCAATCTTGTCATTAGTAACAGCCAAATTCTGTATGGCTATTGTTGGAACTTGATTGGTTGTTAATGTTCCAACTTTGATTGCTGGAATATCTCCATCATCAATAACAGCAACACCGCCAGCAATTAAGGCTTTAACAGTCAATTGCTTGGTTTCACTTGCGCTAACGTCAGCCAAAACAGCAGCATCAGTTGCTGCTACAGAAGCTTCTGGCAATACGGGCAAGCCTGTTATCTCTAAATCTGGCATAACCTCAAACTAAAAACCTTAGATACATATTATCCCTAAGGAAGCAGATTTGCTTAATCGATTTTATTGTTGTTCTAAAAGTATTGGGCTGTTGTTTTCTTGCAAAATCTTATAACTATTTTCTTGAAGAAGATAACTAGGAGCTGATCCAGTATTTAATCTAATTTCTCCATTGGTTACAAAATCAATTCTTGATGTGATTTGCTCAGTGGCAGGAACACTAACAACAACACTAGTAACAATACAATCTGCTTCATACCAAACACTTTTAGATGTGTTTGTATTGTCTTTATAAATAAAAAATCTTGATTTAAAATCTGCACCCTGAGTAAGTCTTACAACTAACTGAGCAAGGTAAAAAGGAAATTCTCCATCATCACCACATTCTTGATTTACTTTTGATTGGTTATGTTCCCATAAACATTCAATAGTCCCTTGACCAGAAATTAAACCAGCTTCATATTGTCTTCTGTACTGATCTCCTAAATGGGTTAAATCAACTGAATCTCTAGCAGTAGTAATTTCAAAACTGGTTATATTTGCTAGATGCTTAAACGTATCATTTCTTGTTTTTATCGTTATATCTTTTACTGCACTCGGAGTAGATAAAGCAATTGAATTAGTAACCCCTCCAGCTATTGATGCTTCAAAAGTGGAATATAATCTTAAACCTCCTAATGGATCAACACTTACAAACCAAGACCCATCTGGAAAATTATGACCAGTAACTAATTCTAAATTTGATCCATCAACAGTTGCAATATCAATATGATCTCCTGTAATTAATGCACCAGATGCACCCTTAACAGAAAATCTTTTTAATGCTGTGTTTACGTCACTAGGATCTAGCTGAGTTCCTAAAAATGAATTTAGGGAATCTCTTTTTAGTTCAACATCTCCATATTGTCCTAAATAAATCCCGTTCATTAATTAATCATTGTTGTATTTGTATAAGGTGCGCCGTTTGCCTCCCAAGTAAATTCAACATTACTAATTTCACCTGTTGAACTTCCCATTGTCACGTTAGTTATATAGACCTCAAATTGAATATCCCTAGCATTTGTATTTCCAGTTCCCTCTGAATATCTCAACTTCAAAACTACTTTGTCTGAAGCATCGTTAACACCATCACCAGCAGATGACCCTGGCTTCATTGCAGCAGTCAATAGATCTTTAACATTAGATGTTCCTCCAGCCGCTGCTGTGTAATAAGCTGCCGAGCATGAGCCGTTGTAGCTTCTTAACCCATCTGTGATTAATCGGTCAGTATCGCCTAAACTTGTCGTTTCAATAACTGCCATAGTCATTGAATAAGACCAGCTTTTTATTTGACCCGCCGCTGTTGTCGAACTGCCTATATACAGCTCACCATCTTTTCCAGTGTAAAAATTAGCCACTTCCTCAGATCAAAAGTTAAAACTATTCTATATGAATATCATTCCTTAGGCAGAATCAGCAAAGCTAAGAATCTAAACAAGCAACAAAAGAACAACTCACATTACTCTTTCCAGGGAAAACACTTGTCACTGTTGGAGGGCTTGAATATCTCCATCTAAGCCCTAATCTTGTTTCTCCTGTTCCTGTATCACCAATTATTTCTTTAGTTAAAAAATTTCCTGAATCATCATCTTTAATTCCTAAAGCACCATTAGCAGTTGTAAACCTGACATAATCCCAAGTTGCATTTACATCATCATAATTATCAAGAATCAATCCAACTTGCCCATCTGTAATGTTGGAAAAGGTCAGGCTCAAAGTAGCGTTGACTCTTTTATTACCAAAACGAATATGTGTTTTAGTGCCATCCAAACTTTCAAAAGTAGAGCTTGGATAACGCCCAGGATTAAATGATCTTGATGATGGTCTAAGACCAGCAGGAAAATCTACGTGAGTTGCCATAGCTATTCAAAGTCGAATAAAGGATTAGAAGAATCAGACCATTTTTGTAATATAACTAACTTTCCATCACTGGTTAATTCAGAGTAAGAGCCAGTTAATTCAACTAAGCCATCATCACCAAAGCTAATACTTTCAACCTTGTAACACTGATCAGATTCGCTTGTTTCTTTAATCGTAAATAATGACCCCCGATAAATTGCAGGTAATGGATTAGAGAAATTAACAGAAGTAGCAAGTTGAACTTCAGATTGAGTTGCATTCCACCAAAAGAAATCTTTATTACCACTAATTAAATCTTTACTTACTACACTTCCATCATCAAGTATTGCTCCATTGTTAAACCTTTGAACATGCTGAGTTGTAGAAAAAACTCTTATATAATCCCCAGGTCTAACGCCGTTTATATAATGTCCAGCCGTTTTAAAAGATATCGTATGATCTAAATGTTTTCTTAAAGCCAACATATAACATCCAAATGTTTTTGCAGCTTCTAAATTACAACAATGACCGCTTAAATCATATGTTTCAATTTGATCCTCTTGGTATTCAGTTCCATGAAGACTAATAAGAAGAGATTTTGTTTCTGCAAACCCGTTTTCTTGTTCTAATCGATATAAAATATTAGCTTTATGGGTTTTCCTATCCTCAGGCGGCAAGAAAGAAACATTTAATTCACTAATATTTCCATCATTAAACATTGCTTTAATTTTTGGTTTTCCATCATGATCAATTTTAAAATCATCTTTAAAAGGAACTGCTGGATATAAACTAAATTTTCCTCCAATAATTGTAAAATCTAATAAACAATACATAGCCTGTTGATATATAAATTCTCTTAAATTAATACGGTCTGAAATCATTCCATCCCAAAAGAAACCATTAGCTTTGCAAAACTTGGCTGCAATAGTCATGTTTGGTTTATCAACTGATTCAGGATTAATAACAGCTCCAGCTCCTATGGTTTTATCCGTTAATAATGCATAAGCAATTTCTGGAAATAAGCTTGTAGATCTTTTACCTCCACCTAATAAACTTTCAACCTTTACTCCTTTTTTAAAGTAAGCAGAAAACTGAGAAAAATTAGTCCATTCTTTTGAACTATTAATTCTTAAACCTGCATAAGCTAAATTTTCATATGTAGCTGGATCACCTTCAGGAATAATATTAGTTGTTGAGTCGGTTTCTGTTCTTACTATTTCATTACAGTATGTGATTTGATGTTCAGGCCCATCTAAATGACTTGATTTATCTCCTTCATATTGCCAGAAATCAGCAGCCGCATCATATAAATTTAATTCACTAATAATATCATCGCTGTATACATCACCAGAGACTGAAACTTTTACTTGAAACTCAATATCTTCAGGTAAATTTGAATTATTTTTATGAATAAATACAGTTTGATTATTTTTATAACCACTTACTGAATTACTTATTACTGGATACCATTGAGCAAAATATTTTAAACTACTACCAGAACCAACACTATAAATTGTAAGTCTTACTTTCAGTCCTGCGCCTGGTTGACCTGGCTTTGTATCTACATTCACCAACTGATTATTCATTGTTGGAGTAGCTGTTAATGTTAATTGCTCATCCTTTGTAACTCCATAGATAGGATTACCATTACTTGTATTGGCTTGATGACTACCTAAAGTAAATTTTCCTCCTCTTCCATCTAACGTGGTGTAATGAAATTCTATGGGCCTATTATCACCTGGGCCTCTCTGTTGATGCTGCCCCCATGCAGGACCATCCAAACCTTGAATATTTGGGGTTACGTCAGCTTTATTAATGTATAAAGAATACTGAGTCCAACCAGGAGAAGGATGATTCTTATGTCCAACGATAACTGTATGATTTGCCCCAGATCCAACTATATACCCACCAAACCCTGGGAAATAGAGTTTATTAGTAAATATTCGCTGACTTTGTCTTACAAATGGCAAATTACTAATTGAATAATTATCATAATTTCCATATTGATTACTTGATAAACCTGTAACTTGCATAGCTGCCTGTTGAATTTTTATTTTGCTTGGTTCTCCTAAATTCCACTCGCTATTACTTAGATTTTGTTTATTTAATAAATGAAATAAATCACCAGCAAATTTAACATCAAAACCATCACAAGTGAAACTTTTAATAGCATTAGATGTTCTTGCTCCACTTGAATTTAATATGATTGCATTTACTGGCTCATGTCTTTGTCTAGCCTCGACCTTCTTTACTTCTTTAATAACAGCAGCTCCAGGCCAAGGGAAAAATCTATACTCATATTGATCAAAAGTAGGTTGATCAATTCTTATATAGTTATATTGAAATTCTGGAGTGTTTCCTTTAACACAAAATAAACCTGTATGAACTGAAGTATTTTGATTAGGCTTTAACCATTTCCATTCACTTTCTCCAATCTTTCTAACTTGTAATTTAAAAAAACTATATCTAGTAATATATTTATTTATATTTCCAAGCTGTATTGATGAATTATGATCAAATACTTTATAAATTTCATCTTCTGAAGGTTTACTATTTACATTCGCAAATTGTATTTGTTTAAATACTTTTGATTTAATTCCTATCTCAGTAATATGACATTTTCTATTATTTGAAATAGTTCCTAAAGTTGCTTTTTGAAGTGCATAAGTTTCATTAGCATTAAATAAATCTATATAGTTTTGTTTGTAATAATATCTTTCATCATTTGTTCCTGGCCTAACAGAAAAATATGGTCCAGTTTGATCCCATCTAGGGTTGCTTAAATGTGTTGCAAGTTCTTTATTTGGTACAGCTTGATATCTTCCAGCCTCAAGAACTTTAAAAGAATAATCTCTAATTTCTGTTCCATCCCAAGGTTCCCCAGGCCACATATTAGGTTCTCTAATGTCATAGCAACTTATCAATGCAGTACCTGCCATATATTGCTCACCTAAAGAAAGATATGAATCAGTAGCCTCTCTAACTGTTTTAGTTGCTGCGTTAACATCCTCAACTCCATGAGGATTCATTGTTAAATTTGCATCTGTACTATCTTGTTGATAACCAATACCTTCAAATAAACCAAGTCTTCCACTTCCAACTATTTGATAAGTAAGAACAGTTCCTACAGGGACATCCGAATTACCTAGTTTTTGTGATGCGTTTCCTCCATCAATAAAACCTGCACCCATAGGCCAAGCCCCAAGAAGTTTTCTCCTTTTCTTTAGTGTTATTCTTCCTGCTGGCCTGTAATCAGATCCGCTTACATCTGTTCTAGTTCTAGCTAATTCATAAGGCAGATGATAAGCAGTAGCATTTGGCATTGGATTACTTAATCCAAATGTTGCTTGTGTTGTTGGGTTCCTAGTTCCAGAAAAATGTTTTAAATCATCTATTTTGAAAATATCATTAGGAATAATTCCTCCTTTTGGTAAGAAAGGAATATTTCCAGTGCTGTCTTTATAAATTTTATCTGCATGGTAATTTTCTATTAATAAATCACCTATTGCATAACCTTTAAATTCTGGAGCTTGTTCAATTTCACCTAAAGAAAACAAAGCAAGTATTTTTAATTGTTGATACCTACCTAAGGAAACTAATTGGGACCAAATTAACTGGGAATTAACTCTTATTCCACCTCTAGTATTTTGATCTTTATTAGTAAAAATCAAAGGAACTAAATCTCCTAAATTTGCTAACTCCTGCAAACTATTAAAGGAGAACTGAGGCGCAAACTTTTTTATACCTCCAACATCTGCTGTTCTTTCATTAGTTCCCCTTCTTTGGCTTGGAGGCTTTGGAGCTAATAAAGCACTGGCAGCCGTTAGAGCAACACCAACAGCAATCTGTCCAAAGGTTGTTAATCCTCCACCTGAAGCAACTAAACCTAATGAAACAGGATCACAAACAATATCTGGTATTAAGTCATAAGCTGCTGGCCTTTCCCTTATTTTCGCTGCAACCTCTTCTACATAATCCCAATATTCTTCTTCTGTAAATCCAAGGGCATTGCAGAGATCGGCTTCCGTTGGAAGAAGCACCCTTCTAACATGAGGGCTTTTATGGGCGACCAAATCACCACCTGGCCTTCTAATGTTTTTTGATAACTCAGCCATCCTTCCTCGTAAAAAGCTGCCATACCCAAACAATTACCATTGCCGAGGCATAATGCAATTGTTCCTAGTTTAGGGGGTGATTCAACTCCCCACCGATTTAATTCTTCAAAAAAGATACTGTAATCTTTTCTTCTCAATCGCCTATACCAATCTCTTTTAGCTTTTGGCACAGTAAAACCATAATTGGCTAATACCGTTTGAACTAAAGATAAGCAATCTCCTGTTCCATGCTCTAAAAAATTACTTCCTAATCTATATTTCTTGCCAATCAACTCATATGGTTTCAAAGGTTCTGTAATGATCCAGTTAATGGCAAATATGCACACCGTTTTTTAGTCAATGTTTGTTGAGGGGCATTAGCTGCGACAGCATCTATTGATGAACTCAAAGTTAATTCAATGCTTGATACGTCATAGCTCATCCCAGCAGCTAACCAATATTCAGCGGTTAATCTTCCTCCATTTTTTGCTGCTGTGTCTTTATTAAAATCACTGGTCATCAAATAAGTTTCTACATAGACATAATATTTTTTTTCAACTAATTCTTTTACATAAGACATTGTTA
>VTLG01015421.1_pt1 | contig 11668 bp, 19 predicted proteins | sample 4694571 | NCBI WGS metagenome assembly VTLG01 (sample SAMN12604809, study PRJNA352737) | marine metagenome | biome: ENVO:00000447; feature: ENVO:00000209|ENVO:00000569|ENVO:01000036; material: ENVO:00002151; isolation source: viral sequences binned using virsorter ... | reverse complement strand
GGCATTCCTATACCACTAATTGACATTTAAAAGCACTAAATTAATCGATCATAGGTGGATAAATTAAGTATTGATATGGGGTAGGGGTGGATACTACAGACAGAGGTTGGGGTATCCCTTTTCCTCACAAATCACAGAAATAAGTCCAGAAATCAGTAAAATTTAAAAAAATAGGAAAGATGTCCTATAAATTTTTATATTATGTCCTATGAGAACGAAGGAATTACAGATATTAGCCTCTATGGATAAGGCAGTTGAGATATATGCAACAAACCCTGAAATAACGCACAAAGAGGTTGCTGAGATGATTGGTGTCGGGTTTAATACTTTAAAAAAGTTCAGGCGTGATCCAAACTTCTGGTCTAAGGTCTATGATTACTATATGACTACCTTTGAGCGTGATGTTGTTGGTGTTTTGAAGGCTGCTGTGCGGGAAGCTATGGCTGGTAATGTGCAAGCTCAACGATTGGTTTTAGAGCATAGCGGTAAATTACAGAAGAACATTAACATTACGATTGATAGTCCTTTTGAAAAATGGCTAAAGAAGTCCGATGACAGTATGGAAGTCCTAAATAATGTGGAAGATGCTGAGATAGTGGAAGATATGCCTGAATTTGAGGAATTGCCACCAAGAACTGCTGATAACAATCATTTAAATACCTACAAAGAGCGTATAAAGCTCCAAAAACTACCCGCTAAGGCTAAATCTAAGGCTAATCGTAATAAACTTAAGCGTGAGCAATATAAGTGGCTTAAAAGGGCAAAAGCGGTGGGAATTGATAAGTTACCTGCTAAAAGACCAACTGCTGGGCAGAAGAAGGCATGGCAAGATAAGATTATAGCCGCAGAGAATCAGGCATCTCAATCGAATCAGGAATAAGTTGGCAATAACAGAACTCTTTACATACTGAGAACCCAGAAGCAGGAAGTCCAACTAACTCCCATTCGTTCCAACTTCGTACTTCCCCTATCCTTTCTTCGCAATCAGGACATATTTTCGGTGTTCCTACGCTTATCCATCTCATGTTCATGCTATCCCCATAAACTCTATCCTGTCCAATCCGAGATGCTTGCATAGTAGCTGATATGATTCCTCGTCTAACGGTATTTCGAAATTCTCCAAATATTCTTCCTCCTGTAGTAAGATCATTTCGGAGTATATCAACGATTGCAGCCTCTGATATTCCTGCGTTTCTAAGTAATGCAATTTCTCTTTCAATCCTTGTAACAAACACATCAATTCCGTAACTAATTCCGAGTGTTGCCCAGAGTAGGATGTTTTCGTCCTCTTCTTCAAGATTTTGCGTAATTTCTTCTGTAATTTCGTCATTTGCCATTATTTTTTAAGTGCCTTTCTTAAATCCTTTCTAAAAGCATCAAATGATTTTAATATAGTTTTTTCTGATGGGAAAATAAAGGGTCGTGCAGGAACTTTTTTATTTGGTATCATTGAATTTGCAGATGTTTCGTATTTTTCACCTTGAAATTCCTTCAATGTTAATTTTCCCGTCTTAAAACCTTGATGATGATAAATACCATATCTATTCATTTCTAAGCCTGATTTTGTATTTTTAATACTTTTAAACAATGAACCCGTTTCAAAAAGTGGCTTCGTTCCACCTGTACCACGCTTTTTACGAATTTCAAGTGTAGATTTTTTAAGCGGAGGAGATAAACCTTTACTAATATTTTCTTTTGCACCCTGAGCTGAGCTTCTGGCTGTTCGCTGCATATGCTTTTCAATAATTTTAGGCATTTTGCTTGCTAACTTACCAAAACTAAAAGTGGTTTTAATCTGTAATTTCATTTGCGAAGTCCTCTCCAAGTTTTTTAGCCTTCCTGTATCTTGGAAGTTCAGCTATTATTGCTTTTTCAGCAAATTCTTCCGCCCATTGGGCAGGATTTTCAATAATATCATCGATATTACCCTCTAAATCTATACTAAAGTTCTGTAGTTCTTTGAGCTGCTTCACGAGCTTTCTCAAAGATAGAGAGTTTTTGGTTTCTTTGTTTGTTTGAGGCAACTATAAGCTCCGCTTGTTCTTGTGATAAGTCATTATTATACTCTAAAAGTAGCTCAACTTCATTGATTAAATTAAGCTCTAATCTATGTTTATCCCAAAGGATTTGATCTTGTACTGTTTTTGGATATTCTGGCTCTTTAAAGTCTAATCCTAATCCATTTTTTGGAAGAGAAATGTCAAACCTTGAAGCTATTTGGCGTTCTACATTATAAAAATCTTCCTCTTCTGTTCGTTCTAAATCCTTAATCATAAGAGAGATACCAGAAGGCACTTCACCTCCTTGTTCAGACCATTGTACCCAGAGGTGATTATTTTGGGCTACGAGTTCAACGAGAAATTTAACATTCTCAATAACTCCTTCTACATTGCCTTGAGGGGCAACGATTTCATAAGTAGAGCCTTCTGGCAATTCTAATGTAACATCTGAGCCTGTACGCTGGTTATTCCCCATTTCTGCACCTGTCATTACAGGCTGTCCAAACATTTGGAAACGAAGTCCAAGTTGCATCTCTGTCATTGCAATATTTACGTGTTCATTTGCATTGACAATATCATTCGCTCCCTCAACATAAAAACTATCTGTTTGGTTTTCTCTATGCGTAAAAACAAATGGCAATACGCCATAATTGTGTATAATTTCATTTAAAACATTACCATCTTCATCTAAGTGCATATATTTTTCTTTATCCCAGTACGCATATTGTAGCTTTTCAACCTTTGAAGTATCTTCTACTGGTTGAAGCATTGGATATGTAATAGAAGTTGGAACGAAGGGGTCATCATCAAAAAAGACATGAAAAAAGTATATAGGTCTATAATCAAAGTTAGGAGATTCCCCTTCATTCCAAACAACTCTTGTTGCAATAGTACCACAAAGCCTTGTCATTCGCTCAACATGCTTCATTCTTGCAGATTTTAATATTGTAAGTTCATCATATTTGTCATTTACATTACGGTTAGCACCGATTGTATAAATTCTTGACATCTTGTTGATAAATTTTCGTGTAATATTGGTTTCAACAGGAGGTATTTCCCTAAATGCTTGTCCTGAAAACATCTTTGATATGTAATTGGCTGTGTCATTGCCATTGTAATAATCAAGTAGTTTTTCAATATGATCTTCTCGCTTTTTAGCATTATGAAGTTTTAATTCTTTTATTGATTCTTGTATTAAGTCCATCATCGTTTAATTATTTTCACCTCTCTATTTTTAATTGGAAACTTATTTATAAAAAAATATCTTATCATATCACAACCATGATCGTGATACCCGTCTTTTAAACTCTCAGGCTTTAAATCGCCTGTACTTTCTGGATAGCGTAAACTTTCCAAATCTTCCTGTATTCCCTTGCAATGATTGTCTATGTGAAACCTTCTACTTCCATCCGCACTTTCTATAAAGCTACGCACATGACTTTCACCTGAAGGTTTATTTCTGGATGTCTTATCCCTCACCGACTTAACAATTATACCATGTCTGCGAAATATCTCAATATCGCCAAGCCCTGACTGTCCTTGTGCCTGCATTCCTGCTGGATCACCAAAGTATTCCATAACATTGTATTTTTTTGCCTTAATCATCTCAATAAGTGTATCAGTTTTAATATTCTCTTCGTGAATAATCTCATCTATCATATTAACATGCGATATACCACCCACCTTATATACCTGAAACCAGCCCACAGCAGGCATACGGTAACCAAAATCAATAGCACAATAAGTTGGGAAATTAGGACTATAAGGGAAATCCCCACAGTCAAGATTCCTGTCAAACGGATAAACTCTCCCAGCGAATGAAGTAAATTTTGCACCATATTCTTGATCGAATACCTCCTTGCTCATGTTTCGTTTACGCTCTACTATAACAGAATTTTTTTCACCCTCTGGATAAGCATAATGGTTTTCCCAAGCTGGTGCTGTATGAGATTCCCACATTGCATCTGTTTTTCCAAGCAAATATTTATCATACACCCAATTAAAACCCTGTGGCGTTGTTATAAAAATTGCTTTTCCATTCCTTCTTCCAACCGCAGGTGATATATACATATCCCAAATATCTTGTTTCATTTTTGCTGCTTCATCAAGTACTACAAGATCATACTCATCACCAACAAGAGAATCTGGATTGTCTGCTGATAATCCCTCAATACTACTGCCCCACTTAAATCGTACATATTGATCCTTTTCTGATGATTTTACTACACTCGATTTATTTGGTATAACCATCGTTCTCCATATCTCATCAAATAGCAATTTAGACTTTTTGTAAGATAACCCCACAAGGGCAACTTTCTTATTGGGCATCGAAGCCATAAACGATGCCTCTTTGGCAGATGCGAAAGTCTTGCCATAACCTCTTCCACACACGATAACAAAAAAACGAGAGCTTTTCTTTTTTGGAAAATGTAACATGGATTGACCCTTGTGAGGCTTATAGCCCATGAACTCAAACCACTCTCTTTTATATGTTATAAGATTTTTGTTCAAATTTTAAAGTATGTTAAAGTGAAACTTTAAGTTTTTAAGAAAAGTATCGTAAATACTTGCATTTTAAAACCTCACTAATTTAAGTTAAGGTATCTGAATTGTGCAAGAAAATGTGATTAACAAGTGGATAACTTGTGCATAAAATTAACGAAAGGAAAGATATGTCCGAAGAGAAAGTACAAGAAAGCGTACAAGAAAACCTCGAGTTAGGGGTAGAGAGTAAACCTGAAGTTGCCGACAATGGTTTATTGCAGGAAGTAATGGCTAAGAAAGCTACAATCAAAGAATTGCAAGCTAAATTAGCTGATTATGAAACTGCACAAGAAAAAGCAAGGCAAAAACAATTAGCAGAAGATGGAAAAAAAGATGAACTCATAGCTGAATTAAATCAGAAAGTTGAACATCTATCAAGTGAGCATACTCGTTTATCTAAATATGAAGATGATGAGAAGACATCGCTTATCGCATCTATTGCTACTGATGAAGCGGAAGCAGAAACTCTTTCAAAAGAAAGTCTTTCAACGCTTCGTTTATTAAAAAATAAGATTGCTTCAAAACCTTCTGAAGCTCCTCCTGCTCGTGGATCAGTTGGAAATCAACCTCCGCCAAAGGATTGGACTAAATTAAGTCCTGATGAGCTGAGAAGTAGTTGGGGTGATATAGTAAAAGATGCTATATCAAGAGGCAATAAAAATTAAAAGCGTTATTACGCAAAGGAGAAATAAATGGCATATTTAGATAGAACCACAGGTCAGAATTTTATACCTGAGCTATGGTCAGAGCCTATATATAAGTTTTTTATGGCTAAATTAGGTTTAAGGAATTCTGTAGATGATTATTCAGCAATGGTAAAAAATTCTGGTGATACAATTCATATTCCTAAAATCGCAATGGATGGAGTTGAAACAAAATCTAATTCAACAGCAGTAACTTTCTCAGCTTCAGGAACAGAAGGAAAAGTTGATCTTTCTATTGATAAGCATAAGTATCTTGCTAATATTTTTGAGGATATTGCATTAATTCAGGCAAACTCTGAATTAGTGTCAAAATATACAAGAATGTTTGGAGAATCTTTAGCAAGATCAGTTGAGGATGATATTTGGGCAGAGCTTGATGGCTTCCAAACAACAGTAGATGTTCACGCTTCAAGTGATAATGTTTTTGACGCAGATACTTTAGAGGCTGTTCTTTCAAGTTTATATGGTCAAGATATTGATCCTAATACTTGCTCAATGGCTTTAAACAATCAATGCTTGGCTGATTTTATGAACCCAAGTAGTGGTGTTGCTTCTTACTTTATCCGTAAAGATGCAGGTGGAGATGGAACAGAGCTTCGTACAGGAGCAGTTGGGCTTATTTATGGAATGAATGTTTTTTATAGTCGTTCTATAGCTTCATCAGGAACAGATGGTACTGTAGTTGGTGCTGTTTATCCATCAGATGCTTGTGTTTTTGCTGCACAGCAAGATGTTAGAGTTCAAGCACAATATGATGTTGAATATTTAGGAACTAAAGTAGTTGCTGATATGATATATGGCGTTAAACTAATAGATGAATCAGGTCATACAATGGGATTAAATCTAACTAATCCATAAACATCTAAATAATAATTATGGGGGTGGAACTAAAGTTCCGCCCTCATAATAAACAAGGAGTAATATGGTATATTTAATGAATAATATTGGGCAAGTTGATTCATATAAAGATCATCAAGAAAAAACAATAAAAAGTTTAATATCGAGTGGTAGGTGGGTTAGAATTAATGATAGAAAAGATAAAACACCTTATGCTGAACCTAAAGTTGTTAAAAAAGCTACTAAAAAGGTTACTAAGAAGAAAAAATGAGAGAATTAAAAAATAGCATAACAGGGCAAAATAGAGTTGTTCGCAAGAAAGGCGATCTTCTTGGTGCAGGTAAAGGTGATTGGCTTCGCATTGATCTTGCTGACGAGCAATATAAAAAGAATTACGACAGGATATTTAAGAAATGATGCCTGATTTTAAGTCACTTATTGAACGCATTGGTGTTAATGAAGGCTTTAGAAGCAAGCCATATCAATGTTCTGAGGGAGTTTGGACTATTGGACATGGTATTACTTGGATGACAGAGGAAGAATCATTACATATTCTTACAGGTCGTATTTCGCATATGCACCTTGATCTAACGGATAGATTAGATTGGTATAAGGATATGCCTCCTGAGATTCAAGGCGTTATCATTGAAATGTGCTATCAACTTGGAACTACTGGCTTTACAAAATTTCGCAAGGCTATAAGCCATATGAAGAATAGGGAATGGCAACTTGCTTCAAGTGAAATGCTTGATAGCTTATGGGCAAGACAGACCCCTAATAGGGCTAAACAGCTTGCCAACATTGTAGCAGAGCATGGATGAATGGAGTGCCTTATTAGAAAGATTTGGGCTTCCCATGATGATGTTGCTCGGTATGAGTTGGGCAGGTATTCAGCTTTTTAAATGGTTATCAGATTCATTATTAAAGCAAATAAATAACAATGCAGAAAGAATTGAAAAAATTGTTATTGCACTTATTGACAATTCTAAAAAAGAGCGTGAGCAAAATAGGGAACATTTTAAGTCGATTACCACGAGATTGGATGCCTTAGTAGATATTTTAGTTAAGCTAACAGGAAATGGATTAAAAAAGAAATGACACAGCCAAATGTAGATAAGATGAAAGCAGAAAGAGCGAGAGATATTCGCATTATGCGTGATAAGGCTGCAGTTGGCATCGCTAAATGGGCTTTACCAACAATTATACTACTTTTCGCAGGTCTTGTTGGGTCGATTATGGTTATAGAAGATGCTGCTTATATTGCGATTATTGCTTCTGCGACTTCATCCACATCTATGGCATTAATTGCTATTTTAAATTCAATGACAGGAACAAAGGACAAGGAAGACCCTATTGTTCAAATTATAAAAATGTATTCAGATCAGAATGCAGCACTTATTGAGCATTTAAAGAATGAAAAGTCAAAATCACAATCTATTAGGCTTGGCGATAAAGCAGTAGAATTAACAGAAGGTGCGACTAATATCCATGTTTCTGATGATGACCCTGTATGGGGTAAAAACAAGCCAAAGAAATGAATAATAGAATAAGTGATAAAACAAGTTTAAATATTAGTCTGCCAATGATTATACAAGTTGTTGGCTTTATATCTGCTATGGTTTGGGGTTATGGTCAATTAACAACAAGAATTACTTTTGTTGAAAATGAATCATCAAGAAATACGCAAACCATTGATGAGATGAAAAAGTTGCAAGATGCACCCATTCCATCTGACGTAAGGCAAGATGAACTTATTAAAATGTTAGATGCAAGAATTAATGGAATGGAAGATGATTTAGAATATTTTAAAAGGGAAATGTATAATAAATGACAGAAGAAGCCATAAAATTGATCCAAGAGCTTGGTTTTCCTGTTGCAGTAGCTTTAGGGTGTATGTTGATGCTTGGGTGGGTTGTAAGGTATATTTTGAAGGAAAAAGTTGAAGATACTTTAACTCGTTTTGACAATAGGCATGACCACTTGTTAAAAGAAATAGATGAAATTAAGAAAGAAATGCACTTGCGATTCGATCAAGAAAGAGATGATACAGAAAAGATTAAAAAGTGGTGTAGCGAAATTAAGTCAGATTTAAAAGTTTATATAGATTTAACAATGAAGGGGAAATAGATGAAAAAGTTAGGTACATTTTTACAAAGGTTTGCTTTAGATTATGTTGTTAAGTATCTTAAAAACAACAAAAAAACTGTTATTAAAGCAGCCAATGCAAAGGTAAATCTTCCTATTTTGGATGAAAAACAAGAAGCTGAATTAATGGAAGCCATTTACGAAGTGGTAATTGATGTTGTAGAAGGAATTAAAAAATAATGATTCCAGCTTCATTTGCACCAATGGTATTAAAGTTAATTTTGGGTAAAAAAATTTTACCTAAGATAACAGAAGCGATTGTTGAACATATTGCTAAAATGTTTAAGTTATCTCAGGTAGTGGATTATATGGAATTACCAAATGATGCAGATATGCGTATAGATAAGTTGGAAGCACAGATTAAGATGTTGGCAAAGGATTCACATCCACCCAAACCATTTGAAGAAAGAATATCAAAATTGGAAGATAAAATTGGCAAATGATATAAAATTACAAGAAGGTCATCCTATTGATGAAAATCTTCGACCTGTTAAGGTTGGTGGTGAAACTTCTGCACTTGAAATATCAACTGATGATGTAAGGGTTAAGAATTTACAAGTTTCAGGAACAACAGTTGGTGTAAGTGCATCAGATGATACAAAGTTGCCTTTGGCTGGTGGAACTATGACAGGGAATATTGCTTGTGCTGATGGCTTTACATTGGATTGTGCAGGAGATATAAACTTAACTGCAACAAATGATATTAATGTACCAGCTAATGTAGGCTTAACATTTGGAGATGATGGTGAGAAAATAGAAGGAACAGGTATAGATTTAACTATAAATTCAAGTAGGCATATTACGATAGATACAGGTGGTAGTATTTACTTAGATTCTGCAACAGGGGTATTTATTGCAAGAAAAGGTGGAACAGAATTTAGTGCTGCAAATAGTGCTTATGCAGGTATGATACTTGGATATACAAGAATTGCTAATACAAGTTCAAGTGCAACTTATGAGATCATTAATCTTAGTAGCACCTTAACAGTAATACAGACAACAGCAGGTACAGATGTAAGTATAACCTTTGTTGCACCACCATCAGGTAATGTAGAAATACAATTTACTTGCTATCTGTATGCTTCTTCAAAAACAGCAGAATTTGCTTTATCAGATAATTCAACTTTCAATGAAGTTGCAGAAACACATACTTATGATGCAGGTGCGCAATCTTCAGATGAAACAGATTACAATTCTGTTTATATTCCATTTGCAGTTACAGGGTTAACATCAGGAACATCATATACATATTATATTGGTGCAGCAGAAACAGTAAGTGGAACAATTAGAATTTTTCATGGTGCAAATAGAGGTACAGGAACACATTATCCACCTATAACAGTTAAAGCAGTAGCATTACCTGCAACAATAACAACAGGAGTTTAAATGCCAACATTTCAAGGATCAGCATTTGCGAATTTTTATAAAAGAATATTACAGATAGGTAATAGTGATAATTCAGGAACTCCAACATCAACTACTGCAATACAAGCAGGGGATGGTGTTGCTACATCAATGTCAGTTAGTGACGATGTTTTAAAAGTTCAACCACAAACAGATAATACAACAGGTGCATTTTTAGTTAATAGTCAAGCTGGTAATAATATCTTGGCAGTAGATACAACTAATTCACTTGTAAAAGTAGGTGCAGGGCAAGTAAGTGCCACTACACAATATGCTTATTTTAATGTCAATCATAGTACAGTTGATGCTTTAGGTTCACCATGGGATGCTGATAAATGGTATGGTGTTCCATTTGGGGCATCAACTAATGCAGCAGTCCAAAGTAATTATTTTGGTGCTTCAACAACTTCAAGTTTTAATGACACAGACCCAGCAACATCTTTAACCATAGGAACTAATGCACATACTGCTTTAAATATGTATTGGTATGTTCCTGATAATATAACAATAGATGCAGTTCATTGGTTTCATGGTGCAGATGCAGCCACAGGAGATACAACTGCTGCCCATTTAATGGCTTATGATATTGATACAGGTAATGGATCAACATCAGGGGATTTGTCAAGTGGGGTAGTGTTAGCAGATGGTTCAAATATAACAAATGCTGGTTATGAACAAATATATTATCAGTCAATGACAATTCAAAGTGCAGATGTAGATGCAGGGAAAATAATTATATTTTGTTTTGCATCAGATACAGTTAATTCAGATTATACAATTCAAGCAACAGTTAAATATCATATTAGATAAGGAGAAAAAATTATGGCAGGATATGCAGGTGATCCACCAGCAGAAACAGGATCAGATTTAGGTAATCCACCTAACTCTAATTCTCAAAAAACTTTAACGAAAATAAAAGAAAGAGTTAAATCTATATCCTATTCTGCAAGTGATAATAAATTATTATTAGATGTAGAAGCTGCAACAACTGAAGGTTCTGTTAAGACGAGTGCTGTTGGAGATTTAGAAATTGCGAATACAGGAAAGCATCCAGCTATAGCTATACTTGCATATAGGCTGTGGACAGCAGAAGGAACAATGAGTGGCAACACTTACCATGTTCATCACCTTTTAAAGCCGGGTCAAAATATGCACATTCCTGATTGCCCCGCAATCATTGTTGATGAAGACATTGCTCAGTATGATGGAACAGCAGTTAGTAATGCAGCACCTTCTGTAACTGGCGGTTTCGCATATTCTGATAGTGGAATACTTTTAGATGATGCTGGTGTAGAGGCAGCAGATACTGAAATAACAGTTGATGATGGAGATTTATTTAGGGTTGGAGATTTAATTCAACTCGGTATAAATGATACAACCGCTACAAGAATAGAAATTATGCGTGTAACGGGTATTAGCACTCATACTTTAACAGTAGAACGTGGACTATATGGAACAAGTGCTGCTGATAAGGATACTCAAACAGATGTAACATCAGGAGCTGTAGATAATGCGAAAGTGTATTTTCCATTTTTTAATATTTACGGTGGTGAGTATGATCGTTATTCAGTTGTTCAAACAGATGGGGCTGGAAGGTATCATGCGAAAAACTTTTTTGGAGTTGGGAGGGCAGGAACTCATCTTATGGGTATAACTCCGGGATCAGTTGCAATAAAATTTTATGAACCGGGTTATCAAAATTTAACTAATTATGGCAATATTACACCCTCTACAAACACGGGCTTGTCTGCTTCAACCACATATTATCTATCTGTCAGTATTGATGGTGGCACAACAGATGCTATAACATTTACAACTGATAGTTCAAATGTAAATTTTGGTGGTGTAAATGGAGTTATGAGTAAGCTTCAATCTGCAATAGATGCCCTATATTATGATCCAGATAAAAACAATTACAATAAAAAAGCAATAGTTAGTCTTGTTGATGGTGATATGAGGATTACAAGTGGTCAGAGAATTTCTACTTCAGCTATATCTGTAACTCAAAATACTGCTGGAACTGCGGAAACTGAT
>VTLG01012575.1_pt1 | contig 11668 bp, 13 predicted proteins | sample 4694571 | NCBI WGS metagenome assembly VTLG01 (sample SAMN12604809, study PRJNA352737) | marine metagenome | biome: ENVO:00000447; feature: ENVO:00000209|ENVO:00000569|ENVO:01000036; material: ENVO:00002151; isolation source: viral sequences binned using virsorter ... | reverse complement strand
TTCCGCTATCTCTTCCTATAATTCTTATTGATGGATCATCTATACTTGAATTATTATCTCCAAATATTGCTTGAACATCTGTGCTTGATTTAGCTACATGCAAAGGAGCATTTGTTGCACTAGCGGTAGCTGTATCTCCCATCTTAACTCTATTATTAGTAGCATCTACAAATAGAGTATTGGTGTCTACAGTCAAACCATCTGCAACAACTGTTCCTGAAACATCTACTCCAGTTGAAGTGGTAGCAAATTTTTCTGAATTATTATGGAATAAACTGACAGCTCCATTTGCTGTAAAAGCAGCCATGTTTTCGCCACCTGTATTTGTTTTTATTCGGACATTGTTTTCTCCTTTAATTTCCAGATCACCTGTACCTGCATCTTGTATAAAAGAATTAAAACCATCATGGTAGATTTGTAAATCTGAACCTGCACCAAAGATAGCTTTAGAGTTGTCAGCAAAACTTAAATTACTTGTTAAAGTAGAATTTATATTACCTTCTAGGTCTGCTACTAAAGTACCAGTAGCATAGCCAGTACCTGAAGTATTTACTGTCGTAGTCGGTTCAGATTGTAAATCTTTAAATAATTTAAACTTACCTGAATCGTTAGCATCTCTAAACAAACCAGCAAATAAATCTTGTGAACCTGACGTATCGTATAAACCATAGAAACCAATATCAACGGTGTCACTACTAGAATTATTATTTGCAAGTTTTATTAAAGGGTCTTCAACTGATAAAGTTTCAGTATTGACAGTCGTAGTTGTACCATTGACTGTAAGATTTCCAGCAATGACAACATTATCAGGTAAACCAACAGTAACAGCTGCAGTCTCACTACCAGAACCAGACACTTCTATTTCATTGGTAGTACCTGCAATCGTTGCAACATAGTTACCAGTTGTGTCAGTGCCTAAAGCAACACTGTTTGCTTGTATTGTTGTCGATATTGATATTCCAGCACTGCCATCAAAATTTGCTGTACCAACCACATCTCCAGATAAAGCAATTGCTCTAGCAGTTGCTAAAGCTGTTGCGGTGGTTGCATTACCAACTAAACTTGAGGTAACTTGATTGAATACAACATCATCACCTGTACCAACACTTTGACCTATAGCAAAGGTAACATTATTACCTGATGCTGTTGAAGTGACTCCTGTGCCACCCAACAATCCTAAAGATTCAGAATCTAAATCAATAGATATAGCACTGCTGCCATCTGAAATATCTAGGTCTTGTGCAGTTACTTGTGAATCCACATATGCTTTGATGGACTGTTGGGTAGCTAATGCGGTTGCAGAATCAGATGCTAAGTTGTCTTCATCTAAAATAGTTGTAACTGTAGACCCTGAACTAAAACTAAGTGAAGTTATTCCGTTGACAGTACCAGCATTTATGTCAACAGTATTGTCTGCAGTGATTGAAATCGGTAGAGTTATCCATGCGTTGTTAGCTGAATTTCTTAACTTAATTACATTGTTGGTTGTGTCAATCCACCACTCATAAGCAAAAGTTGTTGATGGTTGATTTGCACCTGAGTTGTTAGTCGCTATCGCAGAAAGAGCATTGTTTAAATCAGCTCTAAAGTCTGCACCGCTTTGATTGACTAAATTATAATCGTGTTGTGCCATAATAAATTCCTATTATATCATTTAGGTGGTTTTGGAAAAATTACTTTGTCTAAAGTATTTTCCTCTGTATCTGTATAAGATGCCATCATATCTCTTAGTTCTTGCCTATATTTTGACCAAGCATTTTTTTTGGTTTGAGATAAAGGTGAATCTGGTAACTGTGTCCAATCACTGTTAACCAATAATAAATTTCTTTGTTTTCTAACTAAATATTCATTGACACCTGTTATATATGTAGATTTGTAAGTTTCAACTACTCCATCTACAACTTTAAACTTATTGGGTTTGTAACTACCTTCAATAAAATCAAAATCGTTGCTTAGAATGATATCTGATTCCTTTAAGACATAAAGAGTTTGTACCACTATGCCTGTATCTTTCTTGTAAATACTTATTGTTTTCGGATAAGACATTATCTAAATAACCCCTGTACCGAGACATCAATAGTTGTACCTCTGTCTCCACTAGAAGCAGTACTTCCTGCTGTATTGTAAACACCACTAAGTAAAAAATATGCATGTATGTATCTTGTGATTGTAGCAGATGTGCTTGTAGTTATATCAAATCCTATTGCTACTGTAGTAGGTGTTATTGCTAAGGAAGAACCAAATGTAGTTTGCAATTCTGAATCAGTGTGTGAACTAATAGCAGATGGATCACTGCTTGTTGATACAGCTAAATATTTACTAGATGTGTTTGTAACAAATAAGTTAGAAATGCCTACTGGAAAATAAACAGCAACAACTAAAAATTTTTTTGTTACTGCAGTTTTAGTTGGCGGTACACTCACAGTTATTGGACTTGCTAAGACTGCTCTCAATCTACCTGCAGTATAATCTGTTTGTATATTCGTTAGAGGAGTTGTGTGATAAGTAAACTCACTACCATCTGTAGCAGCTCTTTCGCTATGTAACACAGCACCTATAGAATTTGCATTAACATGATCAGTGCCATCAAATGTAGCCAAAGCATTTGAATTAACTGCATCAGTAGCTAACTTTGCAGAGGTAACACCGTCTGTACTACCAGTAGAATCTTGTATATCGTTTGTCACAATTGGAGCTTGAGCAACAGTAAAAGTTAAAGTTGCTGCATCAGATTCTGTGCCTAATTGATTTAAAGAAGTTACTGAAGCTACATAATCTGTGCCAGTTTTAATAAAAAACATATCTACATATTCGACATCAACTATTCTGTTTAAAACATTTCTACCTGAACTATCTTTGACATTAACTCGATATTGATAATTTGGATAATTAGTTGGTGTGTTCCAAGCTAAAAAAGGTCTGCCAATATTGCTTGAATTAGTGTCTGTGTAAGCTAAGCCAGTCGGTGCTACCACACGAAAAGCACTTGGATTATTCATTGTATCAGCTACTGTTTCTTGTGCTGGTACAGACCATGAATAAACGTCAAAGTATTCAATCATACTTACCATGACCAAACCATTGGTTTGTAATTGTAAAGCTTCTATCCTAAATACTTTGCTTGAAAAACCTAAACCTGCGTAAGTTAAATCAACTATATCTCCAACATTTAATTTATACATTTCTGATGTACCCAGAAAAGAAACTTGTGTTTGGTATCTGCTTCGAGTCAATATAGCTTTTGCCATATTGTCAGCAATATACTTATCGGTTATAAATGGAAATTCTGCTTTGACCTCTAGTATTTCACCATCATCTGAAAAATAACTTGGACTTGCTGAGTGCAAAGAAATTGCAGTATCTAATTCATATTTCTTTTGTCCATTGTAAAATTCAACAATTACTTTATTAGCTTTTTGATCTTTACTGCCAAAATCTACAGAAATACCACCATCGTCTATGATGTGACTGTCGTTAATTGAAAAAATACTAGAACCTGTGTCTTCAATAATAAGTTCATATTTACCTTCAATGTAATTGAAGATACCACGCATGTTACTCAATAAATCTTTAGCATTTTCCATGACATTTTTGTTAGTATCTATGACTCCATTGCAATGAAATCTTTTGACACTAGCAATTGCAGTATTTCCAGAAGTTGCTGTAACAGTATAGTTTTGTGACAATGGGTGTTGTGCATCCCAGTAAACAATATATAAACTTACACCTAAATAAATATTTTCTTGATAAACACTGGTAATGATTCTATTGTTGACTACTGTATTTCCTGAGTCATCTTTGAGTGTTAATAATTCACCAACCTTAAACTTTTTCCAATCATTAAAGTTATTAATAAAAACAAAATTGTTGCCACTGATACCTGACCAAGCTACAGCTGATTCCGAACCATTGAAATCAGGTTGATTGTTGCTTTGTTCTGCAACATTTGCTGCTGTAGAAAATGTGCTAGTGTTGACTTTAGCTATTGGCAATCCTTTACCATACTCATCATTTGTAATGTAATCTAAAAAACATAAAGCTGGATTATCTGACCATTTATAGGTTGAAGTCGTACCAAATGTTTGAGTATTATCTCTGGGATCAAAAACTTTTTTGCCTTGCACAACAACAGTAAGCTGTGGCACACCTGACCACATACCCTCAGTATCGTAACTATATTTAGCTGCTATATAAGCTATACCATTTAATTTATGATTTGCTGTCCATTGTGATCCAATCGAAGCTGTAAACATTGGATCAGCAGTTTGTGTAGTAGCACCATGATGAAGATTAAATACCATACGATAAGAAGCTGCTGGATCAGTACCAAATGTACCTGCTGAGACTGTTGTAATTGCAGCAGTGTTATCTGCAGTGTTTAAACTTCCAGCTCCTGAATTAATTTTATCAGAACCTATGTAGCCACCATCTTTGAATCTGTTACTATCTGAAATCAAATTGCCATCAAGCTCTATACTTCGACCATCTATTTGTTGCACTTCACCAACACTAAGTGCATAAATTACAAATAATTCTTTTGAATTATTAGATGCAGTGTCCATGTAAATTATTTGTGTACCAACTCTTCTTGCACCATAAATTACTGGTATCTTGCCACCAGCAGATGTCTTGTTTGCTAAAATCTCTTGACCTTGAGATTGCATATCTTTCATGGCTCGATATGCTTTGACACCCATGATAAAAGTTGCTGCTGTCAAGGTAGCAGTAAGTATTGAACCAATAGTAAAACCTAAAACTTTTTTTGCTGCTATGCCTTTAAAAAAACCTATTATTGCACCAAAAATCATTTACATACCCCACCTAACATCTTCTTTGACTTGAGTAGCAAATTCCATACCTAGATCACCAGAGCTAAATTCTTGCTGAGAAGCATCAGTAAAATGTCTACCTTTAGTAAGATTCCAATTAGACCAATGACTTGCAACTTGTAAACTTAAAACTGTATTTTCTATTGTTTCGGTAATTGCTACTGAACTTATGTTGCCTGTGAAATAATTTAAAGCTCCCACTATAGTTTCATTGTTATCAAAGTAAGCTAAAAGTACATTTACTTCCTTGTCAGTAAAAGCACCAGATTGTACTAAAGTTCTTACTTGATCTGTGACGTTAGAAAAGGTAATTTTAATATCATTAATTTCTAATTTACCTGATTCTGTTGTGCTATCTACTTCTAAAAAAGCACCACCAGCTTCATAACTTTCTGAATCAAAAATAACATTTCTATAATAATCTGTAAGTCTTATCACTGTAGATAGATTCAATTCAACTAAAAAAGCAATTTTAGTTGCATCAGCTGAAACTTGTGTTTGCAGTGCTGTTGATAAACTTCTAGGCATTAAGTAATAACCTCTCTAACGTCGAATGAAATAGTAAATAAACCAGTTGGATCAGTTGTATACATTATTTCATTGGTTTCTAAATAAACTGTAAAACTTGGTTTGTTGACTGTTACTGCTTCATTATCAGCTAAAGTAGTTATTAGATTTGGTGAAATAGATACGGTTAATGCACCTGTACCATCGGAATCTATATCTGATTGAACCATGTAGACTTTGGTATGATTGGCAAATTTAATTAAGTCACCAGCTTTTAATGCACCTGTTGTATTAGCAGTAAAACCATCTAAAGCTATGGTAGCATCAGATACGGAGTGTGATCCAACAACTAGAATATCAGTTTCGTTTTTACTTGCACCTAAATTATTAAGAGGATGAGTAATAGTAAAATTTTCAAAACTACCTTTTTGTTTTTGTAAAAAAGCAAATACTGCTTGTGAATCTGTTTGTGTCATAGGTGGCATTTGCACTGTAAAAGAAAAATATTGACTACCTATTTGTCTAACTTGTTTGCGACCAGACAATGTTTGATTAACTAAAGTTGGTCTATTGTCTTTAAAATTTAAAGCTCTAAAACTAGGACTTGTTGGAAATGCACCAGACATTAGACTATACCCATTTTGCCTTGATTGTTCATAGCATTATTTATTATTTGTGTGATTGTACCTTTTCTTTGTACCAACAATTGATCAAAACCAGCAGCATCTACTGTGTTTATATTAAAATTGACTGTAGCACCACCAAGTGTCTGTCCTTTAGTATGATCTATTACAGTTTCATTTGGATGTACCATAGCCATAAAGCCACCACGACCATCTAAACCACCTGCTCTAGCACCCATTCCAGTAAAACCACCGCCTTCAAAACTATCTGCTGCTTTATGAAAAACATCACCAATTTTACCGCCAAAAAGATCACCAACACCACCAAGCATTTCTTTTATGATAAATACTTTTATAAATTCGTTGATAACAGATGCCAGAACTTTTTTTGCTAAACTTTCAAAATCTAAAAAACCTTGTTTAGTAAAATCAAAAAATTCAGTAAAACCACTTGTCAAAGTAGAAGCTATGCCTGTCACTATTTTTGAAGATTGTTCCATGCTATCAAAACCATCTGCCAAAATTTCCCTAGCTTTTTCTAGCTTTTTCATTTCTTCAATTTGTTCTTTTAATAAAGTTATTTCAGAAGTTTTATCGCTTAAAGTGAGTCTGTTTACTCTTTTTTCATTTTCTTTGGCTTCGTTAAATTTTTCTTGTTGCAAAGTTAGCAATCTCATTTCTTCTTGCAATTCTTGCATTGTTTTAGGAATTGAAATCAAACCAATTGCATCTAAAAAATTTAATACTGAATTAGCAGCATTAATAAATAATTCTTGAAGAGGAGCTAATATCTGTCTTCTTAAAATATTCATCGTATCGTTAAATCTTTCCGCCCTTCTAATTGTTTCTTCATCAATAACACCTGTTGCAGATGCAGCTAGTGCTTCCATTGCTTCCGCACCATCTTTACCTAATACTGAAAGTTTTACCCCAGCACGACCCATTAAATCTGAAAGAATTGCATTTTTTCTAAACTCAGAATCTACATCTTCTAAAGCGTGAAATAATTCAACAAAAACTTTTTCAGTTGATTTGACACTGCCGTCTGAATTTTTAAGACTAATTCCAAGCTTATCTAATGTGCGTCCAGCTTCGTTTGTCCTAATTGCTGCTTGACCGACCATTTTTGTAAAGTTTTGTATACCTTTGTTAAACTCCTCTGTTGTCAAACCAGACTGTTGTGCTGCAAATTGATATCTTTGCAAAAATTCTGTGCTAACTCCGACACTGTCAGCAACCTTACCTAAGTTATCTGCTAATTCTAAAGCACTTTTTCCAAATGTAACTATCGCACCTACCGCAAAAGCTCCAGCTATAATGCCACCTAGTTTTTTCATTGAACCACTAAGTGAATTGACATTGCCTTTAACTTTGTTAAAAGCAGCATCGGTTTTATTTTTACCCTGTAGGGTTATATTGTAACTACTACCTGCCATGATCTATTTGCTTTTTCTTTTCTTGTAAATAAGCTACCCAACCTGTAAATTCAGATAAGGACATTTTATTTTCCATTTCACTAACTGTCATACCTAACAACTCCGCTAGATAGTATCGTGCAAACAAATCCTTATCTGTACTTACTTTTTTTGTTGTTCCTCAACTGATGGGGAATCCATCATTGCTTCAACAACTCTTTGCAATACATTACGATCAACTTTAGTCATAAGATCATGCTTATCACCAATGCTGAATATTTTATCGCCTTCACTATCTAAAGCTTTTTCAATTAAAGTATATGCTAACAAAGATAAATCATCGTCTTTAGCAAGTTTTTGTAACTTGTTCATTTCTGCAAGAGTCATAGGTCTTGCATGTATTATCAATGGTTTATCTTTTTCTCCCCATTCTGGTACTTTAATTTTTTTTATACCTAAACTATCAAAATGAGTTTTTGCGTTATCAATAACTGACATATTAAGCTGTCAAAGTTGTAAGACCACCAGTACCTTGTAAAGACACTGAAGCTTCTACTAAGCCATCAAATGCAGCATTTCTAGTGAAACCTGTCACTATTGCTGAACCTTGATAGTATGTGTCACCAGAAGCATCCCCTTCAGGATAGACTTCTAGAACAACAGTAGAACCTACTGATAATGCAGTTTGACCTGAATCTGTTTCATCAAAATTGACATCAACACTTGCAACAAATGAAGTTAGTGTAGATACAAATGATCTTGAACTATCACCCATTGCAGTTTTTTCAACAGTATCAGAGCTTTCTTCAAGTGAATAGCTTTTTACTTCGGCAACAGTAGCACCACCTACTTTAATTTTGCCTTCACTACCTTTATGAACCGCCATTTTCTTTTACCTCTTTTTTAGAAGAAGATTTTGATTTGGTTGCTTCTTCTTTCCAACCTTTATTCAATAGACTTTCAACCTTAGAAGGATGAGCATCTATAGAAACCTTTCCATCTGGACTATATAATTTCATATTTACCTCGCTACGTCTGGACTTGATTCCAGTACATAATAATCAACTTTGAAACTCATGGTGACAAAACCAACTGGTTTTTCTCCTTCTGCATTAAATTCAATTTCAGTTGTCTCTAAAAAAGAATCTTTTGCTAAACCATTCAAGGTTGTATCAGTAGCCATTGCTGTTTCAACTTCTTTGCATATTGTATCAACTGTATCATCAAAATTGGAATTTGCTTTTACATAACCTTCAATATTTACAGTTAAACTTCTTTCCATTGTTCTATTAGAACCAATTTCAATTGGCATAGATTCTTCTGATTTTGTGTAAATTATTAAAGCAGGTAGTTTAGAATCTTCTAAAGGATATACTCTGCTTTCAAAAACATTAGAACCTGTCGTAGTCAAACCAGTTAAAGTTGTACCTATTCTTTCTCGAATCTGTTGTCTTACATGATTTGCCATTATATTTCTTGTAACATTAAAGTAGTAAATCCTGTATTGTCTTTTTGCACATTGACTACAGTAAAAGATTTTGCTGCAACTAAAGTATTACCGTCAACATCTTTATAAGCTGCAACAGCTAAAGTATTGCCATGTGCAACTGAAGGCACATCGACTGTTCGACAATATGCCACTGGTTTTGTGCTTTCTACGCCTTCACCAAAATCTTCTTCAAAGTATTCATTATTTAAAATCAATTGTATTGATGAAGTTTGTCCGCTAGTGTTTGTGAATGTAGCTGCTTGACCATGACCAAAATTAGAATCTAAATAAGCTTCCATATCTTCTTCCGTTTCTAATTTATATTCTGACATTATTGTGTTTGTAAGGTTAGTTCAACAAAACCAGTGTTGTCTGGTTGTACATTTTTAATAACAAAAGTAGTAGCTGGTACTAATACAGAACCTTTGTTTGTAGTAATTTCATTTACTAACATTTTATCGTCTTGAGAAATATAAGGTACATCGCTAGATTTAACTATTGCTTTGGGTTGAAAACCTTCTAAGGAAACACTATTACCAGCTATATCAAAATATTCTTGATCAATAATTATGTTGATATTGATACTGTCACCTGTGTCTATGTCAAACCAAGAATCAATAAACCCAGTTCTTTGATCAAAAAATATACTTTGTACTTCAAAAAATGTAGCAGTGACACCATGACCAGTATTTATGTCTAGGTATGAATCAAAATCTGCTGCACTTTCTAAAGCCATTACTTACTTCTTTTTTTTGGTTTTGATGTATCAGATGTTTTTAAACCGACACTTCTATTGGATTGTTTTTTAGTTTCTTTTTTTGTATAAAGTTCTGCTTTTTTATAACCAATTAAAGTATTGCCTTCATCAGTAGAAAGTTCTACGACATCACCTGCTTTAACAAATTTACTGTCAGCTAAAGTATCTGACAAAATTAAATATTTTTTCATATCATTCTCTTTTTTAGAAAGAGCAGAGGAGATTACCCCCTCTGCTTTTTCTGTAGTTAATACCATCTATTATGATGCTGCACAGAAAGACACTGCGTGTCTAACATTCACATCAAGAGATTGTAAAGCCACAACTCTTACAGTACCTGAAGTTGAATTGCTGTAAGGATCAACAACAATATCAAGACCAGAGAACATACCAACTAATAAGTCTTGCATGTTACCAAAGACATAATTGTTAGCAGTTAATTGGCTAGATACTACAACTGGGTAACCATTTATTTCACCATTTTGGTAAACAAATTGACCACTACCAGAATCTTTAGTTGTAGTTTTTAAAGTACCTGCGTTTGTTGGGTGTACTATATAAACTAAGCCACCAAGTAAAGCATTGTCTACTGCTACAGCAGATTCCATGCTTACCATTTCAGCAAAAGTTGGTGCAGCAGCACTACTTAAAGAAACAGTATTAATACCTGTAGTATTAGTTATACCAGTTGGATTACCACTTGAACCAGAACCTTCAAGAGCTGCATTATCAATTGCAATAGCCATTGAACCAGCTAAGTCACTTCTAATTAAATTTTCAACATCTAAAGATGATTGAATCATTAATTGTCTAGTGACATCAGTGAAAGCACCTAGTGTTTTTGGTGACATAGTAACTGAACCGATAGTCATTTCTGACTCACCAGCAGCACCACCTTCTGAGCTAATAAAAGCAGCAGTAGCAGCAGCAGTTTTTTTAGGGATTTTTACATCACCAGAAAGACCATTAAGAATAGTAGCGTTTTGCATAACCGCACTAGAGTTTCTTAATACGTCTATAAAGTCACCTGCTCTAAAATCCTGACCAATCAAATTAGAATCGTCAGAAGCATTTAAGTCACGTTGTGACCAATTAGATAGAACTTCTGGTGGAAGCAACACACCTTGTGCTGTTTTACCATAAAGTTCACCAGCAGCTCTTGAACATTCAAATTCAAATGCAGCTTCTTCTTGTGCTTTACGATCAGTTGGATTAGCCATAGCGTTTATAGCTCTTAAAATACTAAATCTTTTAGTTTCTTTTTCGGTTAAACCGATTTCAGAAGGAGTTTCTAAAGGTTTGTCATTAGAAATATTTTCTAATAAGACTCCTCTAAATTCTTCTACTGATAAACCTTCAGAAATAGCTTCATCTGCTAAATCTCTTTTGTTGTGTCTAGCAGCTAAATCAAGAATTTCTTTTGAATTTCTTTTAAATTCAGCTTTAGCTTCATCAACAGCATTAGACTTAACTTCATCAAGATTAATTTCTTGTTTTTCGTTTTCCATTTCTCTTACCTCGTTGTATGAAATAGTTTGTTTATCTTTAGAACGACCAACACCGACAAGTCTACTTTGATCTGCTGGAATACTAACCATAGAAACTTCCATAGGAGTAAAAGCAGCACGATAATAAGTTTCATCATCTTTTTCAGTACGTTCCATTTTGTCGATACGATAGCCAAGACTCACGTTCATGCGAATCCCATCTACCACGTCTTGAAAGACTTCTCGAGCAAGATTAGATTTACCAAATCTAACCAAAGCAGTTGTTCTTTTCTGCTTCTCATCAAGTCTAAATTCCTCGATTACACCAATCTGCTTAGTCATGTCGTGATCAAGTAGTAATGGTGCGGTTTTGCTTTGTATAAATGACATATTTATATCTTCAGCTTTATGAGAAAGAACTTCTTTACCAAAACTTCTTTCTACTGGTTCTTCAGAAGATACTCCCATTCTAACAGTGCGTTTTTCCTCATCAATATGATGTGATCTAGACAAAGTAACAGTTCTGTATTCAATTTTTTGATCAATTACATTTCTGTCTTT
>VTLG01011966.1_pt1 | contig 11668 bp, 8 predicted proteins | sample 4694571 | NCBI WGS metagenome assembly VTLG01 (sample SAMN12604809, study PRJNA352737) | marine metagenome | biome: ENVO:00000447; feature: ENVO:00000209|ENVO:00000569|ENVO:01000036; material: ENVO:00002151; isolation source: viral sequences binned using virsorter ... | reverse complement strand
AGTTCCTACTGTTATTGTTAAATTAGCTTCGTCAGTTAATCCATCAAACGGGAATTTAGCTGTTGCAGCACCTGCACTAGCAGGTAACTGAATCAACGCATTTCTTTCTTCTGCACCCCATTCTATTGTATATCCTGTTAAATCACCTTTAGCAGCACCTGTAATAACTGTACCACCTGTTACGTGACAACCACCATCAATACCTAATAAGAATACATTGTCATTCTCATCTTGTACAAAGATTTGACTTCTTGAATATGCCATAAGTCTAAGCTCATTAGTCATATCGTGATCAATCTTTTGTAGTGTTACAGATAATGTTTGATTGAAGAATGTAGTTCCATTAGCATTGTCTGATTGTATATTAACAGTCATACTAGATAAGTTTGGCACTAGGTCATATTTAAATACTTCAACAGTACCACCACAACAAGACCACGTAGCAAAACCTGCTGTAGTCATTTCTGTAGCGTTTACAGTTGCAACAGCAGATACATTATTGCTGTATGATTTAGCAATATAAATGGCTTTTAGACCACCAATACTGTCTTTACAATCTATTAAACGTCCTCTTGTAATATCACAAGCCATATTATTATTATTTAAAAAGTTAAATAAAAGGGGAGTATATTACAACTCCCCATTTTAAAGTATTTTTAGAATATGCAACCAACAACTCCGTCAGTTCCAATTCCTGATTGAACACCAAGTCCAAAGTTCATTACAACTCTAACATTATCCCCACCGTCATATTGATAAGTAGGTATAATAATAGCTTCAGTCATATCCGTTCCTAAGTTAGAACCAACAACTAAATTTTCAGTATATGTTGCAACAATAGCATCATCCGGCATACCAGGACATCTGTATATTGGATAACCAAAATATCTAGTTTGTGAATCTAGTGTTAAACTAGCTAAATTAACACCTTGTCCTGCACCTGTACCTGCTAAGTATTGCTGATAGAAGCTAAAAGTTTTATTATTCATATAGAAACCAAACCCTTCTTTAAATTCTAAACCAGGATGATTTGCTACAACAGAATCATAAACTGCTGATAATGCAGTATCTATATTAGCAGCATCAATAGCTGCACCTGCGTTCATTGTTACTTGTGTAAAGTCTGCACAAGCTGAAGCATTAAGACCTAATTGGTCGAATACACCATCATCAGACAAGAAACCTGCACCCATAATATTGTTTGCATCTGCAACCCAAATACCGTTTTCTATTTGTGCTGCTGCTTGACCTGCTACAACTTGTAATAAGAAATCTTCAAAAGTTTGTGGAAGACCTCCGTTTTGAGTCATATTTTTTCCAACCCAAGTAGGATATAAAGTTTTTCTACATACCTCACGATTTACTTTTAAATCAGTAACAGTAAGCACTCTTTCACCAAGTGTAGTAGTTCCTGCATCATTAAATGCACAACCTGCTGCTACAATAGGATCAGTTGTATTTAAACTACTAATTACAGCTTTACTTGTTAAACCATCCATTTGTCTAACATAACCTTTTGCGATAGTATCATTTGATTTGACCGCAGCTGTTACGTAAGGCAATGCTTGTTCACCTGCGTAAGTAGTAGCAGGATTTATAGTGATGTCAAAATCACGTCTTTTGCTAATGTTCGTTGGAACATATTTATTCTTTGCCATATTTAAATTATTTATTGTTAATATAATACGCTGCCCTTTCACTCGCTGAAAGTTTAGCCAAATCAATAGTAGAGTTAAAGTTTCTTCCTTCAGGATTGTATTCAATACCTTCCTCAGCAGGTTCGCCACTTAGTTCTACTATTTTGCTTTTTAATTCTTCGATTTGAGTCATTAATTCACCTATAACTTCGTTAGACATTTCCGTCTTTTCTTCATCAATAGGTTGTTCTTCTGTTGATAATTCTTCCTCAGCAGATGCTTCTACTTTGTCTGCTTTAAGGTCTGCAACAGCATCTTCAAGATTCTTAATTCGTTTTTCCATTCCTGCCCAATCAGCAACATCTGCTTCATCGTGTCCTGGTTCGTGTTCTAACTCCTCTTTTGTAGATTCTACTTCCTCAGAAAGTTCTTCCTCAGACGCTTCAACATCTTCAGCTTCCTTTTCTTCTCCTAAGTCTAAGATTTCAGAAGAATCACCAATTGTCATTTTATTACCATTTTCCATAGTGTAGCTCCCCGCTTCTAATGGATTAGCTTCACCGTCATCACCGACAGCAAATACTTTAGAGCCAATCATAAACTGCTCATCTTCTGTAGCAAGAATACGACCGTCCTCTAATTTCATTTCAGCGTACATTTTTACGCTATAAGATTTAGGTTCATTTTTCATTTTTAAGATATTTAAAATTTTTTCTAGTGTACTCATAACATTTATAAATATAAAGGCGTTTAAATTGTTTATTTCTTTTAGCGTTTTTTTTACTTAAATTTAATTGTGGCACATACTTTTGCAGCAGTTTCTTTATTGCCATATTGCTTGATTTGATCCCTCATACATTCGTCCCACGAATATTTAAGCATAGCTTTACGTTTACCGTAGGCAATATATTCTAGCATTTTGTATTTTTTCTTTCGTTTCTTTCGTCCTGTTTCTGCGTGTTCTTCACGCATTGTAGCTGAAGAATGATCTGCACAAGGCATAAATAATTTAACACCGTCTACTGTATGTGGGTGACTGCCTGAGCAACTTTTAAACATTTCAGCATATAGTTCAGCTTCTTCTTTAGTTCTAAATAATGGCTCACCGTCTAAAGCACCTACAGGCTGTAATTCGTTTTGTAGAATAACATTTTTAATTTTGCTCATTGTTACCTCATCAGGACAATCTAAACAAACTTCGTCTAATATATCCACCTTTTTAGATGCTTCTATTAGCTTGTCTGTAAAATAACCCTCAATAGAAAAACCTCTAACCTCTTTATTTTTAATAGCTTCCCATATTTCAGGATTGTTTTCTGCTGATACTTGAACAAACCAAGTTCCTACAGGAAGATTATTAAAGCCATACATATTTGATTTATCAAATTTTTTATCTTCCTTAATCCACGATTCTACGACAGTTAATCCTTGTATTGGCTCTTTATGTTCTAATGTATGGTTATTGTTGTTTAAACTAGCCATAAATAGCTTCTGAGCCTGTTTAATAGTTTCTTTAGTAAAGTAAACATCATATTCTTCGTTAGTTTCTTTGTCTAATCTTGGAATACGTTTCTCGGGAATAAGTATAGCACCAATTAATTGTTTTTTTTCTTCATCTGCTTTTGCTAGACTTAAAAAGTCGTTATTGAAGAATACAAAATTTTCTTCAATAGCAGGAAATTTAACAACTGAAATAGCATCTACACCAAAATGATCTGCTGTTTCGTCAATAATTAGTTCAATTAGTTTCTTCTTCATACTAATAAATATAAAATTGTTTATTTTGTTTATAATGTAGCTTGTAGATCTAGTTCTTGTTGTAATGCTTGAGCATTTGAAATATCACTTTCTACTACATATGCTTGTGTAGCACCTCCAAATTCTTCACCTGCAACATTACTTCCAATAGCCTGCATATTAGGTACTTGTGGTCCAAAACCACTAGCAGGAGTTGTAGAACCACCACTAGCGCCACCGCCACCCGTGTTTGTTGGCACACTAATGCTAGTATCACCACCACCACCACCACCGCCTGGTACTTTTTTTAATACAGCTTTAGCATTTACAATACCTGCCATTACAGATGCTACTCCTGTTGCTATTGCTCCTAAATTAAGAGGAAATGGTAATGCTGCACCTGCTGATATAGCACCTGATACACCTTTTGCAGTATCTATAAGAATACCTGCTAAGGCTGCCGCTTTTGCTGTAGCTGTTCCTTCACCTGCTAATTGAGCAACGGAATTAAGAATATCTTTTGCTGCTGTAACTCTTAATGCTTTGTCTGCATCTACTTTTGCTTTTGTAATTGCTAATTCATTGTCACTAAATTTCTTTCGAATACCTTTTATTTGTTCTTCATAATTATTTGTTAATGTTACTGAATCTAAACCATATTGGTCAGCTATTGCTAATAATTTATTGTATTTATCTGTAGCAGTTTGTATTTCTAATTCTTCTTTGGTTAATGATTTGGCTGCAAAATCTTCTAATTCTTTTTCAAACATAGCAGTGTCAGTTTCTTCTTTTTTAGCTGCTAGTTCTTGTCTTTTTTGTTCTACTTTTATTAAGTTATTTATTTCGGCTGTAGTTAATTGATTGTCAAATTCAAGACCTAATTGTTTGGCTAATGCTTCTGCTTCTGCTCTTTTTTGTTTATCTGATGCTATTTTTTTCCTTTCTGTTTCTATTTGCTTTTCAAATGTTACAATTTCAGTAACAACTCTTTTTTGTTTTAAAATAGATGCTGTTTCAAGTTCAGTTAATCTTGCTCTTTCAGAAGCTAGGTTTTGCATATCTTCTTCACTAGATTTACCAAGATCTATTATTTCTTGTAATGCATTTACTTTATCCTCTTGAATTTTTAACTCTATATTAGCAACCCTTTGCTCTTCTGCTACTGCTGCTTTTAAGGCAACAAGCCTTTCTTCCATAGATAGTGCTTCATCTTCTGCTAATAGTCTTGATTCAGCTATTATTTTATTTGCTTTGGCTCTAACAGTAAGCATATCCCTCTCTCTGTCCCTAACATTTTGTAGTACCTCAGTTAGCCTACCCATTGCTTGAGTTTCTTCTTTAATTTCTTTTGTAATTCCTTTAAATGTATCTGCTAATTTACTACGTTGTGCCTTGTCTAATCCTGTATTTAATTGTATAAAACCGTCCTTAGCGTCATTAACTCCTTCTTTTAACAGATCCAAATCTTTAGTGAAAACCCCTTTAATAACTTTACCTAACGCACCAAATGTATCTACCAATCCTTTTACTCTATTTATTAGATTTTGTTGTATAGCTTCTGCAAACTTTTGTAAGCTACCTAAAGGGTCTGTGAATAATTTACTTAATGACATAAATAAAGGTTCAACAGCATCTCTAACCACATCAAATGCAGCACCTAATTGTGCATTAATTCTTTCAAATTTTCTTGCTGTTTCTATATTACCACTAAATATATTTTTTAGTTTTGTAAACGCAGTCACAATTAAACCTATTCCTAGTGCTTTAAAAGCCACGCTTAAACCCTTAACGCCACCTGTCATTTTAGAAAATGAACCTTTTGAGTCTGATGCTGCTTTTGATGTATCTTTTACACCTTGTTTTAAATCATCAACTTGACTGATACCGTCTTTAGCATCTACGTCTATTTTTATTGTTCGTGTTTGTGACATATTACCTAAATATTATTCTTATTAATTGCTTAAACATTCTGCGTATACTTGAATGATATTCTTTCATACCATAAGCAAAATCCAATTCCTTGTTTTTGTATTCTACTAATTGCAAGTGGTCTATACTAGGTATAATTAACTTGCTTGTGTTTTCTATATATTTTTTTAATTCCATAATAACTCATCTTCGTTTTCAAATAGTATAATTTCGTAATCTTGATATAAAGCGTTAGACGTATCAACTGCACTACCCATATTAGGTATAAGATTAACATCATAATCTACGCTTAACTGCCATAATCTTATAGCAGTTGCATCTGCATCTTTTAATCCAAACCTTATAGATCTGTCGTCTGCTGAATCTATTTCTAATGTACACGTTGCTACTAACGCGCTTTCTTTTAATGCGTACTCAGGCGTTCCGTTTGCTGTTCCTAATTGTGTTACTGTATTTGTTGCTTCACCTTCATTTTTAAAAGCAGTATAATATGCAAATGCTTCTGTAGAACCTAGTGGATAACTTGTACTTGCGCCACCTATAACAGTAGAAATTCCTTTTACTCTTAGATTTACTATAGAATTATAAGGAATGTATATAGGTTCGCTAACACTAACACCATTTATATAGGCATATCCTTTAGTTGTTCCTGTTGTTTTTCCTATTAATACCAATCTGTGACTTTCACCTGTTATTGGTGATAAATAATTGCCAATATTACCACTATATTGTATTTTTATATCATCACCAAATTCGGGTAATATATTATATGAAAATTTATCCCTATTTGTTCCTGTCGATAGACTTTTGCCGTAACCGCCTAAAATAGATGTTGTATATCTTTTAGCATTTCCCTGTTTCATAAAATCTCTTGCACGATAAATATCACCTAATTCTATAGGCAAACTATTTGCATTAGGAATACAATATCCATTTCCAGGAGTCCAAGCTGAAAACGGATATATTGTTCCCGAACCGTCTGTAGGGTCTACCTCTGTAAACATACCACCTGCACATTCGCAACACTCTCTGCTAGTTTGTAAACCAAACCAAGACATACCATTTACAAGATCTATTTGTAATGATGGCGGTGTAGTTCCATCTATACAATCTTCATCACTAGAAGCACACCAAATATAACGGTTGCCAAAAGTATTTACAGGTGTAGAATTTTCTGATATTTCACTAATTACATAATCACAATCAATACAAACTTCTGCAAAATCATCTGTTACTGTCATCATTGTTACTTTCGCACTTTCTTTTTGTCCTACTATATAATTCTTAATCTGTAAGATTTGATAATATTGATCTTTAATAAAAATTTGGTCATTAAAATTAAAATTTAGTATATCTACAGCATTTAAGTTTATTGAACATTCTACTATCTTTGTATTTGTATTGTAGATTCTATTATTTAATCTTGCCCAATAAGCATAAAACAAACTACTTCGTACACTCACCTGTCCACTACCTGCATAATTAAACATTGGTGTTCCAATTAAAGCAGGAGGAATACTGTTCCAATATAAAGATTTTGTTGTAGTCGTAATAGTACCCTCAGCGCCATCTTCAACTTCTAATTCAAATGCAGTACACAATGGATAGTCTGTAAAACCGTGTGGCACTATATCAGTACCCGAAACACCATCTACAGGGTCAATCTCGTGTAAATAATAATTTTGTGTTGCATCTTCAAATGCATTAGTTTTTTTACCACTATAATAAAATAATTTAGGTTTGGTTTTGGGTGATGGAACATCAACAAAATTTGTAGCATCAATTTGATCATAGCTCGTTTCATATTGTACAACCATTCTAGGAATAGCTGTAGAACCGCCTGATTGATTTTTAAAAACCTCCTCATTCATATAGGGTGAAAATGGTGATTGATATTTTTGTTCACCTTGAGCAAATTGATTATTAACATTAGTGCTCTTATAATGACCATAAACATTTAAAAGAGGTGAAAATTCTTTAACACTTTTATTTGCCAAATCTTCATCTTCTGAATCTGTAAATTCGATATGTCTTTTTTGCATTGACAAAGTGTCCTTAATTGTTATTTCTTTTGATACATCTACTTTGTCAGTCCAATTTTTTAAGCTACCACTAGCCATAAATGTATCATATGGTTCAATATATAGATTTGTTGGATTTGTGGCATCAGGCACTATTACCAAATTAAACCTCTGAATTATGTCTTTTAAGAAATCTTTTTGTGTTAATGAAGGGTCTATACCTGCACAGGTGTTTACAGTTTTATCATAAACATTTCCAAAATAACCTGTCCATACTGCTGAAAGTTTAGATCTCATAGACGGTGCAATATCTTGATAACCCCACCTTATAGAAGCAGAAGCTGATGGATCATATTTAAATATGTTTTTAATTCTAACTTCAATTCTACAACGCGAATTAAGAGGAACGTCCTCTATTGATACTGTATAATTAAATTGAGCGTTATGATTTTGCCCTGTATCTACACCTGTCCAAGCTAAATCTTCTGTTTGGTATACTTCTACATAAGTAGGTGATGTTGCTTCGGGGTCTAGTGCTAACACTTTAAATACCAACTGTGCTGATTGACCACTTAATCTTGTGAAATTAAATAAAGACACTTGACTTTGCACCCTAATAGATGTCATATTAAAATCCGTTCTAGTAAAGCCACCACCTGTCCATAAACCTTCTGTATTTTGTGGCCAATTTAAGCTATAATCAGGGTTAGGTGATAAAATATTATACGGTATATTCACAAATGCAGAACCTATATTTACATTTAAGTCCATCGCACTTGTATAAGATAGTATTGCATATTGTTCTGGCCAACTAGCAGGCGGTAAAGTTCCAAAAGCTGCTGCTGAATAAGACCACCCTGCAATAGCTTGACCATCTACCATACCAGCAGTAGGGATAATTTCAGCGTGTGGTTGTCCTGTATGATTACAGGTTGTCATATAAAGTCTACTAAAATAATCTGAATTTATAAAATTAGAATTAACAGAAAATCCGTTAGTTTGAATAATTCTTTTAAAAATTTCTTTTACTTGTATTGCAGGTTTAAATTGATATATAGGCACTATATAGGGCAAGGGATCTATATCGTTACCAACTATTGCATCTATTGAACCTGCGTCCATTCTCATATGTGCATCACTAACACCAGGCTCAGGATATATAAAGCCAGGTAAATTAATAGACATAGGAAACATAACTTTTTGTACGTTAGCAGTTGTATCTCTAAAAGAAATGCCACTTGTATTTGTAAATAAATCTGTGCTACCGTCCCAAGAATAACCTATATTTTCATAAGTGTATTGAAATTGATAATCTTCCCAAACACTATAAAATGCCTCTTGCACAATTTTAGTGCCTATAACATTAAATAGATTAATGACGTTTGAAATTAATACAACTTCATAAAGACCTTTTTTTATATATACTGATTTTAATTGTAACAGACCATCAAACTGTTCTGTTGCACCTTGAAATAAAACAGCTTCAATGGTTTTTCTAGTGTCATAATTAAGTGTCTGTAAATTTACATTATACCAATTTTCAAAGAATCTATTATTGTTATCTGTAAAAGGTAATTTAAAAGTTTGTGAATAGCTTGATTTTCTTTTTTCAGGTTCTTTAGTATCTGCAAACTGAAAGTTTAATGATATATTCGGACTGTCTTGTAGATCTAAATTAAAAGCCTGTGACCTAGCAACATTTACCGCTTCACCTACATTTAACGTTGCATTGTTTGCAGGTACAGCAATTCTAATATACCAATTAGCTGGAATACAGGGACCAGCAGGTTGGCTACAGCCATCACAACAAACAACCGTACCGACAAATTGCGATGAAGAATTGTAGACTTTTGTTCCTACCCTAAATATATCACAAGGCACTTGACCTGCAGGAAAGGTAACTGAATTAATAAAATAACAAATTGTAGTCGGACTTGAATATGAGCCTACTCCTTCAAAAGAGGTAATTCCTGATGCAATAATTGTATCTCTATAAGCTACTAATCTAACGTCCATTATGAATTTGTATTTAAAGGATTAGCATATTCTATATTAATTGAATACTGAATTAGTTTATCATTAGCAACTGTTTTTTTAATAAAACTGCTATCAGTAACTACCACCGATTGTGTGTATCTTGTGTCATCATTTTCTATTATAAATACATCAGTTGACATTAAGAGTCTTTCAATTAATGTGCCTTGTTCTTCAGTAATATAATCTGTATTTAATGTTTCTTTTAGTTTTGCTGTAGTTTGTCTAACAGCATCACCTCTTTGCCAACTTGCATAATAATATCTTGATTTATCAAAAGTACCTAACATCTGACCAAATTTATTCCTTTCTATTTCTGTTGTCTGTGTAGATTTTAATTTAAAATTAAAGTAATCGTAACACCCTAAACTATTACGCCAAGCCAATCTACGTTTTGGATAACCTTTACAGCTTGGGTCTTGTTTAAGAAATACAACCTTTATTGATACAGCAGTAGCGCCATCAAAACCCTGTATTGTATAATGTGACCAATTAGTATTATTAGAAGGTCTTTGAGTGTTAGTGCCGCCATTGTTAAACCCTTCTAAATTGCCTGGACCACAACCAAAATATAATAATTTTCTATCGTTAGTTGCAGTTGCTCCTGTAGTTGAAGGATCAAACCCACCATTATCTATAATATTATCAATATCTGTAGATGATATTTGTACATTTGATGCATTATAATATATTATACGTATTTTCTTTAACTTACTGTCAAATGCAGCCTCGTCATTTAAAAATGCTATTGTGTGATAATCGTTAGAATAAACAAGATTTATAGGTTTAATTTCTGTAGTGCTTCCATAGCCACTTGCTGACACAAGTGGATTATCGGATAGAAATAATTTTGTGCTTCCATCTAAACTATAAGTCTGAAAAGCATTTCCCATTGTATAATCAACGTCATTGTCTGTTGCTGTTAAAGCACGAGGGCTAAATAAATCTAATGATGCCTGCATATAATATGCTGAATCTTCAACGGCTGTAGACGGTGTATAACAAGTAACTGCTGCCGCTTGATTAGTAGAATAACAGTCAATTGCTCTAACATATACTTGATCTATTTGTCGTTGTGCTGTCCTTCTATCTCCGCTAACGCTATAAATTCTATAAACAACAGAACCTGCGCCATCATCATAAGTATTAGCACCTAATGAATGCAAAGTGCTAAATGGTATGCCTGTAAGATTTTGGTCATAATAAGTATTAACCAATTGACTGTTAACAATTTCTTTTATATCAAAAAATGCTCTTGCTTTTCCTGCTGTAACATCTACACTATAACCATTTCTTCTTTGTCTTAATGATGCAATTTGTGTACCTGTTGCATCACTTCCTAAATAAATTTCTAATCCTATTTTATAATAAAAAAATGTATCTATAACTTGATCTTTGTAAATCATATACCCAAGCATAGGAGTCCAATTAGTTATAGCAGGTGTTTTTACTGATGAAGCAACAGGTCTTTGTACGATACTTAAATTATTTGTAGACATATATATTTAAATTTGTCCTAAAGCTAGTTCTACATCATCTGCGAACGCTTCAGTTATGTTATTAGTTTGTTTGTTTAATTGTTCTGTAAATGGTTTGCTAAAAAATTGTGTTCTTTCTAGTCCTCTTTGGAATATAGAACGCTGTATTAAAAAAGCAAAACTTTCACGCTTTATAAATCGTCCTTTCTTATCCCTTCCCTTTAGTGGTTTGTTTTTAATCCATTGCATCAATGGTTGTCTTGGTGGCATCTTGCTAGAAAATTTAAACGGGCTACCTTGACCTCTAGCACGTCCTGAACCTTTAAAACCACCTGCACCTCTAACACCTTCATCAACAAATTGCCAATAATCCTCAGCACCTCCAAATTCAAACTCTAGTGTTACAGAATCTTGTTGTTTAGTAACTAGATAATCAAAGTCATTAAATAATGTATTGCCACTAGTTGTCTTTTTCTTTTTCTTTAATATACCTTTACCTTCTTTAACAACATTGTTGCCAAGTTTCTGTAGTGCTTGTATGGTATTTTTAAACTCCATTATGTGTTAGCTATTATTGGTGCAATACAAAGGTTATTCTTATTGTTTACATCTACATTAATTGTAGCACTCCAACCTGTAAGTAAGTTGTTAAATCTAGCTGTAAATGGTTCACACGTTATAGGTAACTGCAATACTACTTGGTCATCAACCCAAGATTGTGTAGTTAGACTGTGTTTAAATTCAGCTATAACATCATTTAGTATTTGTAATGTTTCTGAATATGTATCTAAACGTCCTAGTCTTTCTTTATTAGGTGCATCACCAACTTCGT
>VTLG01005554.1_pt1 | contig 11669 bp, 8 predicted proteins | sample 4694571 | NCBI WGS metagenome assembly VTLG01 (sample SAMN12604809, study PRJNA352737) | marine metagenome | biome: ENVO:00000447; feature: ENVO:00000209|ENVO:00000569|ENVO:01000036; material: ENVO:00002151; isolation source: viral sequences binned using virsorter ... | reverse complement strand
TAGGAGCATACGCTTTGACAGGTCAAATTATACCCGGAATTTTTTAAATGGCTGCAATCTCATTACAAAGAGAAAGCACAACTAATTGGCAGAGTTTTTGCGAGTGGGTTACAAGTACACAGAATCGCCTTTATGTAGGTTGGTTCGGAGTGCTTATGATCCCTTGCTTACTAGCTGCTACTACTTGCTTTATACTCGCCTTCATCGCTGCCCCACCAGTGGACATCGACGGCATACGTGAGCCAGTTTCAGGCTCGTTGTTGTACGGAAACAACATTATTTCAGGAGCAGTCGTCCCCTCCTCTAACGCAATCGGACTACATTTTTACCCTATATGGGAAGCTGGAACCTTAGACGAATGGTTATACAACGGCGGACCATATCAACTCATTGTCTTTCACTTCTTAATAGGAGTACTTGCATATGCAGGGAGACAGTGGGAACTTTCATACCGCCTTGGCATGAGACCTTGGATCTTTGTAGCTTATACAGCTCCAGTGTCAGCAGCCTTAGCTGTATTTCTTGTTTATCCATTTGGTCAGGGATCCTTCTCTGATGGTATGCCTTTAGGAATAAGTGGAACATTCAACTTTATGTTTGTCTTCCAAGCGGAACACAACATCCTTATGCACCCATTCCACATGCTCGGTGTGGCAGGGGTTTTTGGTGGGGCTTTGTTTGCTGCTATGCACGGAAGCCTTGTTACTTCCTCAATCATTCGGGAGACCACGGAAACTGAGTCACAGAATTATGGATATAAGTTTGGTCAAGAAGGCGAGACTTATAACATAGTTGCTGCACACGGATACTTTGGCAGACTTATATTTCAATATGCTTCTTTCAATAATTCTCGTAGCTTACATTTCTTTCTTGGTACTTTCCCCGTGGTTGGCATATGGCTTACCTCCATGGGAATCTGCACTATGGCTTTCAACCTTAACGGTTTTAACTTTAACCAGTCAGTAGTTGATGTCAACGGAAAGATAATCCCAACATGGGCTGATGTATTAAACAGAGCTAACCTCGGATTTGAAGTAATGCACGAGCGTAACGCTCACAACTTCCCACTAGACTTAGCATCAACTGAGTCAACACAAGTTGCATTAACAGCTCCACAAATTGGCTAAAAAAATTTGGACTATATGGAAGTATGCTCTTGGTAGTTTTGCTGATGATAAGACTAAATCTTATGACAACGTAATAGCTATCATTCGTACTTTCATATTTATTACATATCTAATAACTAATTGTTTTATTATCTCAGGCGTTATACGCCACTGGAACAATATGTCACATCAAAACACAGGAATGAGAGCTGGCGTTAGTAGCTATGCTGAAGTACCTGAAGAAAAAAATTTAGAAGAAGTTAAAGAAAAACTTGAAGCTTCATACAAAGAACCAGAAGGAGACCCTTCTTATTAATATGGCTGAAAACGTAAGACGCTGGAAAGAAACAACAACAGGTAGAAAAGAAACACCTATTGTTGAAGAGAAACCAGCAAAGAAAACAACTAAAAAATAACGCTACGTCCGTTCATCCCTACGGGGACGCATGACTCCTAAGCATGGAACGGGGCTTAGGTATATGGAGATGACACATGAAAGTTACTTTCGTATATCGTGGCGTTGCTTACACAAGAGTAATCGGTTAAGCGGTCCGGGAGGTGCAAGTCCTCCCTACTCAATTTGGCTTTTTGCCCGTACGCGGATACCAATTAGCCGTCATGACGGTGGGATAGACCACAAATATTAATGAGTCCAATTAAGACTCACACTTTTTCACGCGTGAAGACGAAGTAATATACCCTCAATTTTTAACGGAAAATGGCTCAACAGTCCACAGGGATGCAGTCGTCCGTAACTATGCCCGGTGCTAGTAATAGTGCTGGTGATAGACGTGCGTTGTATCTAAAATTATTTTCCGGGGAAATGTTCAAAGGATTCCAGCATCAAACAATAGCTAGGGATCTAATCATGAAGAGAAGTCTTACCAACGGTAAGAGTTTACAGTTCATATATACAGGTCGTACATCTGCTGAATATCATACTCCCGGAAACAGTATCCTCGGTAACTCCGACGGTACTCCTCCAGTAGCAGAGAAAACAATCACAGTTGATGATCTCTTAATCTCAAGTGCATTCGTTTATGAATTAGACGAGACACTTGCTCACTACGATTTAAGATCAGAGATTTCAAGAAAGATTGGTTTTGCTCTTGCTGAGAAATATGACCGTCTTGCATTCCGTGCCGTAACTCGCGGTGCTCGTGTTGCAAGTCCTATCACAAAGTCTAGCTTTGTTGAACCCGGTGGTACTCAGGTTCGTGTAGGTTCTACTACAAACGATTCTGACGCTTATAGCGCAACCAACCTAGTCAACGCTTTCTACGATGCAGCTGCTGCATTAGACGAGAAAGGTGTTAGCTCTGAAGGTAGAGTTGGTGTTCTTAACCCAAGACAATACTATTCACTTATTCAAAACGTAGGTTCTAACGGTCTAGTAAACCGTGATGCTCAAGGTTCTGCATTGCAGACTGGTAACGGCATCATCGAGATTGCTGGAATCAAGATCTATAAGTCTATGAATATTCCTTTCTTAGGAAAGTATGGTGTTGCTTACGGTGGAACAACTGGTGAAACATCACCTTCTAACGTAGGTTCATTTGTTGGACCAACAATGGAAGATGCTGAAGATTCAGACACAGGTATAAACAACGACTACGGTGCTCAAACTAACTTCACTAAGTCATGCGGACTTATCTTCCAGAAGGAAGCCGCTGGTATGGTTGAAGCAATCGGACCACAAGTTCAAGTAACTTCTGGCGATGTTTCAGTTATCTACCAAGGTGACGTTATTCTTGGTCGTCTAGCATGTGGTGCGGATTACTTAAATCCAGCTGCATCAGTTGAATTATACGTTGGTGCTTCTGCTCCTTCTGCATTCTAAAACTATTTATACGGGAGCTTCGGCTCCCTTTTTTTTTATTAATATGCCTATTCCTACCATAAACTCTGCTAGTGAATTACCAGCAGTAAATCAAATATTGCAGACGGTTGGTCAAGCACCTGTAACGACACTCGATCAAACCAACCCAGACGTTGCGATTGCATACGATACCCTGTTACAGGTGTCAAGGGAAGTTCAAGCTGAAGGCTGGACATTCAATAAAGAATTTAATTATCCGTTCACACCAGAAAATAATCAAATAGTAATACCTAGTAATGTATTACAAATGGATTTAGCTAAAGATGAATCTAGCAGTGCAGACTACGATGTAGTAAGAAGAAACGGAAAACTATATGACAGGCGTAAACACAGTTACACATGGACATCAGAAGTTAAATGTGATGTTGTCTGGTTCTTTAACTGGGTTGATTTACCTCGTCCAATACAGGATTACATAACTGCTAGAGCTGCTACTTTTACAGTCAGCAGAATTGTTGGTGATGCTGGTTTATACAGAATGTGTCAAGAGAAAGAAGCATACATGAGAGCTATGGCTTTGGAGTATGAATGTAATCAAGGTGAATTTACTTTCTTTGGGCATGGAAAAGATGGAAACAGATATACAAGTTACAAACCCTTTCATGCTTTACAGAGATAATGCCTAATGTCACACAAACAGTTCCCAATTATTTAGGTGGTGTATCACGTCAACCAGATACAAAGAAACTACCCGGACAGGTAGTTGATGCAATTAATGCCTATCCTGATCCTACTTTTGGATTAAGAAAAAGACCCGGCTTTAAATTTATTAAAAATTTAGGTGCGGAAAATACTTATACAGATGCCAAGTGGTTCTATATACATAGAGATGGTGATGAGAAATATATAGGTTGCATTAAGGGAACTGCAATTTATGTGTGGAACGTTACTACTGGTGTAGCAGCGACTATTACTTATACAGGTTCTGCTAATACAAATTATTTAACTGGAACAAAAGCTACAGATTACGACGTTTTAACTGTACAAGATACAACATTAATTACTAATAAAACTGTAGAAATTACAACTCAAGCAGCACCATCATTTACAGCTAATACAGTTGGAACTGTTAGGTTACGTGCAGTTACTGTAGGTACAACTTATAGCGTTACAGTTAATGGTTCGACAGTTACTTATACAACTCCAGATTTAACTGCTAGTGCGGATACTATTCTTACAAGTTTAAAAAATAGTATTGATGCACTAAGTATATCTGGTATGACTGTCACCAGATTAGATACAACTTTAGAACTTTCATGTTCATCTGCATTTACTTTGTCAGGTAAAGGTGGAGCTGATAATGAAAGACTAGAAACATTTCAAAACCAAGTTGCTAACGTAACTCAATTACCAGATAGATCAAAACATCACAGAGAAGTTAAAGTTTTAAATACCTCATCAACTGCTGAACAAGCTTATTACGCAAGATTTATTGCTGATGATGGTACTTCTGGTACTGGTTATTGGGAAGAGTATATAGCTCCTGATGTTTCTCCCGGATTAAATGCTGGTACTATGCCACATGAGTTAATAAATACTGGCACAAATACTTTTACGTTTAGGGCAGCTACATACACTGCACGATTAGTAGGTGATGATAAAACTAATTCACATCCTAGTTTTGTAGGTAAAAAAATACAGCAAGCTTTTTTCCATAGTAGTCGTTTAGGTTTTTTGGTTAATGATAATGTTTCACTAAGTCAAGCCAATGACTTTTTTAATTATTACCATACGTCAGCTTTAACACAGATAGCTTCAGATCCAGTAGATTTAAGTTGTTCAAGTATAAGACCTACTTTACTTACAGGTGTTTTACCTACTGCACAGGGTTTAATTTTATTTAGTAAAAACCAGCAGTTCTTGATGTTTGCACCTAATGGTATCTTTACTCCTACTACAACCATTATTCGTGGTATTTCAAACTATGAAATGGATATTAATATTGATCCTGTAGATAATGGAACCAATATGGTATTTCTTAGTAAGACCCCCGGTTATACTAGGATTTATCAGATGAGTACATCTGGACAAGAGATGAACCCAACTGTCTTAGATATTGGAAGAGTAGTTTCTGAATATATACCAAGTACTATTACCGATCTTATATCCAGTCCACAAAATAGCTTTATAGCTATGTGGGGTACTACTAAATCTGATGTTTATTTCTATAGAACATATAGTGATGGACAGGAAGAAATAATGCAATCATGGTTTAGATGGCAACTACCCGGACTTGTACAAACAATTGCTGTAGATTCCGATGTGTTATATGCGGTCACTATGCAAGGTGGTCAATATACATTAATGAGTGCAAGTCTTAATCAAACTCCAGATGAGTCAATTCTTGTTAACGCAGATGGAGAAAAAATGAATCCTTGTATGGATTTGTATGCTACTGCAAGTTCGGTTGTATATGATCAAACAGATCCAGTTAATCCATTTAGTAAATGTTATATACCTTTTAATAACATAAATACATTGTCTCCAGTTTTAGTAATTGGTAGTGATGCAAGTGATTTAACTAACCCAACTTTTGTAGAATCTGGTTTCACTATTACACCTACAATTGCTACAGATGGAACTGGTACATACTACAAAGTACCTTTTAAAAATTTAACAAGTGTAGCTAGTAAAGTTATTGTTGGTTTTAAATATACATTTGACGTACAACTACCAACTACTTATTTTTCTTTATCTCCAGATGGTAGACAAAGTGATTTTACAGCAAATTTAACTATTGCAAGAATGAAATTTTCTACAGGATTATCTGGAATATTAGCTTTTAAATTAAAACGAAACGGTGCAAATGAATATAACGATGTACAGCCTATACCTCTAGCTAACTTTTATTTAGCAAACGACGTACCTCTAGCTGATCAGACTGTTGTTACTGTACCAATTCACCAACGTAATACTAACTTTGAACTAAAAGTTTTTAGTGATTCACCATTCCCTGTTTCACTAGCATCAATGATGTGGGAAGGGTATTACTCACCACGTTTCTATAGGAGGACATAATGTCAGGAGGAGGTAGTCAGAATAAAATCATAGACCATCAGAATGAACAGATCCAAAAACAATATGAAATGGATCTTAAGAACTATAAGTTCAACTATGGTCTCCAAAAGGATGGAGATGGTAATTTTGTTCAAGGTTTTAACAAAGATGGTACAAAGAAAGGTGTAATTCATGATAAATATCAATACGCCAAAGAAACTTTAAAATTTCAAAAAGAAGCTGATAAGCAACAAAAAGCATATCAAGAAGAAACTGCTAACCAGAATTGGGAAATGGGTAAAGCCCAACAAGATTTCCAATGGGCACAAGAAGATGCAATTTATAATAAAAATATAGAACAGTATGAATCTCAAATAGATTTAAACGAACTTGAATATCAAAATGCTTTAGAAAGAGAACAGACTGTTTTAGATGAAAAGTTTATTGAATCTGCATATCAAAACCAATCTCTTATTCAAGATTTATATGAACAAACTGGTACAGCTGGTTTTGAAGAAGCAAAGTTAAAATTAGGATTACAAAGTAGAGAAGAAAATATTGAGTATCAAACTCAAAAATCATTAACAAATTTAAAACAACAAACTGAATCAGCTGAATTTGATACTGGACGTAAACAACTAGATTTATTAGATACTAGAGGAAGTGCAGACTATCAAACAGCTCAAAATCTTTTAGACCTTGGTGCAAAAGAGGCTGAAACAAGTTTTAAAAAAGCTACTTTAAACTTAGATACAAAAACCCAACAACAAGCTTTAGAGTTTCAAAACTCACTTTTAAGAAGAGAGCAAAATAAAAACGCATTAGCTACTGCTAAATCAATACAAGACGAGCAGATAAAAGCATTACAAGCATCTGGTCAAGCACAACTAACACAAGCTGGTGTATCACAAGGTAAAGCTGTAAGTGCGATTATGGCTGGACTAGAAAGAAATAGTGGTTATATGGCTGAGACCTTGATAAGAGGTCAGGATATAGCTAATGCCAGAATAAAGCAAAACAATATAAATGCTACAAATTTAACACAAAGAGCTGCTATAGAAGAACAAAAACTTGAATATGATTCTGTCAAAAACGTGTCAGAGGCAATGATGTCTATACAGGAAATTGATAGATCACTTAAGATGAGTGATTCAAAAACACAAATTGATATTAATGAAATACAAAAAGGTGTTTTAGATAATTTAGAGATGTCAAATTTAGACATTAAAAAATTAGAATCTGATTTGCTATCAGCACAGTTAGATACAGGTATTCAGTTAGATCAAATTGATTTTAATCTTGATAACCTTGGAACTCGTTTTGAACAAAATCAAGACATTTTACAATCTTCATTAGATAGTGCTGTACGTGCTGCTGAAATGAATAAAGAAGATTTACTTACAGCTAAACAACAAGCTGACATTATTGCTGAAGCTCAAAAAATGACTGACCCATCTGAAGGAAGAGATGATATTGATTTAGCAAACTTCAAACCAATTGAATTACCAGATCCTATTTATCAAGATCCAATGAAACCAAAAGTTGGACCTCCTCCAATGAAAGGTGCTACTCAACAAAACGTACAAATAAGTGACATGATACCCGGAGCTGCAATAGCTGGTATAACTTCTGGTGTTGCTGCTGCTGCTGCATTTAGTAATCCAGTCGGTTGGGCAGTTGGTCTCGGAGTAGGAGCATTAAGTTTATTTTAAAAATTAAATACTATGAGGAATTTATCTTTTCGTGGGTACGCCCAGAATAAAGGTTTTGACCCTCTTAAGGTTCCCGACGAAACTTGGAAACTACAAGACGAAACTGAACGAACCTTACGGGGAATGCGTGAAGTCCGTAGCCAGAACCTACAGAATAGAAACGAAGTACTAAATACTTTAAAAAGCAATCAAGCTAAAGAAGCAAACCAAAGAGCTTCAAACCAAAGTTTAAAAGAAGAATTTGCCAAAGCTTATCATGATGCTGAAATGCAGCATTATAAACAAAGGGTTCTTGATCAAGATGTAAAAATTAGAGAAGCACAGCAAGATTATCAAAGATTTGAAAAGCTAAAAGATTTAGCTCCTAAAGCATTCATGGCTCTTGGTCAGCTTCATACAATGAGAGTTGATAAGATATTAGGTAAAAGAAGTGAATTAAATTCAACACTAAGACAACAACTAGGTGATGAAGGATATGACAAAGTTCTTGAATCAGTTTTACAAGGTTATAAATTAAAAGAAGTATTAAGAGAAAAGTATCCAAACTACAAACAAACTATTGATGGTTCTTTAAATGGATTACAGCTTTATGCAGCTCAAGCTCATATGGTAGAAAATAGTTTACAAAATTTACCAGCTGAGTTAGCAGCATTTAAAGCAAAAAGTGGTTTAGATAAAGAATTTATAAATACAAAAAATACTTCTACTAGAGCTGGCAACATGCTCTTAGATGAATTTGTAAAAGCTAAAATAGAATCTTATAAAACAACACCAGACGGTAAAAAAGGTCTTAGTGAAAGTTTTATAGAAAGATTTGTACGACCAGAATTACAGTCACTTGTTGCTCAAGAAAAGTTAGCATTAAAAACTTTTACAGCAAAAAATGCAGAAGCTATTATAGCTGAATCTAGAGGTAAAGAATTAGTTACTTTAAAACAAGAAGGTGGTATGCAAGCTTTTATTGATGTGGTAGCTGCTAAACAAGATAAGAGTGCATACTTAGATGAGGATGAATACTATATGACAAAGCTTGCGGAAACTAATCCTAATAACAAATATGGTTTAGAGTATTTTACTTCTTTGTTTAATGAACCAATAATTGTACAAGGAGAAGAAACTACCTACCAAAAAAAATATCCTAATAGAGCAAATAGAATTTTAAAAGTTGCTGCGAATACATGGGAAGTGCAAGATAATCAAAACATGCAACTTGTTCAAGCAAAGTCTGCACAAAAGCTTCAACAAATAATGGCTACTGAAGGTCCAAAACATCCATCACTTTATGCAGAAGCTTACGAGGATTTAACAACCGTACAGCATGTAAAACCATGGCAGTTAGAAAAATCAGAAGAAGGTAGAGCAATTATTGACGGTATGAATCGTCCATTAGAAGAATTTGCAGAAGAAAAAAATAATCTTTGGGCAAGAGAAATAGAAAAACAATACGGTACATTTAAAATATCTGACATAATGCTTCCTACTCTTTCTACTAAAGAAAGAAGGAGAATGTTTTTAAAGACAGCTGAGGGTCGTGGTCTTAATGGTGAAGAAACAGACGCAGCGATAGAAACTGCTTTAAGGAAACAAATGAAGTTTTTGACTGGACAGTTAACTACCACTGATATAGGTAAACCAGCCATGGATGATATAATGCCTTTTGCAAAAAGAGATCTTTATAGATTTATGTATGGTTATTTCGATAAAGTAAATGCTGAAAACATAGATAATAAAGAAGAAGTAAGAGCAGCAGCTATTAATGAATATGTGTCTAAAATGGAAACTAATACTCTTTATAAATCTGAAGGTTTAGGTAAGAATTTTAGATATAAACATTTTGAGACCGTTGCTGATCAAATGGATGATTACAGAGTTATCGGAGATGTTTTAGATAATGGTTCTAGTCAACTTTTACAAAAAGATTTTCTTACTGAACAGCAAGATCAAATAATTTTAAATTATGGAAAAAACGGTGGAGATGTACCTGAGTTTTTAGAGCGAATAGCAGATCAAATACCTAATGCTGATCATATTGATGTGGTTAACATGCGTAGAAAAGCTAATGGTGAAAAACCAATCGAAAGGTATGGAACAGATAATTTAGTAAATACTGTTAATACTGAATATCGTAGTTTATTTACTAACAAACCTTCCTTTGCTAAAGGTCTTAGAGGTATGTTTTTAACTGGTGAAGCTAATAACACAATAACTGAAGACTACAAAAATATCTATGCAGCGTTTATTCCAAAAGATATTGGATTTCAATTTGATGAACCTCATGAAGTTGTAAGAACTAAGTCTGGTTTAAAAAAATCTATGGATATGGGCTTTGCACTAGGAGAAACAAATGTTACTGAAATTTCAAATTTACTAAATTCTGGAATGGCATCAAGCGTTGGTGCTTGGGATTTAGATATAGATATGATTAGACATGCAAAGGATGCTGGAATAATCAGCGAGGTAGATACACTAACTCCTGAAGTACAACGTGCTATTTTTGCTGAACACACCTATAGAAATACTGGTGGATTCATTATTAAAGGTTGGGACATGCCAATTTCCGGTTACGGTCAATATCATGAATTACCATTTGATTATAAAACTAGAAAATCTTTAAGAGGAAATAGGAGATCTAGAGAAGCTAGGGAAATGCAATTTAATAAAAACATTAAAGGCTTAATAAAATGGTATGACGAAAACTTCAACACAGAGTATGAAAAGCCAAAAACTGAAGGTCAGAAATTGATTGAGATAATTGCTAAAAATGTCCAAAGTTCAGCTGAAAGAAGAAAGTTAGAACAAGCTGATCTAAAACAAACATCTCGCGGACTTAAAGAGAAAGAAACAAGAAAAATTGAACAAGACGTAAGACAAAACATATATAGTTATGAGTTTTCTAAGAAAAATATAGATACTCATAAATTTACTGATTTAATGTACAACGAATTTTTTGGAGATAATTAATGGATTCTTATAGCAATAATCGACCACGTTTTGATTTGTATGAGGATTCAATAAAACGTGCTAAAGAAAAAGAAAAACAAGAAGAGTTAGCACAACCTTCAATGGTTACTAATGAATCCTCAACTACACAACCTACACAACCTGTTGACCCTAAAGAATTTGGTATTAAAGAAAATATTAAAGAAGGGTTTGATGCTGTAGGTGGTGCTGCTGTAGATATTTATAACAGCGTTGTATCTTTACCTAAGCTTTTAGACAAAAGATTTTATCAACCTACTGATCCTAATAATCCGTGGAAATATGATAATCCATTAATGATTAAAAACGCCCCAATCACTGAAACAGTCTGGGGTTCTTTTTTGAGAACTGGACTTGAGTTTGTTGGCGGTACACTTCTTACTGGTAAATTATTTTGGGGAGCTAAAGCTGTTAAAGGCGTAAGCCTTGCAGCAAAAGCTAAAAGAATTGGTCAGGCTGGTATCTCTGGAGCTGGATATGATTTTATTAGTAATCAATCTCAACAAGATAATGTTGCCAGAGCATTAGTAGATACGTTTCCTAAGTATGCAGGGGTTTTAGAACCACTAGCTACTAAAGAATCAATGTCACCAATTAGAAAATCTCTTATGAACGTAACAGAAGGTTTAGGTTTTGGTTTAGGTGGCGACCTTATTTTTGAAGGAATGCGAGGTTCTAGAGTAGTAGCTAAATCTAAAGATAAAGCTGCTAAAGCTATAACTGGTAATAAAGATGAACTTACTAAAGCTCTTCATGAAAGTGCTGATCTTGATTATTTAATGAAAGAACAGTTTGTAGAGAGAGGTGCTAAACAAGCTTTTGAAAGAGGTGAATATAGAAAGTTTAAGAATGCTCTTACAAAAGGTGAGTTTAATGTAGGTACAAGAGTACAAGCTGCTGACAGAGATAACTTTGGAACAATTGTAGGTAAAGATAAAAAAGGGAAAATTAAAGTTAAATTTGTAAATCCACAAACTCAAAAAACAGCAACTGTTT
>VTLG01002053.1_pt1 | contig 11669 bp, 4 predicted proteins | sample 4694571 | NCBI WGS metagenome assembly VTLG01 (sample SAMN12604809, study PRJNA352737) | marine metagenome | biome: ENVO:00000447; feature: ENVO:00000209|ENVO:00000569|ENVO:01000036; material: ENVO:00002151; isolation source: viral sequences binned using virsorter ... | reverse complement strand
TACTGTAGAGCCGTTAAGACCATCAGAAGTATACGTTGAACTGAAAACAGTAAAGTATGCGTCTCAATATTCTTTAAATTTATTTAATAGCACAGCGTTAAGTACTGTAAGTACAGCTACTAGAATTAGCGTAGAAATGGTACGCTCTAGTAATAATTATTGTAACTCTAATGGTACAATAGCTAACCATGTATCTCGAGTAAATAATACAACAAGATGTCAGACAGTTGATAGTAATGGTGACGCCACATTTAATGCAAACAATGATGAGAATGCACCTAACGTTGCAACAAGAATATTTGATATATCTAGTGGTGGTACTTTAGTAGATACTAATGCTGTTTCTACTATGGGTAGCTCTGATTTTTCCTATCAAGTAAATATAAACAACAATAGTTCATCTGGTAGATCTAATCTATATTTTAGAATTACCACTACAGGGCAGTCTACGCCCGTAGGAAGCGGCTCAAACGTAGAGTATAGGACAAGATATAACACAACAAACGACCTCCTCTACGGAGGCGAGGGATGGCAACAGGGAGACTTCTTCTATGTGTATATGAAAGATGGTTATTACAAGGTAACCGTTGAGGAAGTTAGTGTATCACAAGTACAAGCTAATTTAGGATTAATCAGACCTACACCTACATCCTTCGATACTAAGACAACAGTAACAGCAGAATCTATACTTGGTACTTTAAGAACAGAAATAGCAGCATCTTCAGGTAATTTTACTGTAGAACAAATAGGTAATGGTCTCTACATTACTAGAAGTGCAGGAGCTTTTAATGCTTCTTCACCAGTTAGTGACTTACTTAATGTTGTAGCTGGAGAGGTGCTTACAGTAGATGACTTACCAAGACAATGTAAACATGGATTTGTTGTTAAAGTAAAAAATAGTGCTGAAGAAAATGATGATTATTATCTTAAATTCTTAGCTAATAATGGATTAGATGGTGAAGGAGTATGGGAAGAATGTGTTTTACCGGGAGCTCAGACTGATTTTGATGCTTCGACTATGCCATTACAATTAGTCAGAACTAACGCAACAACATTTACACTGTCTCAAGTGGCATGGGAAGGAGCTGAGGTTGGTGATACAGCAGTTGATGGTACTAACCCAAGAGCTAGTTTTGTAGGAAAGTCTATTAATAAGATGGTATTCTTTAGAAATAGATTAGTTATGCTTAGTGATGAGAATATAATTATGTCTCGTCCCGGTAACTTCTTTAACTTCTGGGCTAGAACCGCTCAAACATTTTCTAATGTAGACCCTATTGACTTATCATGTAGTTCTATTTATCCAGCTACTGTTTTCGATGCAATACAGGTTAACACAGGTTTAGTTATATTTACAAAAAATCAACAATTTATGTTGACTACAGATAGTGATGTACTTAATCCTAATACAGCAAAGATAAATCGACTTTCTTCTTACAACTTTAATCATAAGACTAATCCAGTTAACTTAGGAACTACTATAGGATTTTTAGATAATGCTAATAAATATAGTAGATTCTTTGAGATGTCACAGATTAGACGAGAAGGTGAGCCAGATGTTATAGAACAAAGTAAAGTAGTATCTCAACTGTTTGAGAATGATTTAAAAATTATATCTAATTCTAGAGAAAATGGATTGATATTATTTAGCGAAGAGAATACACCAACTCTGTATGGATATAGATATTTTACTTCAGGTAATGAAAGAATACTACAAGCGTGGTTTAGCTGGACTTTAACAGGTGACATAATATATCACTGTATGTTAGATGATGCTTTATACGTAGTAGTTAGAAATAATGGCAAAGATCAACTATTAAAATACTCTGTTAAATTAGATGATAATGGTCACTTTGTAACTTCTGGAGAAGATTATCCTATACATTTAGATCACTGTACAAGTGTTACTACAGGTGGTTCTACTTACAACAGTACAACTAATAAAACTACTTTCCCAAAACCTACAGGATTTGAAAGTTCTAATACTCTTGCAGCTTACGATACTGATTCTGGTACTAACTTAGGTAGATTTGCAGACGTAACTATTAATGGTTCTAACTTAGAAATTACAGGAAACTGGTCTGGTGAGACATTTCTTGTTGGATATCAGTTTGAAATGGAAGTTCAATTACCTAAAATATATTTTACTTATCCAGTCGGTAGTGCTACAAGAAGAGATACTAGATCTAATCTAATCGTACATAGAGTTAAATTTAATTTTGGAAAAGTAGGATTATACAACATAGATGTATTGAGAACAGGTAAACCTACCTTTACACAGGAAATAGAATCAACTCCGGCAGATGCATATAATGCAAACAATGTAGCTTTAGTACCAGATGTACAAGGCGTTGTACCTTGTTATGAAAGGAATACCCAGTTAATTGTTGTCGTAAAATCTAAACACCCATCACCAGCTACGATAATTTCGTATCAGTGGGAAGGTAAATACACCAATAAAAATTACACACGTGTCTAATTACATTCACCCAGCAACATTGGAGGCTGCTATTGCAGTGGCTTCCAATTTACGCCCAGATGACTACAGAGAAATAACCGAAGGTCATGGACATGACCCTGAAAATGCATTAGTTGTAGGTATGAACAACTGCGACTCAGTGTATTTTAAGGTACCTGATGGTCAAATAGCAGGCATGGCAGGAGTATCTCCAGATGGAAAAATTTGGATGGTCTGCACGCCTGCAATAGAAGACTACCCAGTCACATTTGCTAGAGAAGCAAAAAGATATGTAGAGGGTAGAACTGAAAAGTTATTATGGAACATTGTGGACAAACGCAATAAAGTACATATTAAACTACTGAGATTCCTAGGGTTCAAATTTTTAAGGGAACTAAAACACGGACCTAATCAATTATCATTTATGGAGTTTTGCCGTGGCAATAGGAGCTGGCGCAATCTTTAAAGGCTTCTCTAGTATTCTTGGTGGCATTGGTCAAGCCAAAGCAATCAGAGCCGAAAATGCTAGAAGAATAAGAGAGTATGAAAGAGCACTAGAAATGCGTAAGCGTGGATGGTTTCAACAACTTTCTATTTATGGCGCTAAAGTTAACAAATACAATATAGATCTAAACGAAAATGATCTAGCTGCACAACGTGGCTATGCTAAAGCACAATCTAATTTACGTGCTTTACAAGGCAGTGTAACAGCTCAGAACGAAAAGAGGTTTAGAGAATTATTAGCTAAGAAATTTGCAGGACGTCGAGCTAGTGGTCAAACTGGTAGATCAGTTAGAAGAGGTGAAACTCTTGATATGGCTGCATTTGGTAGATACGTTGGTAGACAGTCCTACGCTCTTTCTATGGCTAATCAACAATTTAAAGAAAATGTAGAATCTATTAAAAGAAAACAAACCAGTGCTCGTAGAGCTTTATTCTCAAAAGTAGCATTTAATCCTGTACCTTCTATGGCACCTAATCCTCCACAACTAAGAGGTACTGGTATGACTATGCTAAATGCTTTTGTAGGTGCAGCCGGAGCTTTAGCTGACGGTATGCAAATGGACCCCGGAGCACCTATTGGTGACGACATGTCAGCTTTCAGTACATCGTTTGATGTAAACTATGACTTTGCATCAGCAGGCTCAGGTTCATTTTTGGGAGACTTTGGAGGTGAAGGAACATTCACTCCGTTTGATTTTAATGCAAACTCTTTACCTAATGTATACAATTATGGTGATGGAGGATTTAGTTTCTAATGACAAATTCATTTCAAGGTGGGTCCTTTGAACCCGAACAGTCCGAAGAATATGTAGCTCCTTTAATTGACAGCTACAAAGAAATTAATAAGGGCATGGATAATTACTGGTCACAAGAACTAAGTAATTATAAAAACGCAGCAAATGATGCTGGTAAAGACATGATGCTACTAGCTAATATGTCAGACACTCTTGGTAGTATTTTTCAGAAACGAGAAGAACAACAACGAGAAGAAGATATAGCTAAAGGCTACGAGTGGTATTATGAAAATGGTTTTAGTGATTCTGAAATCAATGCATACAGAACTGCTAAAGCTGGTATTGTTGAAGATGGTATAGCTGTAGACGAAGCTGCTGCTTCATGGGTATCTAACGGTGGTGACATTTGGACTTCTGAAGAGTTCAGAAAAATGAACCCAGCTATGAAACAAGGAGCTGTTACAGCTTATGCTAGATCAAGACTTGCAGAATATAATCCTAAAGGTGACGCTAGATTAAAAGGCGCTACAACTTACGAGGAATATAAAGCTGCTGAAGCTGTATATAATAGAGAATTTTTTAAAAAGTTTAAAGGTATAAATCCTGTACTTTTACAAGAAGAGGGTATATACGAAAAACAGCGCGATTTACAGAATGATGCATACAATGAGTGGACAGTAAATAGAGAAGAAGAAATTGACACACAACGTAAAAACATTTCTCAATCTAATTTTGTTAAGTGTTTAAACTCAAAAGGTGGTGCTGGTTGTTTTCTAACATATGTTTCTGAGCGTGGTCCTTATATACAAAATGGTCCAGCCCGAAGAGAAGCAATAGAAATAGCTAAGCAGTTAGCTGATAATGGTCTGATAACAGACAACATGATTAAAGAGTTAAAGGCTAAAAATGATAAGAATAAATTTACTAGCTTTGCTGATGGTAAAGAGTATTATTACAGTGATTATTTTGCAGCAGACATTCTTGAAATAGAACAGAAGAAGGCTGACTATGAAAACGAAAAATACAGACGTGAAAAAACAGGTTTAGAAATAACTCATAGAAATCAAACAGATGCATTATTACAAGACCTAATGCCTGAAGATGGTTTTACATTTGAAGAAGGATTTACTAAAGAAGATCTAGATAAATTTAAAAATTTAAAAGTTAATCAATTAGCTAATGGTACTTACGATGGTAGAATCGACACTATTATTAGTGAGATGAGTTTAGATAAAAACCAGCTAAAAGCATCAAAAGAAGAAGCATTAGAATTAGCTAAAAAAGGTTTACTAACTAAAGAAAGATTAAACACTTTTCCTGTACTTGTTGCAGCCGATGGTAACTTGCAAAATATTGCTAATCAAATAAGCACAGGCAATACTCAAGCTAAAAGTAATATAGGTTTACTAGAAACATTTATTAACTCTGAATTAAGTGTTAAAGGTACGTTTGGTGAGAAACAAGTAGCTAGATGGGCAAAATCAGAATACTTAAAAAGAGTAGAAGCATACACTGGAAAAGTAGATAACCCACATGATTTAGCTTATCAAGATGTTTTAAATCAACTAAACTCTGCTGTAGAAGCTAACAAGGCAGGCAACGATCATCCTCTACGTAAAAACAACAAGTGGCAGATGACTACCAATTTTGGTGATGATTTTACAAAAATCAAAACTGACTCTTTAGAAGATTTTAATGAAGTTAGAGAATTAATTAAAAATAAACCTAATGCTGTAAGTAAAGAATATTTATTTGAACCTAGTTTTTTAGAATCTTTTAACGATACCTTTGGTAGTACTGCTGGCGCTATACCACAAAAAGCTCACACCATTGCTGAGATGCATAATGCTATGTATCCGGATGATAGGATAGATGCTTTTGAAGTTATACAAAGGCAACGTGAACTTGTAGGATTAGAGCGTTTAACAGAACCAGCATTCTTAAAAGACTATAGAGAACTAGACCCTGAAGAAGTAAAAAAATACGAATTATATAAAACACCTAACTCAAGCATACGTGTTAATGGGACTTCTGGTAAAGACAATGTAAATCTTGTACCTTTTGGAAAAGGAGATTTATTTAAAGAATTTGCAGAAAAATATGATACTACATTTCCTGAATTTGCAGCAGCAATGGAAATTTTTCCTAAAGTAGATTTAGACTTTGGTGTAGATAATCCTTTTGACAAGTTAGATGAGTATGAGTTTCTTGAATTTAACAAAGCTGTATATAAATATAGTGGCGGTACTAATGAAGATGCTTTAAACAACACAGTCAGAACAGACTTGAATTAAAATGAATGATGAAGTATTAAATGAGATAGAAAATGTAGCTCCTACTATTACAGAGGCAGCAAAGAAACTGTTTGCTGAACAAGATGCAGAATTACGTCTGCAACCCCCTGAAACAGACCAAGGTCTAGGAGAAACTACAGATCAATTCTCTCCTGCTACGGCAGCTAACAACAATCAGAATCAAAATGTTGAATCTCAACCAGTTGAACAAAGAGGTCCTACTAGAGCAGAACTAGACGAAAGACTAAAAGAAAAAAGGAGAAGAGGTGAAAGGATTACATTTGCAGATACCTTTGGTGGTCAATCAGCAGATTTAAGAAACCCTATGAACTGGACTAACTATCCTTCTGCTATGGGAGCTGGTTATACAGACTTTTTAATAGATACTGTTAATCTTATACCCGGAGTAAACTTACCTAAATTACCTCAGTACGAAAGTAAGACTTTACAAGGTATAAGACAAATGTCTTCTATAATTATACCTGTATTAAATCTTTCTGGTTTCCTTAAAAGGCAAGGTGCTGGTGCACATGCCAAAGTAAAATGGGGACTAGGCGACAAGAAACTTATGAGGTGGTTTGGTAATGCTGGTATTGATGCTGCTGCTGGTGCGGTAGTAGACCAAGTTATAGAGTTTAACGAATTTGAAGATAACGCATCTGGTTCACTGAAAAAGATGTGGCCAAGCACTTATGGCTGGATACCAGATGACATTGCTACACTTGACACCGATAGCCCTGATGTTAAAAGAATGAAAAATAGAAACGAGGGCATAGGTCTTAGTTTCTTCGGTGATTTCTTATTAGGAGCTACAAAGATAGCTAGAGCTTTAAAAGGTGTAGATGATGCAACTAAGTGGGTACCTAAAAATGAAAAAGCAAAAGAGTTTGTAAAAAAAACTTGGGGTAAAGGTACAAAAGATGGCGGTGAGGAAATGATCGTCAACAACGCTAAGCGTGTACAAGAATTTAATGAAATAGGTAAACGTAACTTATCTCTAGCTACAGATATAAATGGTAATATTAACTTAGATCAACCTATAAAAGGTATACATGACATCTATGATGATTACGAAGTAGGGTTTAGAACTTCTGACCCCGGAGGAATTGTTGGTGCGTCAGTAGACGTTGTACGTATTAATAATAATATTGATAGTGTACATGGTAGAGTAGGTAGTGTATTTAGTGATTCTGCATTAAAAAATGGTCTTAATCTAGATGATGCTGGATTAGGAACTATGAAAGAATTATCTAAAGATTTACAATTAGATATAGAATGGCACTCACCTAATGGTCCGAAAATAACACATGCACAAGTAGTTAAGAATGGTGAAGACTTAGCAGCAGCTTTGTATGATATGGATGTAGACGAGATGAAGCGCGTCTTAGACAACTTTACTGGTGTAGACGTAGACTCAGGAACTAGAGTATTAAACTCTGAAGGCTATGTTGGCGTATTCAATGCTATCAAAAAATACTTTGATGACTACATGAATATGGACTTAGCTCGTGCTCAAGCTTATGTCGGTAAATCTTTGGCTGACCAAGTAACAGATATGGCAGAAGGTGCTAGATTAATGAATGGCACTGCTGCTGTACAAAACGCACAAGAGCAAATCTTAGATCGTTTACAATATCTAATGAATATTAAAGGTCAAACATCTTACGCAAGAGGTAGGGCACTTAATATGATTAACCTTTGGAACCGTATGAAAAAGTTAGACTTTAAAAATTACGGTGGTAAGAAGAAGGTTATGGAGAATGCAGTATCTTTTATGGAAGGTGCAAACAAAGAAACATTAGATAATCTAAAAAATATAACAAAGGAGTCTAAAGATACTATAGACACTATACGTCAAATAAATGCAGAGCGACCAGAAATGTTAAAACCATTAATGTTAGCTTATGAATTTACTGACGGTAAAGTTAATAACATAGCTGAACTAAATAGATATTTCCAGAACTCTACTGGTATAATGAAAAAAGCATTTATTGACTTTGACCCAGAATATGAGTCAATGTTTATGCAAGGTGTTTGGTCTAATATATACAACTCTACTCTGTCAGCTATTGGTACACCACTAAAAGCTGCTGCGTCTAACATAGCTTTAATGATAGAAAGACCTATTGCTACATTAGGTGGAGCTATAATGCAGAGAGATATGGATATTATGAGAAGAGCTAGTTACATGTACTTTGGAGGTATAGGTGATACTATGCAAAAATCTTTCGATCACATGAGACTTGTGTTTCGTAAGGCATGGACAGACCCTAACTCTGTAGGTTATGTAATGAGAGAAGATATTGCTATTAAGAACGAAGGTCAAATACAATCTCTTAGAGCATTTGCAGAAGCACAAGAACAATCAGGTAACTTTGGTCCTTCAGGAATTGTTGACAGGATAGAAGCTATGAATGACATAGCTAACCATCCATGGTTACGTTTTAGTGCTAACTCTATGACAGCGTTTGACGGATTTACTAGAGCGTTTATTGGAGCTATAGAGACAAGAGGTAAAGTATATGACGATTTAATAAAGAGAACTGGTAAGAAAAAACTAACAGCTAAAGGTATTGAAAGGTTAAATAAAAAATATTACAGAGAAATGTTTGATGAGTCAGGCATGATTACAGATAAAGGTGTAGAGTTTGCGTCTAAAGAAATAGCTATGAACTTAGACAGTCCTGCTGTTGATAGTTTTAACTCTATTATTAAACGTTTTCCATTACTCAGACCTTTCTTCATGTTTCCTCGTACTGCAACAAACATGATTAAATTTACGGGTTCACATAACCCAATGGGTTTATTCTTTAAACAGTTAAATGAGTTTGGAGAGCCATTTTCTAATCAAACAATAAGCAATGTTAGAACTTTACTAGAGCAAAGAGGTATTACTGGTTTAGCTGATGACAAGTTAGAAATGGCGTATGAAACAATACGTGCAGAACTAAAAGGTAGAAAAGCTATAGGTGCACTTGCCGTATCAGGTGCAGCATTTATGTTTACCTCTGATAGATTACATGGTAATGGTATTTACGATAAGACTAGACAACGTACTAGAAACCAACTTGGTTGGCAACCTAGAAGTTTTAAAGGTTTGGATGGTAAGTGGTATAGCTATGAAGGATTAGGAGCTATAAGTGATTGGATTGCAGTTACTGCTGATATTATGGATAACTTTGACACACCTCTGTCTGATGGTACTTTAGATACTGGAGGCATGGATGTTGCTATGTCAAAGATGATGTATGTGATAGCAGCTAACTTAACAAACAAAACATTCTTAGCTGGTATAGAACCGTTATACGACGTACTACAAGGTAACCCAAGTGCAACAGCTCGTTGGACTTCAAGTTTTGGTAGTAGTTTAATACCCGGTAGTGGACTTAGAAATGAACTATCTAGATTACTTAGTCCCGGAATTAAAGAAGTAGAAAACGAATTTACACAACTTATAGCTAACAGAAACCCCGGTATGAAAGGAAATCTTCCTGCTGCATATGACTGGGTAGATGGAGGTAAAGTTAGAGAACCAGACAGTTTCTGGACAAGAGCATGGAATGCCTACTCACCTGTATTTAAGGTAAGAGATGGCGTATCTCCAGAAAAACAATTTCTTATAGATATAGAGTTTGACGGCAGACCTCAGTTAAACACTGATGGTAATGGTGTTGAATTATCGCCAACTCAAAGATCAGACGTTACTAGATTAATGGGTGAAGATAAAATATTTAAAAAGAAAATAAGAGAAATTATGAACTCTGCTGACGGTAAAAGATTTAGAGAAGCATTTAAACAAGCTACTGAATCTGGAGCAGAGATAGATAGAAAACAATTTATATTATTGCATCAACGAATACGTGAAGCATTAGCAGACGCACAAGCATTTGCTATTGGTCGAATCTCAGATCGTAACAATGTTGAACAAAAGCAATATTATAATAAGAAAATACAAGAAGCCACCCAGCTTGGAGACGTAGAAGAAATTTTAAGACTTCAAGATCGAGCAAATCGTTTGTAAAATCAAATGGCGACAACTGAAAAATTTTATACCGGAAATGCATCCACCACATCTTTCGGTTTCCCATTCCCAATATTACAGAACTCTGATCTTATTGTAGAATTAGACGGAGTTGAAAAAACTGAAAACACAAGTGGTACTAACAACGACTACTCCATTTCAAATACAAATGTTGTTTTTAATAGTGCTCCCGGGCAAGACGTAGATATTCATATTTATAGACGTACAAATGTAGATTCACCTAAAGCTGTATTTGCTGCTGGTTCAGCTATTAGAGCTGGTGATCTAAACAATATTATAGATCAATCTCTATACGCTAACCAAGAACAACAACAATTAATTAGAACTGCTGATGTAAGAGATAAGTCTATTACTTCGGCTAAAATACAAGACGGTACTATCGTTGATGCTGACATAAGCGGAAGTGCTGCTATATCACAAAGCAAGATTGCTACAGGTACATTACCAAGTGGCATTCAAGTCAATTCAGCAAACATAGTCAATGGAAGTATTGTTGATGCAGATATAAATTCTTCTGCAAATATACAAGGTTCTAAATTACTTAACGACAGTGTACCTCTTACTAAATTAGGTGGAGGAACTTTACCTTCTGACATAGATATTTCGTCTACTAACATACAAGATGGAACGATTACTAACGTTGATATCTCGAATAGTGCTGCTATCGCTCACGGCAAATTGGCTCTTGATATCGTTAATTCAGATATTAATGCAAGCGCAGATATTGCCGGAAGCAAGCTGGCAGACGATTCAGTGGGATTATCCAAACTAGGTGGAGGAGCTTTACCTACAGACATTACTGTTTCATCTAACAACATAGTTGATGGCACTATTGTAAATGCTGACATTAAATCTGATGCTGGTATTGCATATACTAAACTACAGACTGGTGTACTACCAGCCGATAGACAAGTTAACAGTGCTAACATTGTAGATGGTTCTATAGTAAATGATGATATAAACGCAAGTGCAAATATAGCTGGTTCTAAATTAGCTAATGACTCTGTAACCCTAGATAAATTAGGAGCAGGAAACTTACCTACAGACATTAAAATTACTCAAGCTAACCTAACAGCCGGTAATATTATAGATGCTGATATTAGTGCAACTGCTGATATACAAGGTAGTAAGTTATTAAACGATTCTGTAACCTTAGATAAACTTGGTTCTGGTAATTTACCTACTGACATTAACGTTAGTGATAGTAATATTGTTACCGGGACATTAGATAATAGATATTACACAGAGACTGAGCTAGATGCTGGTCAGTTAGATAACAGATATTTTACAGAAACTGAGCTTACAAGTGGAGCGTTAGATGGTAGATACTACACAGAAACAGAAGCTGAAGCTAAGTTTTTAAGACAAGACAGTTCAGAAACTATTGCTAGTGGTGTTACATGGTCTAACTCTGACGCATTCGTAGCTACTACTGCTGCAATTAACGCTAGAATTATTGACCTTATTGACGAAGTTGGTGGTTTTACAGCTATTACAAACCAAACTAGCTTCCCAACAACTAACCCACAAGGAGCTACAGGACAGGCAGCTATCTTAAGTATTGGTTCTACAACTGCTACACTGACACCTAGCAGTGGAACTATAACTATAGCCAACGGTGCTGGTACAGGAAACAC
>VTLG01017142.1_pt1 | contig 11671 bp, 15 predicted proteins | sample 4694571 | NCBI WGS metagenome assembly VTLG01 (sample SAMN12604809, study PRJNA352737) | marine metagenome | biome: ENVO:00000447; feature: ENVO:00000209|ENVO:00000569|ENVO:01000036; material: ENVO:00002151; isolation source: viral sequences binned using virsorter ... | reverse complement strand
CTGGCACTGACTTGATTCTGTTTTCTTCTTCTATTTTGTTCATCTTGATATTTCTTATTTTCTGCTGATCGACCAGCATAAGTACCAGAATCCGCATTATAGGCTTTTGTTACAGCATCCATTGCTTGTTGTCCCCAGGATCCTTGTACATCCTCTGCCACAAAACTCCTTAGTCCAGACTTTGTCTTTTTCCCGGATCCGCCCAAACCTTTTAGCCAAGATGCTTCCTGGCGATTAATAAATGCAGGGAATTCTCCTGGGGGGGCCTTCCTTCTTAATAATTCCCCTGCTGCTTGTTGTGTCAATGGCATGATGTTCCTTTATACATATGGATTCGTTGATGTTATTGGTCTATTTGATACAGTTGTCACGGCGGTAGCACTGAGTACTCCTGCATTCGATACCACTATTTTAAAATAACTACCATCCGGTGATCTAAGCACAATTGAACCAGTGTCAAATACATTGTCTCTGGATGTTTTGGCAGTTATTGCTTCCTCATCAATTATTAATGATGAGAGGTCATACATATATTCTGGCTCGTATTGCGCTGGAGGATTTGGTAATGGCTTTTGTGTTCTCATCTTTCTCCTGAAGCACTCGCTATGAACCGCACCTCACCAAAACGCCATTCCTGGTCGAAGGGACTAGAGACCTTCAGGAATGTTTGCCTATCTGTGAATCTACAATCACTGTACCCGTCTCCCTCCAGAGTAAATGGGCCATGAGTTGTACCTGGAGCGTCTGGTGTTTTCCCTGTAACGACTTCCATGCGGAGTCCGTTGCTTCCGGCGTCAGTGTCGGTTAAAATTTGTTTAACACTCATCATTTTATTCCCACGATCTATTTCTATTGCTCCAGTTTCGGCATAACACAAGTGATTCTCAGAGGACACATTCGGATGTGTACTTGTAGAGATCCCCTTTGCAACAACTCTGTTTGCCTTAGTAGACAAAGCAGCAATATCAGCAGGAGCAACCACAGTAGTATCACGGGGAATTGGTGTGGATTGGGTATCTGGATCCATTTCGTGACGATAAAGATAACCGTCTGCTCCAGCCCAAACGGGATATCCTAGTGCATCACTTGGCTCGAGTGCAACTCTCTCCAATTCTCCGGTCACCCAATGTTGCTCTCGATATGAGTAAGTCACATACCTGGTACAAACTGAATCTCCTTCCCTGGGGTAGAACCAAGAAATTTCACCAAAGTCATTATTGTGTCCCGCACAAATTAGCCCTTCCACATCCAGATTTATATCACTAAAAATATGATCTGCTACATCGCACGATAGTTCTTTTATGTATCCTCCAGTATAACTCCAGAAACGTCCCCTGGAAAGCCAAGCTACAAAGTCCGCTGACCCTGCTATACATTTCATTCCAACTGGACCCCCACCCTCAGTCAAACGCTCTACCCCATACACGTAGGGTGGTCCGAGATAGTTTGTTCTCCACACATCTGATGTCGTGAAAACTAATATACCATACCTCGTCTTAAATCCTCCAATAATTCTTCCCTTAGTTTGTAATTCGATATCCCCCGCGGTATTGGTTAAACTCGGAGTAAAATCCGTGAGACTCTCCTGGTGGCCCCACTGAATTTTTCTCTGAGAACCACCGGGACCAAGAATCATAATATGTCTTTCGGGCGTCACAAGTACTGAGACATTTGCGCTTGTCGGAACTCCTGTCGATCCACCCAATGTCTGAAGAGCAACTGGTGCGGTTGCGGTTTGTGCAGCATTATTGAATGACACTCCCGAAACATCTAAATACCAGATTGTTCCTTCTCCAGAATGACAAGCTAAAAGATCATCGCCAAAATTGTCAAAACTAACAACACTTGCGAAATTGTCGCGAAAGGCGTCTGCATCAGTTACATCCGGATCTACCGGAGGATATCGCGGTGTACCATACAGATCACCTCCTGATGTAGATCCAGTGGAATCATCAAAATTTGTGACTCCAGTATCACCACCATATTCTAGAGCTCCATATCCTAAACCAGATATTTGGAAGTCATCTTGTTCTTTAAATGGAATAGCCCCAGCAGGAACAGTTGGAGTCATATCATAGATTGGAGCATTAGTACCCGCAGACTGTGAACCATCCCAAAGCCTCAGAGATTGAACACTACCAACTGCCAAGTATCGTGCTCCAGTCGATAACCTCCAGGAATGTAATCCTCGTATTGGATCAACCCCGGAGAAGAATGTTGGAGTGATCACTGCTGCCGTTCCAGATGTTGAACCAGAGATTGTGATAGTTGGGACTGATGTAAAAGCCGAACCTGAATTTGTGATTGTAACAGACGCAATAGATCCACCGGACTCTGTATAAGTTCCCGTGAAAGATGCTCCTCCCCCACCTGAGAAGCCTAATGTCCCATTACCGCTATACCCTGTTCCGGCAGTTGTAATTGTTAATGATGAAATTGCACCCTTTTTAGTAATCTGAGTTCCCGCTAATCTCTGCCAGCCACCAATGGGTCTCAACCTGCCCTCAGAAAACCGAACCAGGTTTCCGCTGTACCACCTGTTTTTTGCCTGGTACTGGGTTGCATTCTTGAAGAACCCTGGAGGAATTTTAATTGGTAGTAGTGCCATTAATTTTTTTTCTCTTCTTGACCTGGACTATTGAACCTCGAAATTCATCTTTCGTCTTATACGTAAACAGAGTAATTACTTTCCATTTTATAAAACTATTAATAATTCAATCTATATTCGTTGCAGTTGAGCCTCATTAACGCCGATAATTCTCTGGTTTTTGCTTTTGTCATATTGTCAAACCAACTTGGATTGGGATAATTTTTTCTCACAACATCAGTTGAACAATCGCAGAATGGTATTCGGGTTACTGAAGACGGGTTCTCGTTTAAGATTGCGTGCGAACATCCCATCCATAGTGAGCGAATCTGTGCCGTTTTGTAATTTCCAGAGAACTTGTGTCTGGTCTGAATAACATCCTGTCCGTTCAGGTGTGAACTCAATAATAAGATCGCAAGAGTCGAGCTCAAGAATGATTTCCATATCATATCAACTATATGACCAAATTCTTCGGGTTGGTGTCCGTTTTAAATCTAGGTGTACAAACTTTTCTTTACTCTGACTTATTCCCACACCAACGAAGCCCAGTCGTATTCCGGCTTCAACGATTCTGAGTGCTTTTTCGCCTGAACAGGCGATATCAATCGCCAAGCCCTCCATGTGCGATGATCGAGGATGTCCCCCCACAGATTTATTCCAAGCAGGGCAGCGATAACCGCTCGAGATTCGTATAGGGAATCCGACATCGTCCCTCAATTTCTGGAGCAGGGAAACCATTTCATCTTGGCATTTATTCTCTCCGCAATGAGTACAAGCAAGTTCTTTTTCTGTAAAATTTTTACACGTTAACATAGTTATCCATCCTGCAATTATTTTAAAAAATTTTCGGCGGAGTAAAATAGTACCTTTTTGGTGCTATTAAGCAGAGATACTTTTTTCATAGGCTTCTAATATTTGATCATCAACTTTATTTTTGGTGGAAGAGACCAAACGCCTAAGTAAAATAAGTATCACTTGCTGAAGCAACTTTTCACTCAGCATACTCATACACATTGTTTTCACTGCACCCCCAATTAGTGGGGCAAGTAATCCTATAACTGGCATTAACACTCCTTATTTATAAAAGGTTTGAATGATTCTACGCATTGATATTTACTTGTAAAAGTATTTGATCCACGATCAAGCCAGTACCCGAATTTTGTTGTGCTTGTTGAACAACTGGCTAATAATATTGCTACCATACAGACCTTAATGATCATTGTGAATATCTCTGCGATCCCTTGTTCTTCCCCCCAAAGATACGCGCAGATCAGTTAGAGTTTTGTTCATCTCATCTATCCTATCGGACAACCCATCGACTTTTTCTTCCAAGTTATGTACTGTTCCTTCATTCAAGAGCTTCACCTGTTGTTCCAGAGAAAGGACTGAAGTGAAGAGCCAAGTCGATAAAGCACAGATCGCTGCCACCAAAAATGGCATTGCCGCTTTCACGATTGTATGTTCGGTAATGGCATCTATTGTTCCGTTAATAGGCATTAGTGATCTCCATTTTGTTCTTCATGTTCAGCATCCTTTTTTTCTCGATACCAATAATCGATTATCTTGACCTGGGTCGCCACATACATACCTATCATTATGTTCACCAGGCTAGAATTTGTTTCACTAATTTCTGGGGCAAAAAATAAAAGTGTTATCAATAAGAGAAATGTTATTGCATTGGCAATGGTTATAATAAACCTTGCCCAAAAATTTAATAGCTTCCTATTTTCGTTAGCATTTCCACCACCACCGAATAGACTTTTGTGTACCTTCCGACTCATTCATTAGCTTGGCTTACGCTGCATATCGGATTATTACGAACCCATTTCCACCATCACCAGCAGGGCCGGGATCTGTTCCACCATTGGCTCCCCCTCCAGAACCAGTATTATCAACACCATTTGTAGCAGCAGTTCCTTCGTTTCCAGCACCATTACCACCACCACCGACACCGCCATCGCCTTTCGGCCCCCATGTACCACCAATGCCTCCACCACCGCCACCTCCAACGTATCGGGTTCCAGAGACATCTACTCCTACTCCAGCACTCTCATAAAGTGAGGTTGTATCGGCTGCACTCATGTTAAGCGCTCCATACCATCCAGAACCACCATCACCACCGTAGCCACCTGAACCTGAAACTCCAGCCTGTCCGATTCCGGCACTACCGGGATAAGCACCACCTCCACCTCCACCGGCTTCACCCGAAGTGCCTCCACCTCCTGCTCCTCCATCTTGTCCCTCATCTGGAGTGTGATTTAAATAGTCTCCCGAACCACCAGCACCATTATGTCCACCACCACCACCTGAACCTCCATCTCCTCCGACAGCATTACTGCCTCCGTAACCCCCACCGGATACAATAAATGAAAAGGACGGGCCGATGATTTTGGACTGCCCTCCTGTATCACCAACATCTGGTGAACCATTCCCACCAGCACCTCCGGCCCCAACTGTGATTGTATAATCATTTGCAGAAAAAGTAGAATTACTCCATGCAAAACCTCCGGCTCCACCGCCTCCGGATCCTGCTGAGCCTTGATCACCACCACCTCCTCCTCCACCGATCAGTACATATTCCACAGCTAATGATGAAGCAGGTGTAAAATAATCTCCTGTATCTGACAACAAAAATGTGTGAACCACGTAACTACCGTATGTACTTATATTCCCCCCAGTTGCCGGATGACCAGAAATAATATTAAAGAGTCTTACGGCACCAACTTGTCCCTCATCATCCGTTGGTTTTGCATAGAAGTTATATGTTGTACCTTCTGTTCCAGAAAGAGTCCCTGTTAGGTATCCTGCATTTGCTCCAGTAGTTCCAAGCACTAAACCTGCAACCCCGTCAGTATTTACAACTCCAGCAGAATTTGTTTGTGCATAGTCTATTGTATCTGAACCTTCTGCAGCAACGATTCTAATTGTCGGACTACTAGAGTTGGTATATGATCCGTCCACAAACGTACCGAGAGACCCTGCTGCTGTAGTCCATGCTGGGAGTGCGTCATAAACTATATCAGCAAGTGCTGACAATCCCGTTGGATTAGTTACTTTTAATCCATTCGTATAAGTTGCTGCCGATTTTGCAGGAGTACCCGTAATCGTTATTTGAGTTCCACTATCCCTTGTTACTGTAGTAGGGGCAGTATTGTCAATAGTAACAGTTGCACCCACCTGAAAATTAGTGCCCGTTATTACTACTGTTTGGGAGTTAAACGTTAATGTGACAGTACCTGTTGCAGTAGCATTTGCAGACAGCTCTAATGTTGTCGAATTAGTTACTTCTATAATAGTTGTATTTGAAGGAATACCTGTACCTGAAACAGTCATACCGGGTGTTAAATTAGTCGTACTGGATACGGTAACTGTTGCGTCTGTATTTGTTGTGGAAGAACTAGCCAGACTTATTTCCCCAGCAGGGTCTAGGGCAGTAGCACTGCCGGGATACGTGAATGAGGTAATTGATGGAGGTGAATCTATCGAAGCCCATCCTTGTGAATTATACTGTTGCAGAGTGCCAATAGTCGTATTGTATATAATCATACCAACGACAGGGGTCAATGCATCACGTTCAGTTGTAGTCAGATTACCTAATCTCACAGCACCCGTATATGTACCCCCGGATTTTGGCACAATCTGGTCGATGTTGTGATTAATCATCGGTCCCCATTTTTCTGCAGTTGAAGATGCTCCAACTATGGGTTTTAAGAGATCATCAGTAGACGTATTGTACCCAGAATTACTGAACTCTTCTCCGTATGTTCCTCCTCCTGAAGAATAATAATATAATGTGTCTGTTGTACTACCCGAAGTGATAATTGTGGTCTTAGCTCCAGCCTGTCCGGCAGTTCCAGTTTTTGTGACCCCGGTGGTGTATTCTGATGATCCCGAATTATTTGACGTTGCTGAAAATTGTAAAATGTGTCCGGCATTGGAAGAATCTGCTTGATCGAAAACGTATGTGTCTCCATCTCTGAACGTCAATTTTGGGGCTACTGCATCATCAATCGTGAACTTAGCAGAGGCTACTTTTACAATGTAATTTATCGTACTCATTTTTTACCATTTAAAATGAAGGATGTTTTGCCAGAATAATGTAATTTATCACTAGGTATGGTTGCATATTATTATGAGCACCATCTCCCACTGTTTGTTCATCCGTTGTCGTAATCCTAGCAGGGTTAGTCTGAGTTGTTGTAATTCCGGTTGTTTTTGCATCAGTTGTAATTGAGTGAGCGTGACCTGTGTCTGTTATATTAGTTGCTGATCCTCCGCTGACCCTTTCACCGGGATAATGAAACATAAACTCTGTCGAATTATAACTATAAGACTGACCTCCACCATCACTTGACCCGCTAGAATACGTTCCACCAGCACCTAGACCATGAGTGTGGGAGGGGTCATTTATAACTGCTGAAGCAGACCCAGTTTTGCCATCAGTCTGATCTCCAACATGAAAGTGCGTAGTGGTAGGATCAATTGGATGGATATGCCCTGCATCAGTGATTGGATGAGGATGTTTTGGAATTTCTGCATCAAGAAGAGTATGTGTTTCTGCCCCAGAACCAAGTGCTATTGCTCTGGTCGATCTGCCGGAAATTGTGTCTGTATTGTAACCTACCGGGACTCTTGATCTTAGATCTGGAAGTAAAAATGTTGTGGCAGATGGATAAGTACCATAAGTATTGGTTATTAATGTATGCAAATCTGGATAGTCAGTTCTGACCTTTGAAGACCCATCGCAGACTAACCAGGTCCCGCCGTTTGCCGTGGGAGAGGGAGCGGTTGCCAGGGGGTACATTTGAATCGTACCGAGTGGCATTGCGAGTGCCAATAATTCGTCGATTTTGTCGGTTCCTACATTTGCAATTCCCCCCCATGAGTTGCGTGCGCCGCCGACGCTCGGTTTCTCTATACTGAAATTAGTTGTATTTGCCATATTAACTTACTGTTTGAGTTGTCCATGTTGCATCTGAAACCAGTTGTCCATCCCATGCAATGTGTCCAAAGCTTGAAAAAGTGGATTGTTCTGTTCCTATGTCACCAAATCCAGCCCATGTTGGATTTGAATATGAATACATAGTCCCTGTTCCCTGGATATAGCTATTCGACCCTTGAATTAATCCTCCAAATGTTAATGCAGTTGAAGAAGAATAGACTAAAGTATATGTAGACTCCCACTGAGTGACTGCAAACGTCTGTAAAGTGGAGGTTGAAGCAATATTGCCATGAGCCAGCATGACACCCTTGCCATAGGTTCCTTGGCTAAAAGTTGCTGAACCAAAACCTAACATCAGTCAGTCTAGTTGTATCTTGATGGTCGATGCGTTAAATTTAAAAATATCACCATCGTTAATCGTCTTAGTCGTTGCTGTTGAAAAGTCAGACTGTTGCAGGTTTTGATATGCAGCCAGGTTGCCCGAGGTAAGAGCATCATAGAGGCCCACCCATCCTACAACCCCCCAGTCCGCCGTCGCCGTTGGAAACGTGATCGCTGACGTATTTAATGCTTGCGCGATACCGGAACCTGTGATCGTAAACGCACAAACCTGACGGGCGTAACTTCCGCCAGAAACCTCTGTTCCTGCTGCTGAGTCGGATGGAGTTGCAGTTAATAAACCCACATACCAATTTGTTGGCTTGGTGTATGTTGTTGACCCGAAAACGTGGTTGATAATTTTGTCTTCAAGGTAATTCGTTAATCCTGCCATAATCGTTTATTAGAAGGGTGTGAATGAAATGCTCGGAGTTGAACCACTAAATTTGGCCTTCTCGTCCGACGTTATTATTTGCTCAATTATCTGTTGGTATTTTCCTGCCCAAACTCCTATCCTCTCATCAGATTGTAAATATGGTGCAGAATGTTGCAGAGTGCCATAAAGATATGCATCCGGATGAGCGTCCAAAAGCCACGAAGTTGAGTTGTCTGCAAGTGCTGGGACCTTCTTGTAATAGACAATTTCAATCGTGTAGTCCGTTGAATCCGGAACCGGGGCAAACTCCAAATTGTTTTGCATAATAGAATAATAAATTGGTTTGCCAGTGGCGTCTCCTGCCCTGTGAACATCCAGGTTCTGGAGATTCTTGAAGGTCATGGGAGTCACTGGATCCGTTAAAAGATCAATATTCCGCATACCCAGGAAATCATCTGGCAACTTCACATATTGAGAATCAATAGGAGCTCTTGTCCGAACAGACATTTCCCGAACCCTTAGAACCCGGTTAAAGTCTGCCTCTGCCATTGTGATAAAGTCTGGAATCACAGATGTTAGATCAGATCTATTCAAGAAATCTGCAACCGATGCCTGTAATTCTGTATAGTTACTTAATGCCACAATTCTCCATGATGTAAACTTTTAATTCCTAGCGACAATTTATGATCAATCATGCATGGAATCTTATTCTTTTTCACTTGCTTCCAGAACTCAATATGATCCTCCGTAAAACCTGGTGTATCACTTATCTGCTTATGAATGAAAAACGGTATCTCCAGGACATCGAAAACTGGCATTGCAAACAGGACCATCCCTGGAACAACTCCATCAACCTCCTCGATTTCCGGTCCCTTTGGATCCGGCTGCACTGTTCCGGATTTCCGGTATGCAGCATAATCATTCTTGATTATATTCGTTAAATAATTAACTCCAATAATCGCTCGGCCTCGAGCAAGTAATTGGTGTATTGAATCTACCGGGAATGTGATCTCCGGCTGCAACATCAAAACGTGGGTTGCCCCCCAGGCTATTGACTCACCAATTAGATGATGCCTTATCTCCGGCATCACTTTTCCACAAAAGGAAAAGACTTTTATTTCGTGATCTCCCTCAAAATGACTTCCCTGGAAATAGGCAACCATGTTTGATAAACTCTCTCCAAACTTTGCTGGCCATAATCCCGAACATGATGGAACAATGACTGCAACCTTTAGAGTCTCCCAGGCCAAGTCCGAAACATCCGGTTGTGGGAATCGTTTGCCCATTTTTTCCAATCCTTTGGTCCCCATCTCTCCCTCATGCTTTTGTCGAGGACAAACTGCGGTATTACCGCAGAATGCCTCCACTCTTTATTTGGTTGAAGCTCCGACATATCTTTCGCCACTTTAATCAGCGGCTCACAGTCTTCCCGAGATTCAATCGTGAAAGTTTTATCATGTTGGTCCCAGTGGAAAATTTCCTTCCGATGCTGGGACCATTCTAAGAGTTTTTTAGAACTCATTGTTAAAATTATGATGTAGTCAAATCCGCGATAATTCCCGAACTAGCCTCATTTTTAGCGACTAAAGTGAATTCTACCAAGAGCGCTCTTTTAATTGCGTCGCCCGTTTTCGCCACTTCTTCCTGGCGGAAATCACGGTAGTATGCCACAGACCAATATTCTGGATCTAAGACAAATGCCGATTTATCACGCTGAAAACGATTCGGAATTACTCTGTAATCCCCGAAATCCGATGCGAAAAGGTCAGCCGCCGCAATGATCTTCTTTTCAGAAGTCATCTGACGAGCCCCATCACGCCCTGCGAATCCACTGAGCACACCTTTATTGTGTGGCCCCACCATTATGGTATTGGAATCCGAACCAGCCGAATAACATGCTTGAATAACAGATTTAAGCATGGCAACGGTGAACGCGCGTGCAGTTCCTGCATCTACAGGGGCTGCTCCAGAACCCGCTCCAGAACCATTTGGGGAACCAGTACCTCTCGAAGTGTTTGTCGAGATCCAGGTTTCAAGTCCTCCCAGTTTCCTGGCAGCAGATGTTGAACCAGCAGTTCTTGCTACATTTTGAGTCAAGCATGATTCCATATCGCGCTTGAGCTCTTTGGATTTCTTCGCGAGGCCATATGCCATTTCTGACGACACTCCTGCATGATTGCCAGCTTGCTGGGAACCAGACACAACGATGGTCTTACGAGAAATTTGAGTTTGGTTATTTAAACGTACCGTTGGTACGACAGCATCAAAGGCGTACTCATCACCTTCGACCTGTGCATTAGTTGCCACTGCGGACGCTACATTATCTTCGCCCAAAGTCGTTAATCTTCGGACCGCCTTTCGGCTGCTAATTGTTCCCAATTAGATGAGATCATCTCATAACCCCTTCCGGGGTTTCCTGCGCTTCCACTCACTTGAGTGTACTTCCTTTCGGAATGATCGTTGGACCTTCCCTCCTTGAGGGCTTGGCTGCGGATTACCCGTTCTGGGCTTCCCCGCAATTCACAGGATTTGCAATAGCCATTACTGGCTAAGGGCGCTAAATTCCTAACGCATCGGTCTGCCACTCTACGAGTGTATTCTTTGCTTTAGACCGTCCAATCATAGACATAAACGGGACATCAGAAGGCGATATATTATAAATTGTGTTTGCCAGGTCCTCGCGATTGCCTATAGCTTGGTACGTCTGAAACGTATTTGGTACAATTGCCATAGTATTTTTCCTTTTTATTTAGAACGAATCATATTGTAAAAAACCGAAGCTGCATCATCGACGCTACCCGATTTCTTTAACCTTGCCGACGCCTTTCCGGAGCGTATTTCTTTGGGATCTCCAGCCTGGGATCCTCCTTTCATGCTATTCCTCTGGACGGGTTTTAACCCTTTTCGCTTTGCCGTCAGTTGATCGTAAAGTGCAGCTTTCCGCATGGTAGCTACGGCCCGGGCGTCGAATGCCTGGTCTAGCTCGCTTTGATCGAAACCTATTCCAAGTCCATAGTCTAGGATAAGTTTCTTCTCTGCATCTGCTACCTTTTTATCATCCCACTCCGGAACCAGTTCCTTTAGAACTCCCCTTTGTGAGTCAACATATTTTTCGAGATTTGCTTTTTGTTCCGCATCCTCCTGAGCTCGCAAAGTCTGTATCTGTTGCTCCCTCATTTGGGCCTGGAACTGTTCCTCTCGAACAGCATCACGTTCCAGCATAAACTGCATTGGATCCGTGTCCTTTAGATCTTGCCAATAAGTCGCATCCTTTTCTGGCGTTTGAGTCTGAGCCGATTTTGCATTCTCCAGGATCTGAAGAGCTTGCGCTCTCATTTCCCTTGACTCTGCAAGTTCGTTCTCGTAGCCCTTGCGTTCCTCTGCTAGG
>VTLG01015420.1_pt1 | contig 11671 bp, 17 predicted proteins | sample 4694571 | NCBI WGS metagenome assembly VTLG01 (sample SAMN12604809, study PRJNA352737) | marine metagenome | biome: ENVO:00000447; feature: ENVO:00000209|ENVO:00000569|ENVO:01000036; material: ENVO:00002151; isolation source: viral sequences binned using virsorter ... | reverse complement strand
TTAAAAAAACATATTGATAGACCACACTGTGAAATAAGTGCTTCAATCACACTTGATTATCACTATCACGATACAAATTATCAATGGCCTTTGTGTATGGAAAATACTCCTATTCTAATTAAAAAAGGAGATGGAGTAATTTATAAAGCAAATGAGATAGAGCATTGGCGTCCTATTTTTGCACAACCTTCATCTTCTTGGCATCATCAACTTTTTATCCATTATGTAGATTTAAATGGAAAATATTCACATATAGGAGAAGAAGTAAATGAAAAATAAAATATTTATAGGTACACCTTGTTATGGAGGAATGGTAACAATTAATTATTTTGAAAGCTGTCTTCGATTAATAGAAGAAGCTTCTAAAAAAAACATAGGATTACAATTCGGTACAATTGGAAATGAATCTTTAGTAACAAGAGCTCGTAATACATTAGTTCAATTATTTATGGATCATTCAGAATATACCCATTTACTTTTTATAGATGCTGATATTGGATTTAATGAAAGAACTGTTGTGCGAATGTTAGAACTTGACGAAGAAGTAGTAACAGGAGTGTATCCACGAAAGACTATTGATTGGACAAAAGTTATACGAAAGGTAAAAGAAAAACCTAATATTAAAGAAAATGAATTATTAGCTTCTTCATTACAATATAATCTTAATGTGAAAAATCCAGAACATGTGGAAGTAAAAAAAGGATTTATTAAAGTACTAGACGGCGCAACAGGATTTATGTTGATTAAAAGACAAGTATTTGAAAAAATGGCTAAAGCTTATCCTGAATTAAAGTTTAAATCGGATCAACATTTAAATGACCCACATGATAAAACATTCGATTATCATGATAATTCTAATTGGAACTATGCATTTTTTGATACAATGATTGAACCCGAAACTAAAAGATACTTGTCAGAAGACTATGCTTTCTGTAGACTATGGCAAAAAATTGGTGGGACCGTATATGCTGACATTACGAGTGGGCTGACGCACTATGGGACTTATGCCTTCAAAGGCAATGTAGGTACTCAATTCTTGCCACCGAAGAAGAAATAATTTAGTATGTGGTCTTATGCAATTAACCGATTTAAAATTTCAACCAGGTGTAGATAAACAAGATTCTCCTTATGCGGCAGGAGATGATCGACGCTATATTGATTCTCAATTAGTAAGATTTCATTATGGAAAACCTGAACGTTGGAAAGGATGGACGTACCTTCCAAACCCTAATGAAACTGTTATTGGTGTAGTTCGAGACACGCATTCTTGGGTTAGTTTAAATGGAACCAGATACCTTGCTTTAGGAACCGATAGAAAATTATATATATTAGAAGGTAGTGCTCTTTATGATATTACACCTATTCGAGATACAGAAAGTTTAACAAATCCTTTTACGACAGTAAGTGGTAGTCCTATCGTGACTGTAACCGATGCATCGCATGGAGCAATATTAGGCGACTTTGTTACATTCGATGACTCTACTACTAACAATGTTGTGGATGGTATAGAATTTAATAATGAATTTGAAATTACGGAAATTGTTGATGCCAACAGTTATAAAATAACATATTCTTCTAATGCTACAGGATCGACTGCTGCTGGTGGAGGATCAGTAACGGCAACCTATCAAATTTCTATTGGACCCTCTACCTCTACTTATGGATATGGTTGGGGTGTTTTAACATGGGGATTAAGTACATGGGGCACCGCTAGGTCTTCATCAAGTGTAACTCTTAATGCTCGTCAATGGTCATTAGATAATTTTGGCGAAGATCTTATCGCCACCGCTTTAAATGGGGGTACTTATCAATGGGATACTTCAAGTGGTCCAGCAACTAGAGCCGTGAGCCTTGGTGCAACAGCCCCGGTAGCTTCTCGTTTTTCTTTAGTATCATCGGACACAAGACACTTATTTTTATTTGGGACATGCACAACAGTTACAGATGCAGCTACACAAGATGATTTATTTTTTAGATTTTCTGATCGTGAAAGTTTAACACAGTGGGCACCAAAAGCGACAAATGAAGCAGGGTCATTGCGTATTGCTGATGGCTCTCGTATCATAGGAGCAGTAACATCAACAGGTCAAATCTTAGTATGGACGGATCAATCCTTGCATGGTATTCAATTTGTAGGAACTCCTTTTACATTTGGTCAAAGACAGCTTGGAGCTAACTGTGGTTTGATAGCACAGCATGCAGCCGTTGATGTCAATGGTAAAGCTTTTTGGATGGGTGATGATGCATTCTATATGTACGATGGTGTTGTTAAAAAAATGCCGTGTTCTGTTCAAGATTATGTATATGATGATTTAAGTTACACAAATAAAAATGATATTGCTTGTGGTATTAACCCTGAATTTAATGAAATTATGTGGTATTATCCTTCAGGTAGTGCTACTCAAATTGATAGAGTTGTTGTCTATAATTATTTAGAAGGAACGTGGTATACATCAACATTAGGAAGAACTACCTATCTTGGAAATTACACTTTTGAAAATCCTATAGCTACACAATATGATGCTGCTTTAGTGGCTAATGCTACTACAAGCACAGGAGTAACCAATACTCCTTACGGTGTCACAGCAGGAGCTTCCTATGTGTATAATCAAGAAATAGGAAATAACCAAGCAGATGGAACTGCTTTATCTGCTTCCTTAACAACAGGATCTATTGAAATTGCGGATGGTGATCAATTTATGTCCGTAAGTAAATTTGTTCCTGATTTTACTTCCCTAACAAATAATGTAGCTGTTACTTTAACATTAGAGGATTATCCTCAATCAGCAACAAGTCAAACTACTTCAGGTAATGTTAGTAGCACTACGACTAAAATTAATGTAAGAGGAAGAGGACGATCAGTAAAATTAGCTTTTGCCAGTGATACAGTGGGGGATACAAATTGGAGATTAGGATCGATGAAATTACAACTTAGACCAGATGGAAGAAGATAATGGCTAAAATAACAATTACTCGTTTACCTAATGCAACACCTCAATATGAACCAAGTCAATTTGATCAAATGATTCGTTTACTTGAACAATTAATTTTAAATTTAAATACTTCTTATTCTCAAGATATAGTAGAAAAATCTTCAGGAAGGAGCTGGTACCTTGGCTGATACGTTTAAAAATGCTGGCGTCGATATGACCACTACTGGTCCAACAACCATTTACACAGTTCCAACGGCAGCTCCAGGTACAACAGGAACTGCTCCTATTTTTCCAACCACAGCAGTAATTAAATCTATTATTGTGTGTAATGATTCAGCAAACACTACTGAGTACACTATCGAATGGACAGACACGAGTGCTTCAGCCACTTATAAAATTACTAATGATAAGACTATTAATACTGATACTACAGCAGAAGTTTTATCGCAGCCTTTGGTTCTAGAGGAATCAGATCTAATTAAAATTACAGCCAATGCAGCCAATCAAATTCACATTACTTTAAGCGTATTGGAAGTAACCAAAGGAGATTTATAATCGACCTTCATTCTTTATTTATTACCCCTATCTTTTCTATAAATTTAGCAGGCTATGAAAATCTTATTGAAGTTATAAAAAATATTCAAGAGAAAGAGCCTACAAATATTGAAGGAAAAAGCACTGATGGGGGATGGCATAGCCATGATTTTTTACATGAGGATAAACAATTTGCTAAATTAAAAGCAGAGATAATTGAAATGACAAAAGAAACAATGAATCATTTATCCATTATCGATCAAATAGTTCCTGTAATTACCGGCATGTGGGCCGTGGTCAATGGTCCGGGAAGCAGCAATCGTTTACATAGTCACCCCTATAATAATATGTCAGGAGTCTTTTATCTACAAGTCCCTAAAGATAGTGGAGCTTTGGTTTTTCATGATCCTCGTCCTCAAAGTGAAGTTCTAGCCCCTCCTAAAAAACCAGGGGAAAGTATACATACTTCTTCTCGAGTTTCTTGGAAACCCAAGAAAAATGATATATTATTTTTTCCTTCATGGCTTACTCATGAAGTAGAGAAAAATAATTCACAAGAAGAAAGAATTGTGATAAGTTTTAATATTGAATTAAAAAGGAGAAACAATGGTTAAAATTGTAGAAGAAGCAAAAGTCTTGGGGGAAATTGATGCTGGTGATGGTCGTATGGTTCCTCATATAAGATGTCGTTCAGAGACTACAATTATTAATACAGAAACAAATCAAGAATATGATTCGGAAGAACATGCTACTAATGATGTAGCTGATCCAGGAACAGAAACGAAAGAAGAGCACCTTAGACGTGATGTTAAAATATTTGCACCTTCTTTAGCTGACATGGTAGGCGCCAACGACAAATAAATGCTTGATATATCAATTCAAGATGATTTTTTTTCTGCAAAAGATTTAGCATCTATTTCTAATGATATATTAAAAGCTGAATATAGTGTGCCTAATTCTAAAAAAGTTGAAATCGAGGGCTGGCATATTTGCCATCTTCCTCGTAAATGTGAAGTAAAAGATTTAATACGACCTTTAGTTAAAAAGTATTTTAATTATACAGTAAAAGAAGAAATACACGATGCTCTTTACAGTATGGTTGGTTTAGCAGATAAACCACGACCTCATAAAGATAAGAGCAAAGCACAATGTTTAATTTATATTTTAGGAGAGGAAAAAATAAATAATGGAACAGGTTTTTTTAAACATATAAAAGATGATCAATATGACCTTAATTCATTAATAGGATTTAAACAAAATAGAGCTATATTTTTTAACAGTAATATTGTTCACTCTCCTATGCATTGGAAGGCTGAAAAAGGAGAGTCCTCTTGGAGGTATTCTATTTGTAATTTTTTTGATTAAGCACTGCAAGGTTCACAGTCAACATCTGATTCCCCATATTTTAATATTACTTTTTCATTAGAAGTATCATGACAGCTACATCCTTTAAGGTGTTCGGATAATGTTTTTTCTAGTCTTAAATTATCTCGCTCTGAGGCTAATAAACGTTCGTGGTAGCGGCTCACCTTATCAGCGAGGACAGCTATAGCTTTCAATACTTCTTGATTTTCCATAATATCTCCTGTGATTTTAATTTTTGGGTGAGAACCAATTTAACCATATTTCGATCTAAAGCAATAGAACTTTTTAAATAGTTTTCTTGACAATGGAAATATGCTATAAATATGCTATAATAAGAAAAAGAATGGAAGAAATAATATTAATCAAAAAAAGTCTTTATAAATTACAAATATCTAACCTACATTTAATAGAGACAGTTCGTTCCTTTATATTAGAAAACAAAGAAAAATTTACTGACAGGAGCTGGGATTGTAATATTCACACCTCTAAAAACAAATTTAAAAATATTCTATATGAGGTAGAAGAGTTTAAATATATTAAAAATACTTTAGAAGAAGAAATAAAAAATTTTTTAAAAAAACCATTTATGCTTTGTGAGTCATGGATAAACATTTTAAATGAAAATGGTTATCAAGAATTTCATAATCATGAAGAAAAAAAAGAGACCCGTAAAATAGGATCTGGGTGTTTATATTTTACAAAAGAAAATTCTAAAATAGAATTTATTTTTTTTCAAGAATCTGTGCGACATCAAGAAATACCCAAAGAAGGGGAAATTTTATTGTTCGATAGTAATGTTTATCATCGTGTAGTAGATTCTAAAAAAGAAAGAATATCTTTGGCCTTTAATTTTATATATTAATGATAGATATACAAAAAACAAATATTTTTACAGATGACTGTTATTCTTTTACACTGCCTAATCATGAGGAATGGAGTAAAAATATTAAAACTATTGTAACGATAGAAGAAAATAAAGACATTCATCATCACATCACTACTCCTGAACATGAATGTAATGTTAAAGCTAATAGAACAGCATGGGATTCTCATTTCCGATATCCTATAGTAAATTCTTTAAATGAAGAAATAGTGAATATTATATATCAGTTTATAGAAGAAGAAAACTTTGATGCACCAAAAATAAAAGTAGAGGATTGTTGGATTAATTGGTATAAAAAAAATGATCATGCTGAACCTCATGATCACGGAAAACATTTATCAATAGTTTATTTTGTTGATGTAGAAGAAACAGATGCACAGTTTATGTTTTTTAAACGAAATAAATACAGCTTAGTAAAAAAAGAAAAAAACAAAATGATTTTTAATGATAGAAAAATGTTAACTGTAAAAAATGGAACTGTTGTAATGTTTAGTGGAGACATGCTTCATTCTGTAACTCCCAATACAACAGATGCAACTCGTATTACTTATGCTGCTAATTTTATTGTAGAGTATACAGAACAAAGAAAGAATTATTAAAATGAAACCTCATTTACATTGTGTTGAAGGAGGCGTAGGAAAACATTTACAGTTTACTTCTTTATTTAAAAAGATTATTGAAAAATATAAAATGAAACTAGCCATTAATTCTGCCTACCCTGAAATTTTTACTAACTGTACAGAAGTTGCTGATTCAAAATACAGATGTGATGAACCACTTTTTTCTAATAATTATAATTATTTTTCTAAGTATGATAAAATTTTTTTTCATGATCCCTATAAAAGTAATTTTTTAAAAGGAGGAACTAGTGTTGTAAAAAATTGGGCAGACCTTTATGAAATAGAGGTTGATGATATAAGACCATGTTTTGAAATTAATACAAAAAGAGAAAAAATTCTTTTACCTTATATTCAAAAAATAAATAATTTTGTTTTGTTACAATTTACGGGTGGTCAAGCTGCTTTAACAAACACATATGACTATAATAATCACGGAAGAAATTATAAATATGGTCAAGAGTTAATAGATAATCTTAGAGAACAGTTTCCTTCTTTCTTGTTTTTTGTTTTTGGTCATTCAAATGAAAAAGAAGAATTCATAGGGGAAACTAAATTTAATGATGAAAATGGATTTCCTTTATTTCAAACACGAGAAGATGTAATGATATTATCTAAATATTGTAAATTTTTTATTACTATAGATAGTGCACTACATCATATGGGCTCTAATCAACACTTCAATAAAAAAGGAATAGTTTTATGGGGTACTACCGAACCAGAAAGATATGGTTATAAAGAAAATATTAATCTTCAATCTGAATATCCTAATTGCGTCGAAATACCTGTTAAACAAATTATGGATGAAATAAATAAAATATGAAAAAAGTAAGATATGCAACTGGGAAACTTGTCAATAAATATAAGCTTGTCTTAAAAGATATTAATGATTTAAATAAAAAATATGAAAAAGCAAAAAATCATTTATCTTCGTATGGGCCTCATTTAGCAGGACGATTAGATTCCGAATTACAATTTACTACGCTGATAGAATCTACTTCTGCTTTTAAAAAAATTGTTTTGTGTATGCAGGATTATTTAACGGATTTATCAAAATTGCATCTTCTTTATCCAGGTCATAAAGATCTTGATATAATTAGTTGTTGGATCAATGATATGGTAAGAGGAGAATATAATCCTCCGCATACTCATCACAACATGACAGGTTGGTCTACAGTTTTATTTTTAAAGGTACCTAAATTTATAAATGATGCGAAAGATCCTCATAAATTTCATGACGGACAATTAGGATTTACTGGTGTACATGGTAATGTAACAGAATGGATGACACCTAAAGTAGGTGATTTTTATATTTTTCAAGCAAGTCATCAACATTTTGTGATGCCTTTTAAAACAAAAACACCAAAAGAAATTAGACGGTCTATGTCGTTTAATTTTATAATTAAAGAAAAATCTAATGTTCAATAAAAAAATAACATTTTGCGCAACCAATAAAGACATGTTAGAGGTGTGGCCACACCCTCAGCCAGCTTCAAGATTTATTCCTACAGAATATAAAAAACTTGAACGCCATACAAAAAATAATCTTCACGCACCTACAGTAAAAACATGTATGCCTTTTTTAGATTCTATGACAGCAGGATATATAATTCCTTTTGATCAAGATTATCTTGTGGATCCTGTAGAAAAAGATTTTACTGTAACCCCCGCTAATCGAGAACAAAATGATTTTGGTTTTCATGGTCAAGCTCAATTACCAAAAGAATGGCATAAAACAACAGGGGAGAATGCAGGGAAATTTATAAACAAGTGGCTAATAAAAACACCCCCTGGTTATAGTTCTTTATTTATAAAACCCATGAATAGATTGGAAGACAGATTTGAAATTATCTCAGGTATCGTAGATACGGATAATTACGTGAATGTAATTAACTTTCCTTTTATTCTAAGAAAAAGAGATAAACAATTTTTAATAAAAAAAGGAGAGGCGATGGTTCAGGTCATTCCTTTTAAACGTGAATCATGGAAATCTTGGACAGGATTTTTTTTCGAAAAATTACATAGAAAGACAACAATTCGGTTGACAAGTGAATGGGTAGATAAATATAAAAAAATGTTTTGGCATAAAAAAAATTTTAAATAAAATGATGCACCTTTCTAATTTTATTAAATGCTACTCTAATATTCTAAGCGACGATTTATGTGATAAAATTATAACTCAAGATGTTCTTGATTTTCAACCCGCTCGTGTGGGAGATAATGAATTGTCTGATGAGAGGAAATGTTTCAGTAAACAACTAGATGATAAATTTGATAAAGATATTTTTAATGTAATTGGTCAAATAATTATTCAATATAAAAAAGAATTTAAACATTTTCATACAGGATTAAACACCGAAGATACAGGATATGAGCATCTACTCTATAAAGGCTCTGACACAGGAGAATATAAAGAACACACCGATCATTGTGATCTTTTTCCTCGTGTTTTAAGTTGTTCTTTAATTTTAAATGATAATTATAAAGGGGGAGACTTTTCTTTTTTTAAAGGAAAACATCTTGTCAAAAAGAAAAAAGGATCTGCTGTTGTTTTTCCCAGTAATTTTTGTTTTCCTCACGCCATTACCCCTGTAACAAAAGGGGATCGTCATTCAATTATTACGTGGATTCACTAGTGTGGTTAGATAATTAACTATAATTTGGATCGTACTCATCCCAAGTTTTTGTCCATTCAAAAGTATCTCTTTCATTTCCTGCATCTACCCATGCATCAGAAGCAGTCCCTCTTGCAGCCATGTGTTCATTTTTTGCAGCAATAATTTCTGCTTTTCTTGTTTCCGCCCATGTTAATAAATCACTAATAGTAGTAGAGCCAACCACATCTGAAGTTGCATTTAGATCTGTGTTACCTGTCATATTATTTGTAGAAGCATCTTTATGTTGAACTTCATTTTGTCCTGCGTGATTGTTCCAAACAACATAATGAATAGTATCAGGAAGAGAAGGCATCGCATTACCTTTATCAGCCCACTCAATATGAAAAGTACCATCTATGTGTATTGATTCTCCGTTCGCTATTACAATTTGTGTTGCCATCAATATCTCCTAATGTTTTATAATATAGTTAACCACCACATAAGGTGAAAATGAATTTGTTCCTGCGGCTGTTACAGTTCCGGTTAATGCATTTGTTATTGCATTTGTTAAAGCTACGGTTCCCCCTAAAGTTCCCGCTAAAGTATGTGCATGTGTATGTCCTGTTCCTGAACCCACATCAAGAATATTAACTCTAAAACCTAAATCTCTAGCGGTTATAGTAAATGGTGAAGCTTGTGCTCTTAAATTAGGAGTTGGGCCTGGACAAAAACCAGAACACCCTTCTTGGTTACCCGATCCACTAGCTCCTGTACCTGCTTGCGTACACAGATTATGTTTGTGAGAAGCCAATTGTGCTTCTGTTAAGGATGTATTAGAAATAGCTCCTGTTACAGTAACAGTTTGGTTATTTGCTATAGTGCTATTAACTGCGCTATTAACAGCTTGGTTATTAGTAACGGCTACCGTCACTGTATTTGCACCACCTGTTGCCGCTAAGTTATAAGTATTTCCATCATACCCTTGCGGTGTTTTACCTTGTAACTGTGGAACATTAAAAGTTGTTGATCCGTTGCCCGCTCCATATGTATCACCAAGAACCACATAAAGTTCTGCATAAGTTGTTCTTGATACAGCCGTTCCGTCGCATAATAAATATCCGCTAGGCGCTGTAGATTTACCCCAAGGTTTAATAGTACCTACTTCACTTCTATTTGTAAAATCTTGTAAATTAGTCATTATACTTTAGCCTCCAACCATTGCCTGAATCGTAGTATACCAAAGAAACACCTGCACTGTTAGTAGAAATTGTCATATCGGCTGCATCTCCTTGAACTTTTTCAGCACCACCATCAACGGTAATATTATTGGTTCCTGCATTTCCATCACCATCAATAATTTTTACTTGCATTCCAATTGTAGGAGAGGCAGGTAAAGTTATAGTAATTGCTCCGCTTGAGCAATCACAAATAATATTATCGCCGTCTGAAGCGGTGTAAGGGGAATCCCCAACTGCTTTTTCCACCCATGTTTCACCTAATCCAGCTAAAGAAAAAATATCGTACCAATTAGTGCCATCTGTGGCAACTAAACGGTACTTACCATTTACAATACTCATAGTATTGCCTGTGGCTCCTAATCGTGCTGTTATAGCCGCACCACCACTAATATTATTGTAAATTCCATAAGTTTTTTGTGTAGCGGGAAATTGAATTGTCTGAGTTGCAGAAACAGTCCCTGAAAAAATTAATTGATTTTGTCGAGCCTGGTTATTAGCTGCGGTTTGTGGACCATCACCATTAGTTAATGTTATTCCTGTTCCTGTTGTAAGAGCAGGCACTGCATATACCCCGGCGATAGCGAATTCAAAAACTTGTGAAAAATTATTATTTGTAATAGTGCCCCAAGTACCAGAATTTTCTCCTGTTACTTGTAGTTCCGTTCTAAGACCAGTTGAATAAGTTACCATTAAATCTCCTAATTAAGTTTTATTGATTATTACTAAGTTTGTCAAAACTTTTTATGCAGCCTTAGTTACTTCTACCCAACTAATAGAACTGTTGGAATCATCAACAACATTCCAACCAGTAATGTCAAGATCTCCAGTAGAGACTGTACCTTGTACCCCCGTTAAAGTCAAGGTAGAGCTTGCCTCAATACTTGGATTACCAGGAGAGGCTGTTGCACTTACTCCTGTAAAAGCATAGGAAGATGATTGTGTTGCATCTCCTACCGCTGATGTTGCACTTACTCCTGTAGCAGTAACAATAGATCCTGCTGTCGGAGTTACATCACCTTCGAAAACTGTAAGAGGAACACCTGTTGCTGTTACAATAGCTGATCCTGAAATAGTTGGCGCTCCAATAGCGGAAGTGGCACTAACGCCCGTAGCTGTAACGTTACAATCGCCTGTAATAGTAAATGATCCTAGGGATCCTGTTAATAAAGTTCCCGCAGGTTCTACTGTTGGACTAATCGATACTACTACATCCCCCGTACTTGCATCTAATTCTGGTTCACTAGCCGCTACAACCGTTATTGTTGCATCAGCCGTTACAGAAAAAGTTCCAATTGAACTTGTTGCACTTACACCAGTTACAAATATAGAAGTGAGAACGTCTCCAACGGTAGAAGTCATTCCTGCACTTGTTATTGTTGGGGCAACATCTCCTTGAAATGTCATGTCTCCTGTAGTGGAAGTAGCACTTACACCTGTTAGAGCATATGATGTCGCAAGCGTGCCCCATAAATTATCTCCCCAACCAATGACTTCGCCAGTATCA
>VTLG01013728.1_pt1 | contig 11672 bp, 23 predicted proteins | sample 4694571 | NCBI WGS metagenome assembly VTLG01 (sample SAMN12604809, study PRJNA352737) | marine metagenome | biome: ENVO:00000447; feature: ENVO:00000209|ENVO:00000569|ENVO:01000036; material: ENVO:00002151; isolation source: viral sequences binned using virsorter ... | reverse complement strand
CATACAAAGTTATAGAAGTAGAGACCTGTGAAGCAGATGATATTATCGCTACTTTAATTAAAAGAGTAAAGAGAGTTGTGAGTCCTGCTCACGAAAAGAAAGTATTAATACTATCTGGTGATAAAGATTTTATACAATTACATAAAGAAAATGTTAAACAATACAATCCTGTTTTGAATAAATATGTAGGTAAGGGTGAAAACCCTGCCGAGTATTTAATAGAACATATACTCAAAGGTGATCGAAGTGATGGTATACCAAATATACTTTCAGATGATAATGTCTTTGTAGAAGGCAGACGACAAAAACCTCTGAGTAAAAAGAAACTAAATAATTGGGTGAATGATGTATTCTTTTATACTCATTTTACCGAAGAAGAAAATAAGAATTATAATAGAAATCGAAAACTAATCGATTTGAATTATATACCTCAAAACATTGAGGATAAAATTAATAATGAGTTTAATGATGTTAAAGTGGCAACTAGAGATAAAATACTAGGCTATTTTATAAACAAAAAACTTAAAACTTTAATCGAGGTCATTGATGAATTTTAGACTTCGAAAGAACTGTTAAGGAGAAACAAATGGTTATTATAAGAAGAAACCCTGATGGCTCAATCGCCAGTCAAGAAGGTGGTGTTAATATGAACACTCCATCTCATCCAGCATTAGCAACTAAAAGAGGAATGCAAGCGTTAGCAGACGCTGGCAGACCAGTATCAACTTTAATGAGTGAGATTGCTACAAAAGTAAACAACGCAAAAGATAAACCTAGAAAACTTAAAGTATTGAAAGATCATGATTCTGTACCTTTGAGACAAATTTTAAAAGGTGCTTTTGACCCAAAAATAGAATGGTTATTACCAAAAGGTGATGACATACCATATAATAAAAATGACGCCCCGATAGGAACTGAACACACTTTATTAAGCCAAGAGGCAAAGAGATTATATCTTTTCACAAAAGGTGGCGACAACACTTTATCACAAAATAAAAGAGAGACTTTATTCATACAAATGTTAGAGGGACTATCTGCTCAAGAGGCAGACTTTTTAGTAACAGTTGTGAATAAAAAAGTTAATAACAAATATAAAGGATTTACTGCTAATTTAGTAAAAGAAGCATTCGATTGGAATGATGATTTTATGAAAAAAGAGTAAAATATAGGGGTTATTTCTGTAATATACCTAGGACCCCCTATCAAAAACCCTTGTTTTTCAACAGTTTAAGACACTCTTAAATCGTTGATTTTCAAGGGTTTTTTTATGCAAATTATTCCTAAAAAGCGCAGAAAACAAGGGCTTTTTATACCAGAAAGTGCTTGATTTATATTTCAATATAGTGTATTATATAATCATAATTGAAAGGATACATTATGAAAACAGAAGAAAACGGTATTTGGTCTGACTTTGCACTAGAAGGTTTAGAAGAACTAGATAAATAAAAGAACGAGATATCAAACATGAAATTAAATAGATACGAAAAAAAGATTGTTAAGGCTATCGTAGATAATCGTAAAGGTATTTACGAGACACCTAAACGAGATAGATCAAACTATAAACCTTGTAAAGAGTATGACGCAGCTCTTTCTTTGTTTATGAAAAAGTTGATCTATGCAGAAGCCACAAACGAATTAGAGTTTGAGGGTCCTGCAACACCTGAACCAAGGTTTAGATGGTTTACTTGTAAACTTTATAAACCTTATGCAACAAAAAAAGAACTGAGGAAATTATTATAATGTTTAAACTGACCTTAATGATTGCTCTAATCGCTTTCGGGATTAGTAAGTATAACGAAAAATATAATTGTACAGATGACGGTTGTCCTGATTTTCATGATGAGATTGAAGTGCCAATTCCTGATGAAAATATCAGAGGCGATTTAAGAGAGATTGAAAAAGACTGGAAACAAGCAGTTGTAGTTCCTTACAGAGAGATAGAACTAAAATATGCTGTGCATAAAACAGTTGAAAAAGAATATAACTTACCAGAAGTTGATACAACATCAAACGAAAAGTTTGTAAAATCTTTAAATAGTTGTATCAATTATTTGTATGAATATATACAACCAGAATATCATATACCTAATGAATTAATTATTGCTCAAGCAGTTATCGAAACTGGTTGGGGCAAATCAAGATTTGCAAATGAAGGTAATAATCTTTTTGGTATTCGAACATGGGATCAAGATGAACCATATCTATTACCTATACCTTGGACAAAATGGCCAGGATGGGGTGTGAAAATGTATAGTAGTAAATGTGAAAGTGTCATAGACTATTTACATATACTAAATAATGTATCGGCATTTAAAGAGTTGAGAGCCGCAAGAGATAGTGGTATTGATGACGCTTTAATTCTTGCAGATTATCTTTCAAAATATGCTAGTAAACCTACATATACTGAGTTAGTAAAAGAAATTATTAAATATAATTTGAGAGGTATATATGAGTTATAGAATGGATTTGTTTTGGCGTAGAGCAGCAAACTTATATAAAATGTATCAAGGTGCTGAGGATCCAGATTTCAAAAGAATATGGATGGATAAACTACAAGAACTTATGAGGACTATAAGTGGGGTTGACAAAAAAGAATTAAACTGATATAATAATATTATGAATATATTTTATTTACATAATGATCCAAAGATTTGTGCTGAACTTCATGTTGATAAGCATGTGGTAAAAATGATAGTAGAATATGCTCAATTACTATCGACAGCAAAAAGAATGATAGATGGTGTTAAATATCAGGCACTATCTAAAACAGGTAGAAAGGTACAAAGGTATAGATTACCTAACCCAAATGAAGAAGCAACTATTTACAAGGCGGTACATTACCATCATCCTAGTGCTGTTTGGGCTCGTTCTTCTACTCAACACTATAACTGGTTGTACAGCTTGTTCAGGGAACTTGGGAGAGAATATACCCACAGATATAAAAAAGACCACAGTACAATTGAACTGCTCAAAGAACTTTTAAGTCATCCGCCAGTTAATTTACAAGACAATGGTTGGCAAGAACCACCACCTGCTATGTCTCATTTTCCACAATGTATAGTACCAGGTGATTCTATTCAATCATATAAAAATTATTATAATGAGGCAAAGGCATACTTTGCTAAGTGGACTAACAGACAAACACCAGAATGGTTTATAGGGAGTATAACATGATAAGATTTATTCACGATAGTTGGGAAGGTGTTATGAACATGGATAAAAATCCATTGAGACACATTCCTGATTTACAAGTAAGACATTTAGCAATACAACTACTAGCATGGATGTGGTGTATTTGCTTTTCATTATATTTTGGATCTTTTGTAGTTTTTGGTTTTACAGCAGTTGCTCACATTATCTTAATTATTGCAATTGTTGTAACCGTAGCAGTATTTAAAAATGAAGAAAAAAGAAAATACTATCATCATGATGGTACATTTAAATATGAAGAAACTGCAGGAAAATATGAGGACATATGGTAATGGCAAGAGATATGTATCATAATCCTAACTTAAATTTAAAAGAGTGGTGGAAAAGAATACCAGATAGTATAGATTATGGCACAACAAAATATCCTGTAAAATATAGTTATGAGATATGCTCTAGTTGTGAGAGTGATTTAGTTGATGGTAAATGTGTGATATGTCAAACTAGTGAGGAAGAATGAAATATTTATACTATGGTATATGGTTATCAATAGTTATAGGATTAATTTGTATTATAAGTGTCGCCCAATCATAAAAAATTAATTACTGAATCAAGGCGGCAAAAAAGAAAAGCAAAACATATGGCTAAAAGAAAAGGTAGAGTAGATCATAGAACGAACAGACCAGGTAAAAGAAAATGAAAGAATTTTTATCAGCAATTATTATCGCTATTTTATTAACTTGTGGTATAGTTTTTACAGACTATCCTGAAAAGTTTTTTAGACATGGTATGGAGTGTGATGGCTCTATCGGTGGTGGTTGTGCGTGTACAGAAAATTCGAAAGGATTACTATGCAAGTGATTAAGGGTATTTTAGTTATTGCTTTAATTATTTTTGTATTAGTTATATCAATAGGCTTATGATGAAAATAATTAAAAAATTATTAAAAGGTAGCAGTCTAACACTTGCTCTTATTTACACAGCAGGACATATTTGTATTGCTATGAGCGTGGTATCAATATTAACTGGTGCAAGTTTATTTGAAGCAGGATTAGTTGCATTGATTGAACCGAGTATCAATGGTATATGGTTCTATATATTACATAAATCATGGAAACACTTTAATGCTTGAATTTGACTACAAACTAGATTATAAAAATCTGTTATTTACACCAAATGATAAAAGATATAGAATAGGTCGTGGCGAACAAGGTGTATTATTAGTCAGGCCATATACGAATGATATTTGTAAGTATTGGCGTTTTAAAACACCTATGGAAGCATATCTATCAGCTTCTAGAATATTATTTTTATATCATCAATACAAAGAGCAAGATGATTTTGTAGGCATGGATATGGCAAGAAAATTTTTAGAAATGGGTTTTACTAGATCACGAAGATATGCAAATCACAAAGACGGTAAAAAATATGATAGTAAAGGTCAAGTAAGACCACAAGAAAAAGATTGGGCAACAAGTGATAAAGCAAAGTCAGCAAAGATATTTAAAGACGCAAGAAGGCGTGTTGTTGATGACCCTAAATATATACACATGAGAAAACAATGGAGACAACGAGAGAATGCCCACATATAGATTTAAAGATAATCACACAGGTGAAATATGGGAAGAATTAATGACAATCTCTGAGATGGAAGAACTTATCAAAAGTGATACTATTGAATTATTACCACCGACACAAATGAATATTGTTTCTAGTGTTGGTAGTATTGATAGTAAAACTGATAGTGGTTTTAAAGAAGTATTATCTAAAGCTGCAGAGGCACATCCTAATAGTCCACTTGCAGAAAGATATGGCAGAAAAACAGTAAGACAAACACAAGTAGAAGCCGCTAGAAAAAAACGCACAAACCGTATTTTAAAAGGCGGAGGAAGATAAATATAACTGATACTATCGAGAAACTACAGCACGCCAGGCGATGGTCAAGAAGCTGAGTGGTCAATCCGATAATGTATCTAAAAGAGTGTAGCTACACCAACTAAAGGAATATATATGGCAGACTTTGACTTTTTAGAAGGTTTTGATATGGATGGTGATTGGGGTTTTACCTCTGTCAAAGAAAAACCATCTGAAGAACAATCTAAACAAACAGAAACAGTAGTAAAACAAACCGCAGAAGGAACTGCCAAGGCTGTTTCTAGCGATATCGTAAACAGATTAGAGAGTAAATTAGATAAAGTTTTATCAGCAATCAATTCTACTAAATCAGCTGTAAATGATAAAAATCAAACAGAGTTAGATATTGCTAAAAAACAAATGGATGATGAGTATGATTTAAGAAAAGATAATCTAGGCAAAGAACAAAAAGAAAAGTTTGCTAAGTTAGAAAAACTTATCATACCGTTACTAATTAAATTAGCAAAATCACCAGAAGCCTATATACATTGGCCTAACAGAGCTGAAGTTATAGAAGCACAAGTAAAAAAAATAATAGCAATCACAAGGGGATAATAATGAAAGATAATTTAGAATCAAGTTTGAAAGCGATACTACATCACGAAGGTGGTTATGTTAATCACCCAAAAGATCCTGGCGGCGAAACAAATCTTGGCGTAACAAAAAAAGTGTATGAAGAATATGGTGGCAAAAAAGATATGAAAGATTTAGTTGTCGCTGATGTTGCACCTATTTACATAGATAGATATTGGGGCAAAATGAAATGTGATGATCTACCTAGTGGTTTAGACCTATGTGTATTTGACTTTGGCGTAAATGCAGGACCAGGTAGAGCAGCAAAATTCTTACAAAGAATGATTGGCACCACAGTAGATGGTGGCATTGGACCTATGACTTTGGCAAAAGTAAATGAGTATGTAAAAGAAAATACTATTGAAGAAACAATAGAAAAATACCAATCTATGAGGCAAGAGTATTACGAAAGTTTATCTACATTCGAAACTTTTGGCAGAGGTTGGACTAGACGAGTTGAAGAAACCACTAAGATGGCGCTTGACTTAATCTAAAAAACCTGTTATAATAATATTATGAATCAAATGAATGCTTTTTTAAAAGACAGGTACGACATGAAAACATTTGACCATGTCGATCTCTCAACAACAATACCAGATATACAAACAGAAACTATAAAAGGTAAAAGATTTTATATCACGCCTGAAGGTAAAAAGTATCCTTCTATCACAACAGTTTTATCTGCTAGAAAAAACGAAGGTCTAGTTAGATGGCGAGAATCAGTAGGTGACGCTGTTGCAAATAATATTATGAGAGGTGCAGCCAAAAGAGGAACTGCTGTGCATACTTTAGTTGAGAACTATTTAAACAACGAAGAATTATCAAAACAAGATGTGCTACCTGTCGCACTATTCACACTACTTAAACCTGAACTAGATAACATAAATAGTATTAGGATGCAAGAGGGCGGCCTCTATAGCGACAAATGGGAAGTTGCTGGTCGTGTCGATTGTATTGCAGAATATAAAGGCAAACTATCCGTTATAGATTTTAAAACATCTACAAAAGAAAAACAAGAACAATGGATAGAAAATTATTTTATTCAAGGCTCAGCATACTGTGAAATGTATGAAGAAACTTTTAAAGAGCCTATCGAACAAGTTGTAATTCTCATAGTGACCGAAGATGGTGCCGTACAATCATTCGTAAAAAATAAAAAAGATTATCTGCCTTTATTAGGCCCTGCAATTAAGGAGTTCAATGAATCATTTAATGAAAATTAAAAACAAAATATTAGACAATTTACCAATACTTTTCATAACATTAGTTTTTATATTTAGCATGACATTAACTTTTAATCATGCTAACTCAATACCTAATGAAGATATAAAACCTCAATTACCACCAGAAGTGCCTGAACCTTCGTATAAGTATGAGGGTTTGGTAGAGCAAAATATTCCTGTTTATTGTGGCCTATCTGAATTTGTATTAGATACTGCTGAAAAAATGATGGGAGAAAAACAAGTTGCAATAGGTCAAATTAGAGGTGGTGGACAACCATTTGGTCAACTTTTAGGCATATTATCTTTTGGTCATAACTTAGAGAGAAATAGTGGTACATTTATGATGACAATGCCTGGTATGGGACCTAACGGTGAAAATGTTAGTTGCATATTAGGTTATGGATTAGACTGGCAATTTTTTAATTACGATGGCAGTAGAATAGAACTAGGAGATTCTCTGTGAAAATAATGAGAGTAAACAATAGGGACTAGGGGGCAGTACCCTACGCCTCCACCATAAAATTATGGGGGCGAAATAGGATCGACCGTTGACTAGAAATCGTATTGGAGAGGATAGTCGGAAGACTTAAAATTTACATAAACGCAAACTATAATAACTTTGCATTAGCGGCCTAGGTCGTTAGGGGTTTGCCAGTGCCTTGCAACAGAAACTGGCACCACAGCTTGACAAAATATAAAAACAATAGTATAATAGACTATAATGATTGTTACACCTAATAAATTTGCTTTACTAATAGAAGATATAGTTAAAACAAAAAGAATTAGTTATATAGACGCTGTTGTTTTATATTGTGAAAAACATAATATAGATCCATCAACAACAAAATCTATGATTAACAAGAATTTAAAAGAAAAGATAGCATATGAGGCACAAGGTCTGAATATGTTAAAAGAAAAAACAGCAAAACTACCAATATAAGGAGATATATTATGACAGGTGCAGAAATAGGTATTGCGATTATGGCAGCATTATGGATTGTAGGAGTTCTATCAGGATAAAGTGAATGGTTTTGAAGTATATAAAATCTATCTGGCAATCAAGCTCCACTTCACAAGTAAAAACCAATCTTATGACTTTCATAAGCACAACGGAAGAACAACTGCGAGACTGGAAACATTTACTAAAAGAAGGGATAGGTATTACTTTCACAGGCTTAGTAAATCTTACGACAATAAGTCTATTGTTAATTACTTCCTTAGCAATTTTGTTTCTAATACTAACTTATGGGTTGGTGACATCATTGGCAAAGCTGGTGATGAACATTATAAACAATGGTCTAAAAAAATAGAATCATTACATTATTATTATGAAAAAGATATTGATTATATTATAGAAAGAATGACAACAAAAGATATAAAATTTAATGATTTATTTTTGTCAATAGATGGTCAACATCCACCTATTATTAAAATGTTTCTAGCAAAAAAGATAAACTTTGAAACACTAATAATATTAGATGACATACTAAGATTTACTAAAAAACTAAACAAGAATATCAAAGAAAAAGTATTGTGGCCTAAGTTGTTTGATAGAATGAAAAGATATAAACCATTTTTGTCATATAATATTACGAAGTATAAAATCTCATTGAGAGATAAAATGAAGGAGATATGATGAGTGAAGAAGGAAAACAAGTAAAGACACAAGTATTTACATTAGGTGAGATAATACTTAAATTAGAAATGCCTGAACATTTTATTGAGGCCGTAAATAAAGCAATTGATGAAAGAGGCGATAGTATGCCTGACTGGAATCCTCAACTTGCAGGTAAAATTAAAAAAGAGAAACTACTGAATCCTATTTTAAATGATGACATAAAAGGTACTTTCATGATGTGTTTTCAAGAATACATGAAAAGATCAGGTTCAGTATTAGTAAACACACATCAATTATCTTTAGACAATGTTTGGGTAAATGATATGTATGCAGGTGAATATAATCCTGCTCACTTTCATTCTAGTAAAAATAGTTTAGTTGGTCTATCATCAGTTTTATTTTTAAAAGTACCAGATACTTATGGCGAAGAATATACAAACAATCATGAACCTGCAAATGGTCATTTAGAATTTATCGGTGGTAATCAACATTCGTTATCAATGTCTCAAATGAGAATAAGTCCAAAAGTAGGAGACTTCTTTATATTCCCATATACATTGGTTCATGCTGTTTATCCATTTAGACAAACAGAAGAAATGAGAAGAACATTATCATATAATTGTGATATACTACCGAAAGTATTGGTAAAACCAGCATAATGTCCAATGTATGCCAAAACTGTGGTCATGAAGCACATGACGGTCCACTTTGGAAAGAGTTTACCGATGGTGATGGTTTACCGATTATGATAGAAGTTTGTAAAAATTTTGTAGCACAGCTTGACAAGGGTCAACAAATGTGTTATAATACAGTTAATGCAAAAGAAAATTAATTACTTTCTTTTAATAGTGCAAGGAAGAGGGTTTCACCCGAGGCTCGAACTTGACTGTTTAGGGGTTGCACCCAGGTTTGTAATCTTACCAATTATGAATCACATACTCGGCAGAGTGAAGCAGGTTGTGGGGGTTATAGGAATGGTATCCGGTCTCTCACTTGTGGGTAAATCCTAGTCCCACCTATTTTGCATTATAAATAATTATGTCGATTTATACAGACAAAAATATATACAATAACATACAATTAACATACGGAGAATAAATATGAATACAAGTATTGCGGCCTTAAAAAGGTCGAAGTCTAATCTAGACACACTCATAGGCGAACTAAACAAAGTCGCTGAACCTCAAAAACAATCAAACTCATATCAAGATGATAGATTCTGGAAACCAGAACTAGATAAATCAGGTAATGGTTATGCAGTATTTCGTTTTTTACCTGCTGTAAAAGATGAAGATTTACCATGGGCAAGACTATGGTCTCATGCCTTTCAAGGTCCTGGTGGCTGGTATATTGAGAACAGTTTAACAACACTTAACAAAAAAGATCCAGTTAGTGAATCAAACAGTTTACTTTGGAACTCTGGCGTTGACGCTGACAAAGAGATTGCAAGAAAGAGAAAAAGAAAATTATCTTATATTGCAAATGTTTTGATTGTTAGTGATCCTAAACATCCTGAGAATGAGGGTCAAGTAAAATTATTCAAGTTCGGTAAAAAGATATTTGATAAGATTACTGAGGCGATGAAACCTGAATTTGAAGATGAGAAACCTATCAACCCATTTGATTTTTGGGAAGGTGCAAACTTTAAACTAAAGATCAGAAAAGTTGACGGTTACTGGAATTATGATAAATCAGAGTTCGATAGTCCATCTACTATCAGAGATAATGATGAGGCTATAGAAGAATTATGGAACAAACAATATCCATTGAAACCATTTCTTGCACCTGAAAACTTTAAATCTTATGATGAGTTAAAAGCGAAACTTGATAAAGTTTTAAGTGGTGTTAGAAATACTGGTACAGCTGAAGATGTTATGGACCCACCTACATCACCAACAGTTAGTAAACCAGTTGTAAACGAAACAGCAGATACTTCGGTTGCTGATGAAGAAGATGATGGTGATGATACACTAGATTACTTCTCAAAATTAGCAGAGGAAGATTAATCTCTCCACCTGTTTCTTTATATGGGGGTTGGGATGTTCTATCCTAACCCCTTTTTAATATAAATATTATCTACATATCATGTATAGTTTGAGATATCAAATCATATGAGGAGAATTATATGGAAATTATTAATAAAATAAAGGGCTGGGCAGCTGCATTAGCAGATGTTGGTGTCTCACTTATTGCTTTAGGTATCGTGCTTGAAGTTTTATTTAGTGGACAAAATGTACCATTCTGGCCAGATATAAGTGTGATAGCAAATGTGCAATCGATAATCGCTGGGTTTAGTGCTCAGGGTTTAGTTGGTTTAGTTGCTGTTTGGGTATTGTACTCAATATACACTAAAAAATAGATAATCAATATTAAATAAACTAAGGGGGTGTTTCGGCACCCCTTTTTTTAAGCGTATAAATAGATAGTATATGAATTTGTTTTTTGAAATATTAGTGGAGTTTGGTTTACCTGTAGCGTCTGCTACAATTATGGGTGTTTTTATATACATCATTCTTAAATATATTTTAGAATCAGTAATAGGTCAAGTAAATAGTATTCATGGTATCATCATGGGTCTTGATAATCGTATCAAAACTATGAACAACGACATGATAAAATTAGATGTTCAGATATCAGACGCTTTAGATTTAAGACAAGATGAAGATCGAATTGCTAGAGCAGATGGTAAAACAGACGCAAGAAAAGATTAAATAATGACAGTAATAGAAATACTGAACCAGTATGGGTTCGCCACATTGGCAGCTATCGCTATGGGATATTTTATATATTTCATATATAAGTTTACCACAGAAAATATTAAGGCAAAATTAGGTCAAGCAAATACTGCTTTGATAGGTTTACTAGATAGAATACGAATGCTCGACAATGATCTTATCAGGTTAAGGTCTAAATTAAACACAGTTTTAGAAATGAAAGAGAATGAAAATAAATCAAAAAATTCAAAGAGAGTATCTAAAAAGTCTCTCAACTAGTGGCATTATCATAGGTGCGACATTCACTCTAATATTCACTATAGCCGTAATATTCGATTATATCTTATTATAAATATTGAGCATGAAAGCACTTAAAGTTATGGTGCTAGGTCTATTTTGTTATGTGCTTTCGACACCTAGTATCGCAAGTGAATTAGTACAAGAGTTCAGCAATCCATCATTTTCAGGTAATGGTTATTCTAC
>VTLG01010776.1_pt1 | contig 11672 bp, 17 predicted proteins | sample 4694571 | NCBI WGS metagenome assembly VTLG01 (sample SAMN12604809, study PRJNA352737) | marine metagenome | biome: ENVO:00000447; feature: ENVO:00000209|ENVO:00000569|ENVO:01000036; material: ENVO:00002151; isolation source: viral sequences binned using virsorter ... | reverse complement strand
AGGTTTCGCTCGACAGCTTTTTGTTTGCAGATAGAGTAGTTCAGTTTGCATTTCGTTTCGTTTTAAGTATAAGAAAATTAATGAGCGAAGAACAAAAAAACAAAACAACTTTAGACATTGTTAGACCATTCGGGCCAAGTATTTTAAAATGTAAATTAACTAATGATATTTTAAATGACTTAAATCAAGACTGTTTAGACATATCAAATAAAAAAAAAGAAAAAAAAGATTGGTCAGATCAACTAGCTGGTAGAGTAGAAGAAGAATATCACATTAGCCAAGATGTATTAATTAAACACGCTAATTGGTTTAATGCTGTTACTGGAAGATATTTATTTCCAAATGATAAAGATTATGTAAATTTAAAAGATAGCTTTAAAGTTGGTATAGCTAGTGGTTGGTATGTCAGACAATACGCTGGAGATTTTAACCCTTATCATTATCATACTGGTTGCAACATATCTTGTATTGGTTATTTAAAATTACCAGAAGATATAAACGAGTATTGGGAAAAGGAAGATAAAGACCACAATCCATTTGGCGGTTATTTAGATTTTAGATATGGAACTATAGGTTTGAATTGTCCAAATAATTTAAAAGTAAAACCAGAAATTGGAGATTTCTATATGTTTCCTAATTGGTTAGATCATCAAGTATATCCATTTAGAAGTAAATATAATTCTCCTGATGAGAAAGGTGAAAGGCGTTCTTTCAGTCTTAACATAGTATTTTCTAATGTCCAAAAAGATACAAATAAAAGTTAATCCTAACTTAAAACAAATACCAATAGATCATTTAGTACCTTACGCAAAAAATCCTAGAAAAATTACTAAAGCTGTTCCTTTAGTTGCTGAATCTATTAAATCATTTGGGTTTAATGTTCCTATCACTATTAATAACATGATAGATAAAATTATAGTTAGTGGACATACAAGATATGAAGCGGCTAAAAAGTTAGGAATGGAAAATGTACCTTATATAGAACTTAATCATTTATCAGATATGGATATAAGAAAATATAGACTAGCTGATAATAGAGTTTCAGACGAATCAGAATGGGATAAAAACTTATTAAGGAATGAATTAGCTGAATTAGAATTAAACAGTAAGTTAGATGCGGAATGGTTTAAAAATATAGGATTTAGCCAAGAAGAAATAGCACAAGCACTTGCTGGAACAATGAAAGAACAAGAAGAAGCTAAACAAAAAACTTTAGAATGTCCGAAGTGCGGTCATGCGTGGTAAAAATGACAGAACTTTATTTAGATACAAATCAAACAAAAACAGATCAATCTACTTACATTAATAAATTAAAAAAAGAAAACATCAAACTAGAAGCTGAAAAAAATGAATTAACTAAAAAATATCAAGTTAAAACATCTGACCCTGTAACTAACGATGTTATAGATAGAGTATTTGCTAGACATCAACAAGGAATGGAAAAATTTAAAGTTACAATGGCTCAAAATTCCAAAACTATTCCACAATGGATAGAAGATACAATAGAAGAAAATATTGATTCTATTTCTTATATGTCAACTTTAAAAGATAGAATAGTTGAAAGAGAAGAAAAGCTATTAAAAGAAATTGATATGTTAAAAGACGAATTGACTATTTCTAATTTACAAAGTGATAAGAAAGATGAACAAATAGAGAAATTAAAATTAGAAAAAGTAAATGCAATAGAAGAAGCTAAAAAAGAAGCTGATAAATTAATGATTAAAAAAGTAACAATGTATGAAAACAAGTTAGCAAAGTATGGCAAAAAAGAAAAAAAGTAATTTATATGCAAAGATTGAACATATTAGTAATTCAAAATTTAAAAAAACAACAATCGGTGGTAATCCTAAACGATATAAAAAAGCATCACTCAATAAACATAAACGCAGACAATTAGGCGTATAATGAAAGTGTTTTTTTTATATTTATTAATAGTAGTTAATTATGAAACATATTATTGGGTTAAAATACCATTTGGTTTTAATTTAATTCCTATAACTTGCGAAGAAGCATTTAATAAAAGTGTTACATTTGAAATTCCATTTACTTTTTATAAAGGTAAAACAGTTGTTGCTCATTATTGTAAAGATGAATTAGGTAATTATTGGAATGGTTATAAAGAAAAATTAAATTATAATTTAGGACATTAATGGCCGCATCATTTAACATACAAGCTATTGCAAAACTTCTCAAATTGTCTGAAAGAAGAATACAGCAGTTAGCAAAAGAAAATGTTATACCTAAAGCTGAACGAGGAAAATATGATTTAGTTAATAGTGTTCATGGATATATAGATTATTTAAAAGCTAAAGCTGGTGGTGAATTTACAGCAGAAGAAGTATTAAAAAATAAAAATAAATTACTTAAAGCAAAAGCAGAACTAGCAGAAATAGACAAAATGAAGGCATCAGGCGAATTAATACCGAAAGGAGAAGTAAAAAAATCTTGGCTAGAATTAGTACACAAATTAAAACAAAAATTGCTGTCAATACCAAATAAGGTTGCTCCTGTTGTTGTTACAGTTAAGAGTATAAACGAAATTAAATTAATAATACAAGATAAAATACATGAGGCATTATATGAAATCTCCAGCGATGAAGGAAGTGTGGGAAAAGACAATGAATCTAATAAAACCACCGCCACATCTAAAGATAAGTCAATGGGCAGATAAATTTAGGTTTTTATCAACTGAAAGCAGTAGTGAAGCTGGTCGTTTTGAAACAGCTAGAGCAATATTTCAAAAAGAAATAATGGATAGTATTAATGACCCATCTATTACTGAAGTTGTTGTTATGTCTTGTTCTCAAATAGGTAAGACTGAAATATTACTTAATGCTATAGGTTATTATATAGCTTATTCACCTGCACCTATTTTAGTAGTACAACCAACATTGGAAATGGCTCGTGCTTGGTCGCAAGATAGATTAGCACCTATGATTAGAGATAGTAATATTTTGAAATATAAAGTTGCTGATGTTAAAAGTAAAGATTCAGGCAATACAGTTCTGCATAAAGTATTTGATGGTGGTCATATTACAGCTTGTGGTGCTAATTCTCCTGCATCTTTAGCATCAAGACCAATAAAAATAGTATTATGTGATGAGATTGATAGATACCCACCAACTGCTGGTAGTGAAGGAAATCCTGTTATGTTAGCAAAAAGAAGAAGTGCTACATTTTGGGATAGTAAATTAGTTTTAACATCTACACCTACTGTCAAAGGTGCTAGTGCAATAGAATCAGCTTATGAAGATAGCGACCAAAGACTATTTTATGTCCCTTGTCATAAATGCAAAAAGAAACAAACTTTAAAATGGTCGCAAGTTCATTGGGAAAAGGATAGACCAGAAACAGCTAAATATGTTTGTGAACATTGTGAAAAAAAATGGACTGATATTGAAAGAGTTATTAATATTAGTAAAGGAAGTTGGAAAGCAACAGAAAGGTTTAATGGTCGTGCTGGTTTTAGATTAAATGGATTGTATTCAGTATGGGTAACTATGGAAGAAGCGGTAGGAGAATTTTTAAGAGCAAAAAAACTACCAGAAACATTACGAGTATTTGTTAATACATATTTAGGTGAAACATGGGAAGATGAAGGTGAAAAAATAGATGATTTAGGGTTATATGAAAGGCGTGAAAATTATACATTTCCTAATGAAGTTGTTTTATTAACAGCAGGAGTTGATATTCAAGATGATAGAATAGAATGTGAAATAGTAGGTTGGGGATTAGAAGAAGAAACATGGAGCATTGAATATCATATTATTTATGGCGACCCTTCAGCATCAAATATATGGCAAGAGTTAGATTTATTATTATCCAAAACATACGAAAAAGCAGATAAAACAAAGTTAAAAATAGTTTCTACTTGTATTGATAGTGGGCATCATACGAACATGGTTTATCAATTTTGCAAACCAAGATATGCAAGGAGAATATTTGCAGTTAAAGGTTTTGGTGGAGAAGGAAAGCCAATAGTAAATAGACCTACAAGAAACAATATTGCAAAAGTAACTTTATTCGGTATTGGCGTTGATACTGCTAAAGAATTGATATATTCACGATTAAGGATAAAGCAACATGGTGCTGGATATTGTCATTTTCCTAAAAAATATAATGAAGAATATTTTAGACAATTAACAGCAGAAAAAGTTGTAACAAAATATAGAAGGGGTTTTAAAAAAAGAGAATGGGTTTTAATGCGACCAAGAAACGAAGCATTAGATTGTAGAGTTTATGCCATGTCAGCTTTTACATTATTGAATGCAGACTTAAATCAAATTATGGAAAAACAAAAAAAATCACACTCACAAATGAATCACAAAGTCAACCAAAGTAGGTTGAAACATTACGCAAGAAAGGGTAATTTCGCTAAATCATGGAATAATTAAAAAAAATGGCAAATTTATTTACAGATATACCAGAAAAAGAACCAGTAACAATATACAAAGGCGAAACAGTTGTATGGAATAGAAAAGATTTAACAGATTATCCTGTTGGCAGTTATGCTATGTCTTGGACAGCAAGATTAGAAAGTAATGGTGGAACTTCTTTTAGCGCAACAGTTACAGAAGTTGATGATTATTATAAATTTACTTTAGATAATAGTGCCACTGGTGGATATACAACAGGCGATTATTTTTGGGTATTAAAAGTAACTCAATCAAGCGATAGTGAAGAATTAATTATTGATAGTGGAAAAATAACTGTCAAAGATAATTATTTTGGCTCTACTGGTGATACTCGTAGTCATGCAAAAATAATGCTTGATAAAATTGAAAGTATTTTAGAAGGTAGAGCAGATGCAGATGTTTCAAGTTATTCTATTCAAGGAAGATCATTAAGTAAAATTAGTATAAATGAATTGTTACAATGGAGAGATTATTATAAAGCAGAATATCAAAAAGAAATTGCAAAATTTAGACGAGATAATAAAGAAGGAACTGGGAGAGTAATAAAGGTACAATTTAATGACGCTTAAAGAAAGATTTTTAAATTTATTTAGAAGTAGAAAAGCTAAAAGAAGTTACTTTTCAGGTGCAAGTCAAAATAGATTATTAAATAATTTTGTTTTATCTTCTAAATCTGCTGATAGTGAAATTAGACCTAGTTTAAGAGTATTAAGAAATAGAGCAAGAGATTTAGCTAGAAATAATGCTTTTGCAAGAAGATATATTAATGTTTATGTAGATAATGTTGTAGGTGCTAAAGGTGTTCATTTACAAGTAAGAAGTCGCGACCCAAATGGAGCATTAGATTCTTTTGCAAATAATTTAATTGAAAGAAGATGGAAAGAATGGGGTGTTAAATGTACTTCAGATGAAAAATTAAGTTGGATAGATTGCCAAAGGTTATTTGCAGAAACTTTTGCAAGAGATGGAGAAGTATTAATTAGATTAATTAAAAATTTTGATAATCCAAATAAATTTGCTTTTGAATTTATTGAATCTGACTTTTTAGACCATGATTTAAACTTACAATTATCAAATGGTAATCAAGTTAGAATGGGAGTTGAGATTAATAAATTTGGTAAGCCAATAAATTATCATTTATTAAAAGTACACCCTAACGATGATTTAGTTGTTAGTGATTATGTAGGTGCAAAATATAATATTGTACCAGCAGATGAAATAATACATTTTTATCATCAAGAAAGACCACATCAAACTCGTGGAATACCACCTTTATCATCATGTTTAAGAGATTTAAAAATGTTAGATGGTTATATGGAAGCAGAATTAGTAGCGGCTAGAGTTAGTGCTAGTAAAATGGGTTTTTTTAAATCAAATGATGCTGATGGTTATACTGGAGAAGATAAAATAGATACAAACAATCCTGTAATGTTTGCTGAAGCTGGAACTTTTGAACAATTACCTACTGGAACAGAATTTCAATCATTCGACCCACAACACCCAACAACTGCATTTAAAGATTTTACAAAAGCAGTAATTAGAACAATAGCAAGTAGTTTAAATATTAGTTACAACACATTAGCAAACGATTTAGAAAGTGTAAATTATTCTAGTATTAGACAAGGTGCATTAGAAGAAAGAAATTTTTTTCAATGTGAACAATATAGAATGATTCGAAATTTTCACGATGTTATTTATAGTAAATGGCTTGAAATGATATTATTAACTGATCTTTTAAATGGACTTCCACCTTCAAAATTTCCTAAATTTAATAATCCAATTTGGAGAGGTAGAGGTTGGCAATGGATTGACCCTAAAAAAGAAGTAGAAGCATTAAAAATAGGTGTAGAAAATGGTTTTTTATCTATTCAAGATGTTCAAAGTGGTTATGGTCGTGATGTTGAAGATGTATTTAGTCAAATACAAGCAGATAAAGAACTAGCTGAAAAATTTGGAATACAATTAGCTTTTGAACCTTTTGGAACAAAAGAAAATCAACAAAATCAACCACAAGAGGTTGAAGATAGCAAAGAAAATGAATAATTAGTAACTATGGAAAAAAAACATATTCAAAATATAACTGAAAATGATGATTCAGTAACTATAACTTTTGGTAAATCTGATGAGTATAACAAAGAAGGGGACAGGAAAGTTTCTGATAGCAAACCATCTATGGTATCAGCAAAATCGGAAGAACAAAAAGATAATAAAGAACAAGAAAAAAATAAAGATAACAACGAAGTTGAAGAAAAACAAAAAGCAGAAGATTTAAGTTTTGAAAATAAATCAAATAAAATAGCAACGCAAGAATCAACTAAAGAAAAGCTATTTAGATTATTTGGTTTTAATAATAAAAAAGTTGATGAAGAAAAAAGAACTGTTGGATTAGCGTTTTCGTCAGAAGAACCATACGACAGAAGTTTTGGAACAGAAATATTAAGTCATAATCCTAGTGATATTGACTTTTCGTTTATTGCAAGTGGTCGTGCGCCTTTATTGCTCAACCACGATTTTGAAAAGCAAATAGGTGTCATAGAGAAAGCTGAAATTAGCGAAGCAGACAAGGTAGGTCGTGCAGTCGTTAGATTTGGAAAATCAAAACTAGCTGATGAGGTTTTTCGTGATGTCATGGACGGCATTCGTAGTAATGTGAGTGTTGGCTATGAAATACTGAAGATGGCTAAAGTTAAAGACGATAACGAGGACGAAGAAAAACCAACTTATCGTGTTAATTGGAGGCCATTGGAAGCGTCTATTGTTTCGGTACCAGCAGACACAACTGTTGGAATTGGTCGAAGCAAAGATGAAACATTAACCGACAACAATTCTTCTAAAGAAAGAATTGAAGTCATACAAAAGGTAAACACAATGGAAAAAGCAAACGAAACTCCAAAAGTTGAAGCACCTAAAGTTAATGTTGAAGAACAAATCGCTAAAGCGAGAAAAGACGAAACAGCTAGAATTAAAGAAATTACTGCATTAGGAGCAAAACATAATTGTTCTGATGTTGCAAGTAAAGCAGTTAATGATGGCGTTTCTCTTGCTCAATTTAGAGGAATTGTTTTAGACAAACTTGGTGATGCAAAACCTTTGGACAAAAAAGACAACATTGGACTTTCTAATAAAGAATCACAAGACTATTCAATAGTTAGAGCAATTAAAGCTATGACTACTGGAAATTGGTCTGGTGCTGAACTTGAAAAAGAAGCGTCTGATGAAATCTCAAGAAAAACAGGCAAAGCTCCTAGAGGAATCTTCATTCCATCTGATATTAGATGGCAAAGAGATTTGATTTCTGGTGCTAGTGCTGATGGTGGTGCTTTAGTAGCAACTAATCTTTTAGCTGGTTCATTTATTGAAGCGTTAAGAGCAAAAATGGTTGTGAAACAAGCTGGTGCTTTAGTTTTAAGTGGTTTAGTTGGTGATGTTGCTATACCTGCTCAAAATGCAGTTAATTCTGCATCATGGGTAGCAGAAAATGCGGCAGTAACAGAAGTTAATCCAACTTATAGACAAGTAACAATGGCTCCAAAAACTCTTGGTACATTTACTGACATATCAAGACACTTAATGCATCAATCAACTCCAGCTATTGAAACTATTGTTAGAAATGACATAATTAGAACATTAGCTAACGAAGTTGATAAAAAAGCTATTCAAGGTGATGGAACTTCAAACACTCCAACAGGTATTTTAAATACTTCTGGGATTGGTTCTGTTGCTATGGGTACTAATGGCGATCAAGGAACTTGGGCTAAAGTTGTTGAAACTTGGAAAGAAGTTGCTACTGATAATGCAGACGTAGGAGCATTAGCATTCTTAACTTCTCCAACTCAAGTTTCTCGTTTCATGGCAATACCTAAAGTTAGTTCATCTGACTCGGTAATGATTATGAACGATCAAAACAACTTGATGGGTTACAAAGTCTTTTCAACAACAAACTCTCCTGACAACCTAACTAAAGGTACAGCAAGTGGGACTTGTTCCGCTCTTACTTTTGGTAATTTTAATGATTTAATCATTGGAGAATGGGGATCGTTAGACATAAGTGTTGACCCTTATACTAATGCCGCTAAAGGTGGTACTAGAATAATCGGTTTATACGATGTAGATGTTGCTGTTAGACACGCAGAAAGTTTTGCGGCAATAAAAGACTTAATTGCATAATTTTAATAATTATCAATTTATAAGATTAGGCGTGGCATTGACCACGCCTTTTCTTTTTAGTAAAAGGAATTATTATGAAAATAAAAATAGTAAAACAAACATTTGTTAAAGGTGCTTTAGCAAAAGCTGGTGATGTAATAGATGCTGATGAAACTGATGGAAATTTATTAATCGGTATGGGTAAAGCTATTGCTTCAGCAGAAGATGTTAAAAAACCAGAAAACAAAGCAGTAAAAAAAAGAAGCATTTTTTCTCGTAAAAAATAATTAACTAAAGGAATTATAATGTTTATCTTTGGATTACCTATGTCATATTGGTTTAAAAATCCTAAACAATTATTAAAAAAAGCAAAAGAATATAAGTATCATATTGTTGCTGGAATAATTGTTATTGTTATCTTATCAGCTATATTTTAATGAAATTGTCTTTTATCAAGTATGGTAAAAGAAAAATAAAAATTAAATATGAGTTGTTGCATGATTGCTATGGATTGTACGACCCAAATCACAATACTTTACAGCTTGATAAAAGGTTGAAGTCTTTAAAGTTATTTAATACTTTAATGCACGAGTTATTTCATATAATTATGAGTAATGAAAATATAAATGTTAATTTAAAAGGAGAAGAACCTATTGCAAAAGCAGTGGGTGATGGTTACGAAAAAATATTCAAGGCCAATCCATTCCTAGTTAAAATATTAACACAATGTTTAAGAAAGTAAAATAAAATGGCAGTAGAAACAGATACAGAACGAGCAATATTTTTTGATAGTGATGACTTTGCTAGTTCAGCAACATTTACCGATGTTTCTGCTGGAACTTCATCAACAATAAAAGGAATTTTTGATAAAGAATCAGTAGAACAAGCTGTAGGTGAAGCAGGATTAATTGAAGAAGTGCCTATGTTCACTTGCAAGACTTCTGATGTATCTGACGCAACTTTTAACGATACATTGGTTATTGATAGCACTACTTATTACATTAAAGAATTATTACCTGATGGAACAGGAGTAACTAGAATAACTTTATCAGGATAATATGGCTCACATTAGAAAAACAATTAGAGAAAATGTTAAAACAGCAATTACTGGTTTATCAACAACTGGTACAAGCGTTTATGAAACAAGATACTTTCCTTTACAAACTGGAAATTTACCTGCTTTAATAGTTTATACTTTAGATGAAACGATTGAAGATTATACATTAGGAAAAAATACTCGAACTCAACAAAGATCATTAAATTTAATTATAGAAGCACATTGTAGAGGAACTGCAAACATAGATGATACACTTGATACTATTGCCGAAGAAGTAGAAGAAGCAATGGTTAGTGATGTTACTCGTGGAGGACATGCTAAAGATACAAAATTGGTCGCAACTGATATTGAGTTTGATACAGCTAGTCAAAAAACTGGTTTAATGAGGTTGACCTATTTAATTCATTATAATACGATAGAAAACGCAGTACAAACAGGAGTATAATTTATGGCAACAAATATAATAAAATTAAAATCGCCAAATGGTAATAGTGTTATTGAAGTATCAAAAGATATGGAAGAATATTATTTGAAAATGGGGTACACAAAAGATAGTGGTACTGATAAAAAACCATCATCATTTAGCAATAATGCTAAATTAAAAACAAATAAGGATAAATAACAATGGCAACACATACAGGAAGTTCAGGTGTAATAAAAATCGGTACTAATACTATTGCTGAAGTAAGAAGTTTTACAATAGATACAACAGCAGAATTATTAGAAGATACAGCATTAACTGATACTTCAAAATCTTTCAAAGTTGGCAAAAAAGGTGCAACAGTATCAGTCGAGTGTTTCTGGGACGAAACAGACACTAATGGACAGATAGCTTTAGCTGAAGGATCATCTGTAGCAATGGATTTATTTCCTGAAGGTACTGATTCAAGCGATTACTATTTTAGTGGTACTTGGCTTGTAACAGCGACTTCAGTTTCTGTTCCTACTGATGGTATTATCGAAGCTACTTTTTCAGCAACATTGACAGGTAATTTAAGCAGAAGCACAGTTTAATTTGACATTTAGATAAAAATCAGTATTCACTTATTTTATGAGTGATATTCTCGATAAAGCTAAAGAACATTTTAAATCTATTGACAGGAAAATTATTGAAGTTCCTGAATGGGATTTAACTGTCTATGCTAAACCTTTAACATTAGCTGATAAAAGAAAATTAACTAGAACTACAAAACCAGATGATGTTACTTTATTTGCTGATGTACTTATTTTAAAAGCAGAAGATAAAGATGGAAACAAACTTTATACTTTAGAAAATAAACATACTCTTATGCACTCTGTGGATCCTGAAGTAGTAGCCCGCGTTGCTCAACAAATATTAGAAGTCGTCCCAATTGAAGATTGGGAAAAAAAAAATCAGGACAGATAAAGAATTAGTCAATATTTTACATCTAGCAAAAGACCTTAACTTGAAACTATCTGACATTATGAGTATGAGTGTAAATGAGTTTAATTTATGGTGTGCATTTTACGATAAATTAAATAAAGACATAAAACTTAAAAGATAATGGCAAGAAATAGATTACAATTTGATATTAACGCAAAAGATAAAACTAAACGAGCATTTAGTTCTTTAAAGCGTGGACTTAAAGGCGTATCAAAAGCAATATTTAATATGAAAACAGGACTAGCCGCAGTTGCAGGTGTAGCTGGTCTTGGTTTATTAATAAGAAACTCTTTACAATCAATAGACAAATTAGGAAAACTTTCCAGACAAGTATTTATATCAACAGAAGATTTATCAGCATTTAGATTGGCCGCAGATTTAGGTGGTACATCTTTAGAAGCGTTTGCTAAAGGTGCAAGAACAATGGCAGTTGGTATAAATGACTGGTTAGTTAAAGGAACTGGTATTGCACAAGACGCATTTATACAATTAGGAATTACCCAAGATGATTTAAGAGCAACGAATGGAGATTTGTTTAAACAATTTCAATTAGTTTCTGATGCTTTAAGAAAAATGGAAAATGGCACAGATAAAACTGCGGCCGCTTATAAATTATTTGGTGGAAGAAATATTGAACTTTTAACTGCTA
>VTLG01006681.1_pt1 | contig 11672 bp, 19 predicted proteins | sample 4694571 | NCBI WGS metagenome assembly VTLG01 (sample SAMN12604809, study PRJNA352737) | marine metagenome | biome: ENVO:00000447; feature: ENVO:00000209|ENVO:00000569|ENVO:01000036; material: ENVO:00002151; isolation source: viral sequences binned using virsorter ... | reverse complement strand
CTGCACCTTTATCACGTTGCCACTTAGCATAGTCACGCTCTTTCTTGGCTTGCTTCTTATCACCGTGCTCACTGTCATAGGTAGCATCATCAGTACCTTTTCTTGCCTTATCAAAAGCAATAACTGCCTTTACCTGATCAGGAGTATCCTTTTGCTTCTCATGAAGTTCCTCTTCCTTCATATGGTCAGCAGCAACATATCTCTTATCGCCTTTCTTATAATTCTGATAAGCAGGTGTATTTGCTTTCTTATCAGCATTAGTGACTACCATCTTCTTCTTAGGAGCACCAAAGGCATCATCATCCTTTTCACGCTGTGCTAATTCTTGACCAGCAGACTTACCATAGACTGCTTCGTTGTACAATGCACTTAATTCTGCAAGTTGTCTGCTGGATTCCATTTGTCAATACACTTTTTCTTTTATTTAGTCTGGCCAATAACCCAAGACCTCAAATTTCCAGTATCCACATCAACATCTGGTGGAACTATTAAACAAAAACCAATCCCTAAATTAAAAGTTTTTCTCATCTCCTCCTCTTCAATATCACCTGCTTTTTGAATGACATTAAAAATCTCCGGTCTTTCCCACGAATCATAATCAACATCTACAGTCATCCCTTCTGGTAAACATCTAGGAAGATTTCCAGGAATACCACCACCAGTAATATGTGCCATACCAAGAATAGGAAATTCATCTAATAAATCTCGTATTAAAGGAGCATAAATGATAGTTGGTTCAAGAAGTTCTGGATGATCCTTATAAAAGATCTTATGTCTCCATAACATATCATTAATCAAACTATATCCATTACTATGCAAACCACTACTTTCTATACCAATAACTTTATCACCTGGTTTAATAATCCTACCATCTATAATTTCATTCTCTTCTACAATACCTGTACAAAATCCAGCAAGATCATATTCTGTTTGTCTACGATGTTCTGCAGTCTCTCCACCAATAAGTTCTACACCTGCTAATTCACATCCCTTAACTATACCTTCCATAACCTGATCTAGTTTATAGGTTATCTTAGGAAGAGAAATATAATCTAAAAAATATAATGGTTTAGCACCAGAACAAATTACATCATTAACACACATAGCAACTAAGTCTTGACCTATAGTTGTATAATCGCTAGCAATAGATGCTATGTTTATCTTAGTACCTACACCATCAGCACCAGATACCAAGACAGGTTTCTCATAACCAGATGGTACTCTAAACATACCATTAAAGCCCCCTATACTGGGAGCTTTCTCTTTGAGTCTTTCTACAAAAGCATTCCCTGCTTCAATATCAACTCCCGAAGATTTGTAATCCATAATCAGTCATCATGTGGTTCATATTCAGAAGGTGCTGTATCTTCCCAATTTGGTGGTTCTTTTTCCCAAGGTCTTTGGTGATCAAGATTCACCCACCTTTTAATCAATTTCCAAATTTTTCTCATACCCAACGGGTGACAGTAAGTTCTATACTATTATCCTCCATTTCCCATTCTTCTGCAACCTGCCATCCATCTTCCTTAACAGTTCCATGCAAAGTCATTCTTGCATACTGTTGAGTTAGTTTATCAATGAATCTACTAACAGGTACATCTAGATCCCAAGTATCTAATTCTGCAACCAATTCATAAGCTTCACGATTCTTATTCCATCTAAATCCAATATCATTTCTGATTGCAACCTCTGCATGAAACTCAGGATGCTCATCTGCATGAGTTGGATTGTTAATAGTCAATACCTGATTCTCTTGAACATCATGACCCATGAGTTCAAGTGCCTCAATCAAATAAGGACGTTCTTTAATTTTGGTCTTGATGCATGTGAAGTGAGACATTTTCCTCAGTGGTTTGTTTTTGCTCATAGTATTCTGGTTTGTGTTCTACTCTTTCCACTACCCCAAGTCTCTCCTCAATTCTTTTGGTGAGATTTTCACATTCATTTCCAACAACACCCATAACCTCTTCGGTTACAGTACCGTCTTGTCTAACAGTAAATTTAATGGTCTGTTGTGCCATTTGTAACAATAAGTTCACATTTATTTATAGATCACCTTCTACACGGTTCTCTGATTTGTGAACATTAAACTCACCACCAGGGTAACGTGCTTTCAGTTTCTCTACATTCATCTCAATAATCTCATCAAAGGTGGTATCTAATGCCATACATGCTTGTGCAATATACCAACAGATATCACCAAGTTCTCTCTTCAAATGAAAAACATTCTCTGCATTATAAGGTTTACCCTGTAAAATAATCTTCTTTACTACCTCAGTAAACTCTCCTGCTTCTGCAGTTAATCCAAGTGCAGCAGTAAGAAGATGAGGAAGATCTGCATCTCCTTCCATCTCAAGATCAGTCATACGAGCCAAAAGTTGAGCAAAATCTCTACTTGGTTCACTAGTAACTTGATCAACAAAGTCAAGATACTTTTCGGTGTCTACGGTCATAAGATTTTTACCTTATCATAAAGTTGAACTATTTCAGCGCTAGGGTCTGGTACGTGAGATAACAAATCTCTCAATGCTACCACTTCTTCAGCAGTAAGAGTAAGTCCTCTGTTTGTTGTATAAGTTTCGATTGGTGGTCTGTAATTACTACCAAGTGCTGGATACGGATCAGTCATTTTCTTAACTTAAAAATTTAGATTTTGGTAAAGACCCACCTTCATGGAGATCTTTAATTGGAAATGTTATCATTTTCTCCCAAGGAGATAAATTGTCAAAAAGCACTGCTGCTTTATCACCACTAATTCTCTGTACAAATCCAGTATACCCTCTGTATATAGAAGTTGGATCTTTAACTGTAACAGTAGTTCCTGGTAAAATCATTAGAACTTAAACTGATTAAATTTATCCTTAAAAGTTTTCTCTTCAGGAGTATACTCCTCTTCTTGCCCACTGTCAACAATATCTTCCTGAGCACTCTGTTCACAATCATATAATCTCATCTTTGCTCTATCAATTCCTACAACAAATCTCTTCGATATAGTAGGATCATTGTACCTGTTCTTTAATTGTTTAACCATTATCTGATTCAACCCCTCCAAGTCTTCTGTAGAAATAAGGGCAAACATAAGATCAGCAGTAGCAGGGAGTCCAAAAGATTCAGAGGTGTCAGTAAGGTCAACATCAGAACTCCCGTAACCGCTACGAGTAGTTTGAGTGGCAGATACAATCGGAACGTTCGCCTCAACTGCGAGACCCCGTAATTCTTCTGCGATGGCTTTGATGTATGAGTAGGAATTGACTGTTGAGTTTCCTCTATATCTTGATGACGCACAAATATTAAGATAGTCTATGAATATTATATCAGGTCTGAAAGACTTTTTCAATGCCAATTCCTGAAGTAATGCTTTAAAATGTCCCATATGTGCAGAAGCAGTAGGATACTCTTTAATAATAAGAGTCCCTTGTGTCTTCTGAGCAAGATTAGTTACCTTACTATCAAACATTGGTTTTGGAAGATCTACTATGTCTTGAATGTTGACATTAAGTAAATTAGCATCGATCCTTTCCGCAATCTTTTCCTCTGCCATTTCGAGAGTGATGTAGAGGACGTTCTTTCCCTGGAGGAGGACACTGCTTGCCACATGACACATGAATAAAGATTTTCCAACACCTGTGCCAGCCAAAGCAATGTTGAGAGTCTTATTCGGGAGACCTCCTTTCGTAATTTTGTTGAAGAATTCAAGATCAAATTCAATCTTGTTTTCCTTCCTGTGGTACGACTCATAGCGGTCCTCATAATCAATTAGATAATCATGTCCAATGTGCGTATCAAAAGATACGGCAAGAGCATCTGATAAGATAGTAGGAATTGCGTCCCTATCCTTAGTTTCATCCTTTCCATCCGCAAGTTGAATTGACTCCATCAATGCTAAGTATATAGCACGATCTCTACACCATTTCTCTGTAGTATTAACTAACCATTCAAAGTCTGTCGGATCATCCGCCAGATAACTAATCAATTTTGTTATCTCTTGAAATTGAGTATCATTAATATCACTACGTTTCTCAATATCAATACATAAAATCTCCTGTGTCGCAGGTTTATTATATTCCTGAACAAACTTTAATATCTCTTCAAAAACAATCTTCTGATTAGGATCTTCAAAATACTCTGCCTTAATAAAAGGTACTACCTTTCTAAGGTATTCCTCATTATAAAGAAGATTACGTAGAACTAGAACTTCGACACTATCCAGATTCATGAGGCATATCAAAGACGAAAGTTACCCTTGGTTCATCAGCAGTATTTACTGTGCCATGGGGTAGTTTATTATTAAACCACAATAATGTTCCTGGGTCAACTATTATGGTTTGATTACCTACAAAATATTGATACTGTCCTGCAATAGCAAGATGATATCTATCTCTTGTCTTATAGTAAGTTCCTTCATCAATATGAGCACCCACATACCCATCCACAGGAAGTAATAAAAATCCACACCGATGAATTTCCCTTCCAGGCATCTCTCTCTTTATAATTTTTATAATCTCCGTATGCCTTTTATAAGCTTCAGTTGGTCTGCATAGTTCAGAGTCTCCTACAAAATCCTTTTTCTTCTTAACAGCACCCATTATCAATTGAAGATTACCCACTTCAATATCCGCATATCCCCTTTCTAATAGAGTATCAGTACCCTTTCTTTGAATATACCAATCCTTATGATACTCCTTAAGTTGCTTAAGAACTTCAACTACATCTATTCCTGTTTTTATAACTTCTATACTATTCATTTATAATGTAAATAAGTCCCTACAATATATTTGTTAGAGGACACTGGTGGTAATCCTGCATGTCTATATTGCCATGTAGGTGGAAACAATAATATTCTACCACGTTTTGGTTTAACTGAGTAATCCAATTTGGGAAAGGTTGTTTCCCCACCTTCTTCAACATCATTTAAATATAAAAATCCAACTAAAAATCTTCTGGCAGATTCATGGTCGAAAACATCCACATGATCCTTAAATCTATCATACCCATTATTCTCATACTTCTTGATACGATATTCTTCAAATTCATATTTCCTAGGGAACTCATCCTTTAAATCTAATTCCTCAATATATCTTTGAGTAATATCTTTAAACACACCCTTTAAGTGATGCTGAATTCCCATCCACCACTCATCTTTCGCTTCATATCTCTCTGATATATTTAAATCATGAAATGTAGGTCTTTGTTGTCGATCAAGATATTGAGGTCTTCCTTTAGTTTCAAAAGTTTCAATCGTTACATCACAGAAATCCCCTTTGACAGCATCATCATAAACCTTAATGTAATCCTTAAGTTCAACTCCCATAACTAAATTCCTTTGCTGCACACTCATCAAGAGCTTGCATCACTTCTGGCGTAAAATACTTTTCAGGATTTTCGTACACATTCTTCGAATAAACTTTTGCCTCTCCAATCTCATATCGGTTTCCAACTTTCTTAAATACTCCGTATTTTTCTCCAAGTGAGAGGAGTCCGTAATAGGGGTCCAGTCCTCGTTCATCGTAGTAGAGGCGGATCTCCACCTCCTTATTCTCTTTACTTAAACGAGACTTTGCTGTCTTAGCTTTGATAATGTTTCCGATGACTTCTTTTCCATCTTTCTCTTTTTTCTTTCCGAGATAAATGATTGTACTCGCTGCGTACTTGAGTCCACTACCTCCTCCCATTTCTTTAGTTGGAACATAAGCTCCGATGACATCATACGTGTGATTTGTGACAATGAGCGCGACATTTGCTTGAGCGAGTTTGAGAGTTAACATTCTAAATGCACCTTTCACAAGTTGAGATTTAGTCATGTCACGAACTTGTTTATCATCAAGTGCGTCTCTAATCTCTTTCTCTGTGGAAAGCATTCCCAGGGAGTCTAACACAAACATGCACGGTTTGCGATCTTCTATGGGCATCTGAAGATATTTATCAACTGCCTTAAGTGCCTTGGTACGGAATTCCTCAATGGTCACCACATTGATGACCACAAAACGTTCCATATCAATCCCACGACTCTCTAAAAGTGACCGAGTAATACTACTCTCAGTGTCAAAATAGAGAACGTAAGCGGAAGGATTAGTATCAAGAAAGTTCTTAACAACGGCGAGAGAGAAAAAAGTTTTTCCAGTACTACTTTCTCCAGCAATGGCAGTAATTTTATTAGAAGAAACACCCCCAAATATAGAGCCTGAAACAAGGCCATTAAAAATGTAACTACCTGTCTCAATATATTTTTCTTCTCCGTCAATGTCTCTGGCGAGTTGGGTGAAGTCATCCCCTATTTCCTTTACTATGTCTTTCAAAAAATCCATTAAATCACCATTCCATGTTGTTCACGAAGTATTTTCTTATAAGGACCATCGGGATTAGCATCCCTAACCTTCTTAACCTCCTTTAATAGATGATATAGTCTAGCATCACCACCTAAGGCAAGTGCTTTCACTATTGTATCTAAATCTTGATCGTTAATAGGTAAGTCCATTTAAGTAAAAAAGGATTCTAGGTTTACAGTTTTTTCAACATTCCACCCAATTGCATCTAAGATGATCCTGAGTGGTTCCAAGAAGGCTTTGTCAAATTGTAAGTCATAATCAATATATTTGTCAAGACCAATCTCATGCGGAAAATCCTGAATAAACGAAATAATATTCTCATGAATAATATTCGGTTTTTTCAGGTAGCAGAACTTAATCTTTTCGCCATTCTGGATCAACGAGTACTTATTATCCAACTTATGTTTTTTAATATAATGGTTGAATAACAATGCACCCCGTATATGTATAGGAGTTCCTTTTGCATAAATTGTAGAATGTGCTTGATACTTAACAACGTCAGATGCTGAACGTGGAAATGATATCTCTTCAGGTGGTAGAGTTTTAAATTTCTTCCTAGAATCTTCAATAAACTCCTGCACATCTTCTTCCGAACCACTCATCATCAACTTAAGAGCTTCCTTAATCATCTGACGACAAGGAGCAGGTGTTGAGGATTTAACTGCCTCAATACCCATCATCTTTAACTTAGGTTCTTCATACCTCACACCTTCACTATCCCATACATTTAAAATATATCTTTTCTTCGCAGTCCATATACCTCTATCGGCAATGTTCTCACGCTTCATTTGCATTTTTTGGGCATAGGCGTTGACATACCCGGCCAATTCTTGGTAAGCACTTTCAATATAAGGCTCGAATTCATCTTCACACACCTTGTTAAGGAACCTAACAACGCCCTCACTAGTTTTCTTTCTCCCCTCGTATACACGTTCAACCAAAGGACCCAAATGCAAGTAAATACTATCGGTATCAGAAGCAATAACATAATCAACATCCTCAGTTTTCAAAATTTTATTCATGTAAACATTCATCTTATTCTCTATCCACCGGATCGAGACTTGTCCTGAAAGGGTAATTGCCTCTGCATTTGCCAACTTGTAGTACCGAAAGTACTGATTACCGATAGCACCATAAGCAGAATTAAGAGAAATCTTCTTTGCCATCTGGATGTTATTGCACCGGGCAATCTCCTTTTCCAATGCCTTACTAGGGGTCTTCTCATAATCTTTCTTTGCTTGGATCATTCGTTTCTTGAAGACCACACGATCCCCATACATCTTATCCATCAACTCTGGTAGAAACCCTCTCACATCCTTCCTGTACTGTGCTCCATTGGCACATACAGCATACTCACCCTCAATAGCAACATCTTTCTTTAATAACCCCTCAACGCTCGCGCTGGGATGTCTAGTCTCCCTGAGGGTTTCCGGACTGATATTATATTGCATAATAAGATGAGGATACAGGCTATTGAGGTCAAAAGAGACAACCCAATCATAGCGTCCCGCTTTCGGTTCCTTGACGTAGGCTCCTGCATATTTTTCATTTTTTGATGATTTGTTTTTAGGTGGAATTACAATGTTTCTTTTCTTCAAGTAGTTATAAATGATGTTATCCCACATCCGTACTTGATAGAAGACATCATTATAGTTCACTTTGGCATCATACGCCATAGTGAGTGCCAGTTCAATAAGTTTCATCTTGTCTTCAAGACGATCCACCAATTCTACGTCAACTATGTTATACTCAATAAATTTTTGCCATCCACTTGTATAGAAATCTTTAAATGTGTCGAATTCAGAGTGATCTAATTTCTTCTGCCCTAGTTCAACACTAGCAATATAATCTAATCGATAAGACTCCTGTGCCTTATAAGTAAACTTCTTATAAAGATCAATATAATCTAACTGAGTTACACCACCAACATCAAATACTGTATGGGTTCTACCCATAATATGAATTTCACTCTGACTCACCAATCCCCAGGGAGAAAGTCTCTTCATCAACTTCTCACCTAATATACGTTCAAGACGTTTTGCAATATATGGAATATCGTACAGTTGAATGTTCCATCCAGTAATCACATCTGGAACATCCTGCATCCAATGACTAATAAAATTATTTAAAAGTTCATATTCAGTTGGACAATGATGATATGTTACATCCTTCCTATTATTCTTAAAGGGTTTGCTTCCCCAAGTAATGATCTGCTTAGTTGTATAGTCCTGTATTGTGATTGCCAGAATCTCTTCGACGCACGATTCAACATCAGGGAACCCTTGCTCAGACGCAACCTCAATATCAAGAGTAACAAGTTTAATCTTGCTGATGTCAAACTTGATCTCATCCTCAGGATATTTCTCTGAAATATATTGGTAGATATAACGGTCATGACCATATATCTCGAATCCTTCCACATCCTCGTATTTTCTATAAAACTCCCTGCAATCTCTAACCGTTCCTGGATTAATAGCTTCAACTTTTTCTCCACTCAACGTTTTATATTTAGTATTTTTTTTAGATTTAACAAAAAGAGTAGGAAAAAACTCATCCCTATGTTCATACCTTTTACCATTCTCCACCCCTCTTACAAGGAATTGATTTCCAATCAATTGTACATTAGTGTAGAATTTCATTATTTAAATTCAATATTAAAAGCAATAATAGTTTTCCTAGTATCAGTAAAATTTCTAGGAGACTTATGATCTATATTAGCATCAAATGTCAATATCTGTCCCTCCTTTACTTTTGGTATAACTTCCTCACCTGTTTCAGGGTCTTTTAATACTGTTACTAAAGACTCATCATATAATTCCACATAATAAATACATGCTATACCATTTACTAAGTTGCCATTTGATTTAGAATGATTATGAAATGGATGATCAGATCCAGAATTGGGATTGTATTGATTATACCAATCCTGAAATACTCTCCATGATCTTCCCCTTTCTTTATAATTTGTTTCTAAAAACTTTACGAAAGAATTATAATCATTTCTCTGCAAACAATATGGCCACTTTATTCTTCCTGCAGGTCTTCTATTATCCCAAGTATAATTGGTTTTACTGATTTTAGAAGTATAATCTCCTTTAAAATCAGTAGTTTCGCATTCATAACCAAAGGCATCTCCAATCTCTTCCAAGAGAATATTTTTGCGTGTTGAATGCTCTTCAACATCAAAAACATGATAAAGACTCACTCTCTTAAATCAACAGGACCAACGGTAATAGGTGTACCATAGACCGCATTACTGTACCTACTAACCAATGCAGGTACAGGTTCGCATAGCGTAAGTATCTTATCCGAACTCATCATAAAAGTTTCATCACAAGTTATAGTATATAAAAAAGGAACCAATTCCTCACCCCTTGGATTTTTGAGACTGGTCTCACTAGATTGAATAACATATGGATGAATCAATTTACAATCAGGTTCTCCGATTTCAGCACCCACTTCTTCAATCTCACTGATCAGGCACGACCCGTTCATCAATGCTATTATCTTTATTGTCTTGTCTTTGGTTTCGTTGGCCATAATTAACAATGTCCTCTGTGTACATTTCGGTAAGTTTAGTTACTGGTTCTACCATAGTGATTAACCAGTCTGCAGGTATTGGAATAGTTTCATCCTTAGATAAAGGTAACCAAGGGAATAATGAAACTTCAAATGCTGATTTCTTCTTGTTTCCATCCTCACTCTGAGGATTTGGATTCATCATCTTAATGACACAAGGTTTATTAAGATGATATCCAATAACTCTTCTTTCATCTCCTTCACCTAATACCATTTCGGAGACATCTGCAATAACATCTTCTCCAGATTTGAGTAGCAATAATTTAACTGTCATAATTCCACATAAAGTCCATCATGGATTCAATTTCATCTGCTTCTTTTTTTGCTCTTTCAGAGTCACCCCAAGTTTTACAATCCACTTCTACATCATCAACAGTACAAATAACCTTTTCGGGGTCAAACTTTTCAGTCATCTGTTTAATTGATACCTGTATTAATTATACCATAAAAAAGGGACCTGTAAAGGTCCCTTGAGTGTTTAAAGATACTCTTTTCGAGCATGATGGTCTGGGACTACCTTTCCCAGTTCCACTGTGAGGAGTCCATCCTCAAAGCTGACCTGTCGTACTTCCGTATCATCAGAGAGCGTCCAAGCCTTGGTGAAGGATCTTTTTGCCAATCCTTTGAAGACAAATTCTCCATCATCTTTTGATTCCTCTTTTTTGCCTTCCACATGTAGTTTTCCAAACTCCGTATAGACTTTGACTTCATTTTTCTTGAAACCCGCCAGGGCGATTTCAAGTCTCGATTCGACATTGTTTATTTGGATTAGATTATATGGTGGGTAATTGGATTGCGTATCAGCACCCCAAAAACGGTCAAAGTAATCATCCATCCCTATGCTATTCTTAACGATCCTATCCATCAGGGTTGATAGGTCGGCAGCATTGTACCTTGTGATGTTAGTCATCTTAGTAGCTCCTTATTAAGCGAGTTTGTGTTGTGATGTCCCCGAAGGCGACATAACTAATTATACACGATATCGCTTATAAGTGGGTGATGATTCCCGTAGAAATTTCTTCGGTTTACGCGACCTAATATGCGTAAAATAAAAATTAGTATAATTAATAATCACTAAAAGGATTAATAATATAGTGTTAACCGCCATTAAATACCAAGTGCCATTCTAAAACAATAGCACACAATAGTATAACTGTAAATGCCTGTAAAAAAATTAATCAGCATCAGGAGTCTTGGCCTTCTTACCAATATTATACTTCTGCTCTAAACTCCAAAGACCTTTATCTTTATAAGACAATACTTTAATCTGATTCAAAGGAGCAACATCTGATACCGAATCTTCCTTTACTACTGAAATGAGTCCCCAATCAGCAAGTAAACGAGCAATGCGGTTACGTCGCTGTACATCATTAAAGGTAAGATTAGCATGTTTCCCATCAAGAGCAAACAACTCCTTAAAATGTACAATATAATACCTACCTTGCTTATGCAAGATATGGCATGATTGATAGAGTTTCTTTTCCTTTCTCGATGCTACACCAATACGTGTTAAAGTCTCACGAACTTTAAGAAAATCATCAGGTTCATTAAGAATAACCTCCACCATCTGGTCTTGGGACCAGTTAACTTCCGGCTCTACCGTAGTAGTCATTGTCTTCCTCCAGTTTCAAGTCGTTGTCTAATAAATTCCAGTTGTTGTTTTGATAAGATTTTCAGTGCTTGAGACGCTTTCTCGTTACTATAACCATAGTATTGTTTGACACTTTGGAGATCCGTGACTTTATCCTTACGGAGCCAGGGAGAGAA
>VTLG01017141.1_pt1 | contig 11675 bp, 9 predicted proteins | sample 4694571 | NCBI WGS metagenome assembly VTLG01 (sample SAMN12604809, study PRJNA352737) | marine metagenome | biome: ENVO:00000447; feature: ENVO:00000209|ENVO:00000569|ENVO:01000036; material: ENVO:00002151; isolation source: viral sequences binned using virsorter ... | reverse complement strand
GTTCTCTAATATCATTAGGAAGAACTGTTCCATGAGTATATCCAATACCATTTGAAGTTATTGTACAAGATGTTATTTGTCCATCATTAGAACCACTAGTTCCTCCAATAACTACTGAACATAATGCACCAGTACCATCTCCACGAACTGGAACATTTACTACTGTTCTATCTGATGTAACATCCCATGCACTTCCTGCATTTTGAGCAAGTCCAGCTGTAGTTACTTTAATAATATTTAATTGTCCATCATCTAAAGCTTTACCAGACTCACCGGCAGTTAAAACTGGTATAAAATCTGGTGTTAAAAAGTTTTGTACTTGTGTAGTTGTTAAAGTAAACATATACTTAATAGTATAACCACCAGCTGCAAATGGATTTTTATCTGTAGAAGTTGGTTCTGCGGCTGTCCATGCACCATTATTATTATTTTCTAATACCTTATAGACTCTGTATGCAGAAGTCATAAAGTAAAATGTTGAATCAAATAAACTAGTTGCACCTGAATTTGCAGTACTGGATGCTGAATAGTTAGGTCTATACATATCGTATGTAGTTGCACCTGAAACATCCAAGTCTCTGCGTGGGATTGCGTGTGTTACGCCTGTGGAATCAATTTTCTTGGCTGCAAGCATATCATCCCAATGGTATGCTTCTGACCTACGATTATCTACAGGGGTAGGTGGGGCCGAATCTGAACCACCAGTTGTACCCGAAGCAAATGCTGAAGGTCTACCAATGAACATATAGTAATTGGTAGGTGCGGCTTCTGAAAAAGATTCTTTAAATTGTTCGGCATTATGAAATCGAAATTTCGATGTGATTATCGCTGCCATGTTGAATTCCTTTGTTTATGTCTTGTTAAATTATTTATAAGAGTTATATAACTCTGTTACGATGTTGTCAGTCTGATATATGAAGGTGGAGGCACATTCCAAATCTTTCTAGATGTGAGGGGTATTCCAGCAGAACCAGATTCCATTTGGATATGTGAACCATCTTCCATAATAGTAAAATGATAATCATTATCACCCTCATGTTTATTTGTCTGTTCCGCAAGTTCTAAAACTTCTCTACCACACTTTATTATATCTACTATTCTTACATCTGCAAAATCTGAAATACGATGATGTACATTGGATTCATGATCACTAATCTGAATATTAGTATAAGTCATTGTTGCATCATATACACCAGCGCCTCCTGCATCTACATTATCCGTTCCTATTTCTGGTGACTCTCTCCTAGTGATATTAGGATACGCATATGACATCTGACCATCCATTCTGTTAGGTACATCCTCTGTAACACTTGCATATGTAATAGTAGATTCTTCACTCACCATTACACTTTGTTCTTCTGGATCTGTATCGGTTTCATAAAGTATATACCCACCATCTTCAAGTATTATATTAGTAATTGCGGCTGCACCTCCAAGTTGATAGGCTTCGTTTATGATATATCCACCAGTTCTTGGTGTGATTGATAAACTACTTCCCATGCCAGAATGATTTGCACAATAATAGTGTAACTCTTGTAGTACATTATCTGTAAACATATAAACATGAGCTCCTGCTGTTCCAGCCGTACCATATGTTGATACTCTAGAATAAGTCTGTACTAATAAATCATCACCATCTTCTGTTATTAAACTCCATCTTGTATCTGTAAGTAATGAATATTCACTATATGAACCAGACTCTAATTCAATTTCAAATTCAATCGAATCTAATATTTCAGGATTATATGCATCCCCTCCACCATGAGTACCATCTGAAACTGTAGAAATTCTAAAAGGATGTCCAGAAACAGAACTATCACTTACATCAAAACGATAGAATCTTGCACCATCAGATTCTAATGCTTTTTGACTTGTTCCATCTATAACAAACTTACCACCAGCTACTGTTACTGTAAACTCTACATCAGACAATACTTCTGGTTCTAATATTAAAAGTTCATCAGTATGAGTGGTACTTGACTCTAATAATATTTGATGATTTTCTAAAGTATCAGTAGTACCACCAGCATACTCAGTAGGTGGAGCTGCCCACATATACTTAATTGCATTTGATTGTCTTGGGCCTAGACCATATCTACTTCTCTGATTAGTTGCCCATTCCCCATAAAGTGGATAAACATTAATATCAGTATGTGGTCTTAGAGTAACATCTCTTGTTGAATTGTCAAATGGAGATACAAGTTTTACTTTACCTACACCTACTGTTGCTGGAGTTGTAAGACTTCCTGAAACAGTAATTGTAAATTTATCATCAGTTTTAGTTAGAACCTCATACACTCCATCATAACCAGTTGTTGTAACACCAGAAATTTCTACTTGTTCTCCTACCTCTGCACCATGAGGCCCTGTAGTTTCTACAGTTGCAGTAGTACCAGACCTAGTAATACTTTCTATCGTACTGAATAGTTGTGGTTCATGTCCAAGATGACTACCACGTTTCAGAGTACCAGCAACATGGTCTGTAGTTCCCTTGATTTCTGTTGAACCCAATAATGTAGTACCATCAGAAGAAGTACCCAATCTCCTACCGATAACTGTAGTGATAACAGCTTCAAAGAGACTTGCAAGAGTTGGAGTTTCGGTAGTAATTCCTGTAACTGGTGTGGTCATTAAGGTTGCAACTTGATTGGTAATACTTACCTCACCAAACATTGCAAACCCAGCTGGATGGACAGCCTTTTTAATCTCTGCTCTCCAATCCTTAATTGCAGCTCCTACCTTAACAACATAAGAGAAATCTTGATAATAGTACGAGTCCTGAATCCTCATTAAAGATTCACTAATCTTACCCTTATCATTATTGAATGCTCCAGCAGTTGTTCCTATTGTTCCTATTGTGGTTGATAATGCACCTTGATTTATTTCTGATACTACTGCATAGTTTACACCCGATCCCCTTGTAAGTGTTTCTGATCTTTGGAAAGTTCCTAAAGTAGTTCTAACAGTAAGTGTTTGTCTTGTATTATCCCATGCAGTTACCACACCTCTAGCACTAGATGTCTGACCTATTATAGTATCTCCCGCTGCAAATGCAGTAGCTAAAGTTATATCTGCTTGAACAACATCACTAATAATTTTTCTGGTAAGTAACATCTTGACAGGAACAGTTGCAGAAGGTGCTGTTGAAAATCCTGAACCAAAATTTGAAACTTCTACACCAGAAATCGAACCTAGTCCAGTAGTTGACCATCCAAGAAAAGTTGCATTTGCTCCAAGTGCATCAACGGCAGTAAGAGTTGCTTTTGCATTACTTTGATTTCCAGTTATAACTTGTCCTGTTGCAAAAGCTCCTGTTCTTTCTGCAATCGTAATTTTTCCTCTAACAAAAGTTGTAATGGTTGCGGTTACGGCTGGTACTGCATCATTAGTAATTGTTTCCCCAGCTTGAAATATTCCAGAAGAAGTTAATGCAGATTGATTATATGATAATCTATGGGTTGCTGGTTTAATCTTTGGCATTACTTCATAACCAGAACCAGGCGAGAATACTGTTACATTAACAACCTCTCCGGCCTCATCAGTTGCACTAAGACTAGCTAAAGTACCAGATTCAATTTGGATTTGACTTCCTGTATATGCATCTATAACTTCTGTACCTTCTTCAAATATAATATGATCAAAAGTGTCCATACCATATTCTGCAATATCTCCTGCCTCTGGTGCAATCGCACCATCTATACAAGAAACAATCGCAGAGGCTCCTGCACCCTCAGTATTTGTATTATCAAAAAATAAAGGATCACCTACAGTATAATTTGAGCCTGGATTATCAATTACAATTTGTCCTATCTCACCCGAACCAACATCCACAATACTAATTACAGCATTCTGTCCAGATGCACTTGTAATAGTAACAGTATCATTAATAGTATAACCAGCTGCACCAGTTGTTACAGTTGCATCTACAAGAATTGGTTGAACTGTTCCAGTAATTGATACATCTGGATCTGTACTGTCAATTCCTGAAATTTCAGCTCCTGCAATAAATGTACCAGTTATAGAATCTATATTTAATATTAATTGGAAAACTGTTGTCTCACCCTCTTGAAACTGAAGAACAGCTTCTACTGCGGCCGATGCTGCTTCGTGACTCAACCCTACATTTATGGTTTGAGAAACAGTTTGTCCTATCAAATTTGCAGGGTTATTTTCTGTTGCAACAACTCTAAGAACAGTATCACTAGACCAATCACCGGCTGAAATTTTAAGAATGTTTTCTGTAGGGTAGGTAAGTTCTGGTGTTTCATTAAACATTAATCTAAAGAAAGATTCATGACCTTTCTTTGTACCTTTTGCTCGATACAAATCACGAACACTTTTGATTAATTTTCTTTTAGAAACTCCTGTGGCTAATGTATTGGGAACGGCTGTAAGATATGCTTCTCTAAATTGATCTAAGTAGTCATTAATGGTTTTATCAATATCAACATACTCTAAAAGTTGTTGAATAGTTTGTACTGGATTTCCTTGATATTTTCCAATGGTTGCACTTGCACTAGAAGTATCACCAACAACTATTTCACCAACTTGAAAATGTCTATTTGCCTCAATGTAAAGAACATTATTTGCATTATCTTCTGCAAGAACAGTTGCAGTAGCCCCAGAGGTTTGTCCTGTAACTATTTCATCTTTTAGAAATGCACCATAAACAGAAGTTTCATAAACAAACCTTGTATCATCTCGTTCATTAGCGAGATAATTGGTAGTAAGTTTATTTTCTAAAAGGATTTGGTCTGTTTGTTGAACATTAGTGAGGGTAAGTTTTGCAGCCTCAAGGAATTTATAATATTCCCTAAGAAATTCCACGAAAACAGGATGGTCATTCTTTACAAATTCAGGAAACTTATCCTCTATAAAGGATGAAATCTTTTCATCTAAAAACGTACTCGCCATATTACGATGTTGTGTATGTGCTTCCTACAGGGGCAGTTGAACTGGATGTAGAATATCCTACACCAGCTGTTGCACTACCAGTTGCAAAATCATCAACTTCAGCAGTTACAGTTGTTGCAACAGTATCAATTTCTATAACTTGTTGTCTTACAGGAATAACATCGTTTGAGTCTGGTTTAACAGTTACATCAATAGTACCATTTGCATTAGTTACTGAGGTAATATTAAAGGATGTCATTACAACTTCTCCTGTATTATAATTAATTGTCCCAGCTTGTGCATTGGTAACAGTTTTTGTAGTACCACCCAAAAGATAAAATGTTCTAACATTACCATTTCCATCATCATCAATAAATTGTTCGTTGGTATTACCAGATAAATAAAATCCAGTAGATTCTACTACTGTCTGTGCCCAAGATGCAGCTGGATGATATGCGGCGTTATTAAATGCTATTGTATATTTTGTAATTGCATTTAAAGTTGGTGTTACAATTCTTTTTAGTTTCACAGTTGCAGTACTGGAAAGTATAGATGTATCAGTTTCATCAATTTCTCTTACAAGATTTGAATGTCTGAATACACTATCGAATTTTTGAAGATTGTTTGTATTAAAAGAACTTACAGTTGTCTCAACTAAAGCCTTAATATCTGATTTTGCTTTTTCTGTCATCGTAGAGTTATATTTAGCAGTTACTCCCAAAACCAAATACAAGATTTCTGGATCTACTATCTCTGGAACAATAGATGCAACATTATATTTTTTCAAATTTGTTACAATAGAATTCTTGGTTGTAGTGGTTAGGGATGTTCCTGTATTCGGTCTAATAGCAATATATACTTTTCCATATATTGGTGGATCATTATCTTCACCACCCCAACATTGAATCGACTTAATGTTAGTATAGACTGAAGGAACTATTGCCTTATAATCATCTGGTGTAACAGCCCGACCTTGAGTTGCATACTTCAATGGTGCATTAAACTTAATAGAATCTACAGTTTCAGCTTCTCCCCCACCAGCTGCACTTGATGTAGCTAACGATGTAACATTTGAATATCCACCTACAGTAGATGCTGGGGTAAATGCATTTGCACCATCTGCTAGACTTCCATTAGTTACAACATAATCTAAGATGACAATATTTCCATCAATAGGTTTCTTACCAGTAACACCATCTCCAAAATAAACTTCATATTTACCATCCTCTACTTCTTGTAAAAAATATTTTAAAGATGTGGAATCAAGTAGAGCATAATCTGTATTTAAAGTATAAACTTCTGTAGTAATATCACTTGAAGATGCCTGAACAGATACCACTAAAGTAGTTGTATCTGCACTAGCAGAAGGTATAATAAATTGTTGTTCTAAATTTGAAGAATCAACAGTATAGGTATATCTAATTCTAGTACCTTCATAAATTTGTACACCAGTAAATACAAAAGTACCAGTATCAGAAGTTGCAGTACTATCTCCAATAGTTACAAAATTATAAGAAACACTATCTACTGTAGTTGTAAAAATTGTTCCTGCAGCCATAACCAAAGTTGTTTGTGAAATAGGAACGCCTGTTACAGTTACATCAACAGTTGCATAAGATGCTTTTGTTGAGGATGGCATATATCCTAAAGCTTTAGCATGAGAAACCGATGCAGATCTGGTTAAAGAAGTATCTATAAACATTTCATTTGCAAGCATATTAGCATGAAATGCTAAATAGTGTGTATTGTATGCCAAGAGATCCATAAGAACTGACATACCAGACCCTTCAAAATTATAGTCTGTAAATGAATTTTGTTGTGAAAGAAAAGTTTTAAAATTAGATTTAACATCATCAAAATCTAAATCTGTAATTTCTATTCTTCCTTTTGAATTTGTAGCCATATTATCTCATTGATTCTAACATTGTTTGAAATTCTTGGAGTTCTGCTGGTAAATTTTCAACGTAAAAATATACTCTAACATCATAAGTGTTTGTTTCTGGTACAGGATAACATTCTACTGTTTCCACTCTAGCTCTTGGTTCATAATTACCAATTATTTCTTCGATCTGTCTTGATAGTTGATTCCCAGTTATTGGCCCGAAATTTTCAAAAAGTAAAGCTTGAACATTAGATCCAAGCTCTGGATGAAATGGTCTGTCGTAATGATTAGTAAGAAGTAAATTACGAACAGACCTTTTAACTGCATTTACATCTGTAACAGTAGTTACATCACTTGTAATAGGATTAATATCAAAGTTCAAGTTTAAATCTTTATAGACTCGACTTGATCTTTTCTCATTCTGTCTTGATGCATCCCAAGCCATTATACTCCACTATTATTTAAGTCTTGTGATTCCTTATGTTCTGGATCATCCTTATCTTTGAACCAGTAGTCAGCGGTCTTAGTTAGGACAGCCACGAAAGTACCCACCAAAATATTTACGATGTCACGATAGGTATCACCAACTTCTCCAAAGAATAGTAAATATAGTAATACAAAGAATGCTCCGAATACTACTAGACTTAATATAAATCTAGCCCAGAAATTTAATTTCTTACGAGATTCTACTGATTTTTTTGCTTCTGATGTTTCGCCGTTTTCTATTGCCATTTTCACCTTGTTTATTATTAATTATTATGCATTTGCTCCAGCACCTACTGTCTTTGCACCACCTACTATTTTGCATCCACAATCTAGTGAGTCTCCAATCCTTGCGACTTTTCTATATACACCATCATCACATTTTACTAATGATGTTGGAGAACCTTCTATAATGGTGCCTATTATAGCAGGAGATGGGGATGGTGAACCATGAGGCGCACACTTTGCATCTACTGTCAACATAGGTTTGCCCTCGATTTGTGCTAACTGACACAAAGACGAGCCTGGTAAAAATATTGATGGTGCAAACGAACCATGTCCAGTTGTTTGATCACCTTCTCTTGCCATTGATCCTGCCATTATGTTTGCCACTCCGAAAGTTCTGGAACTTTAGTTAGGGACTTGTAAGCATTCTGATATGCTGTCATATATCTGTCCCTATCGTTATCGTAATTATTTATAACACCTATCTTAAAGTCAAGTTCTACTGGTGATCCTGGCCACGGGCCATCTGTGAAATCTGCTAAATAAAACTTCAGGGTAAATGATACATAAAATATTCCCGGCCCTCCTTTTTGTGTATTCCCATAACCAGAACTTCTTGCTAACCCAAAATCAGAACCATCAAAGTTAGGTGGTTTATCTGTAGGTGTCCAAGGCACTACCCAATCATCTAATTCTGATACCGGCCCCGTTATGGTTGCTACTGTTTTTGCAACACCTACTCCTGCACTAACTGTATTTGCTCCTGCAGCTATTGTAATTTTAACATCTGGAAAAATTGTAAATGTTCCCATACCAGTATTATTAGGTGCAGACGGAGCTCCAGATAATGATTCACTCTTTCCTGTAGCTGGAACAGTCCATGAAGAAGGTATTGATATATTAGTTATCGAAATTAACGGGCCTGCAGCTGTCTCTTGACCATCATATGGTGGTGTGCCTGGCGGAGAGACAAGTGGAACATTAACAGTTTCTATACATTCTATAATTTCAGTCATGGTATAGAGACTACTAGTTGCAGTACCTACATTTTCCATACCACCAGCAGTCTTTGAACCTGCTGAATTAGTCAAGGTTGCTCCTGAGGCGGGCAATGTAGATAATACATGACCAGATGCAGCTGCGAGTAATGCTCTTGCCATTAGTTGAAACTGATTGAAGAACCACCTACGACCATTGCAGCTGATGCCTTGATAGAACCAAGAGCTCCGATAGTAGTGGTAAGGTTTACTTTATAATCTTGTGTTACATCCATAGTTACTTCTTCAGTAAGTTTATCTTTAAATGTATTTTTTACTTCTTTAGTAATCTCTAGGGTTTCCGTTCCTTTAATAGTAGTCTTTCGATTTCCATCTACCAATTCAGTAAGGTTTTTTCCTGCATATATGTCAATGTTCCCTCCAGCAGAAACCGAATAGTTACCCTTAACATAGGTGTCCATGTTTCCAGCTACTATGTTAGTAACATTTCCTACAGTCTTAATAATCATATTTCCTGCACTATCGATCTCTATGAACGTACCTTTTTTATGATATAGGTGTATTCGTTCATTTCCTTCTGTATCATCAAACTCTACATAGTGTCCTGTCTCTGTTTCAAAGACATGATTGGTAGGATATTTTGCACTAGTTTGTGTAGAGGCTGGTTGTTCTGCACTTCCAGATGCAGTAGACCAAGAATCCTTAGCATCCTTAACAGACTTTGAAGGATGAGTATCAATCGATTCTTGTGCAAGAAGATTAGTATCTGGTTTGTCAATATACAGGGATGTAGGATATTTTGAATTCGGATCTTTAAATCCACCAGAAGTGGTTGCGGCTGCTGGGGGAGCACTTGTAGATGTTTTATTAGAAAATCCACCAACCGCACTTGAGGCTGCAATAGTAAAGTCAGTTGTCTCTGAAGTATTAACGCCAGGTAAAGCCCCCATGATAACTGGCTCTTGTTTAGCTGGATCTCTAAAGAACCCAACTACCCATGTACCCTCGATCAAGAAATGAGGAGACATACCCACACCAGAATTTGCACCAGCAGTAACGGGCATCATTACAGAAGCCCAAGGCAAATCCTCCGTAGGAATCTTCTGAATATCAGCATTATGATACCCCAAACAACGTACCCTGACTCTCCCCGCCTTCTTAGGATCTTTCCTATCTTCTACAACACCGATGAACCAAGTAAATCCATCTTGGCCCATGAAATAATTATTCATTGTCCTTTTTCTTTCTATTAAAGAAATCCAACCATAGTTCTGCAGCTTCTTCTGCTTTTGCGAACTGTTCCTTGTCTCTTAGTTGTCGATCTCTCCGATAACCTTCCAGTTGTTCTCTCTGTTTTAAAGATTTTTCTATCATCTCTCCTAATATCATTTCTACTGCCATAATCGAACATCTCCCTTTCAGATATTTATATGAATTACTAAGATTTTTTCTGAGGTGTTTACTTGGATTTTTTTCTGGTTTCCATAACCCAGAAGAAACCCAGAGGTACTACCCCCTATTTTTACCTTCGGTTAGGCTTTTCGGGGGGCTCTGGCCCTGAACATACTCTGAGAGTATAGAGCCAGCCAATGTCAGTCTTGATAGGTTTGCAAGTTCTCTTGAAGTGATATTTCTGAGTGATGTTATGGTAGATAAGTGAGGACATAAGAGTAGATATAAAAAAAGGGATACCTTGATTAATACCAAAATATCCCTAAGTATGAAATTACTTCTGCTCTACAAATTCGTAAAGTTCAGTAGCCTTCTTCTTAATATCCTCAATGGAATAAGATTTAGGTTGAAGTTCTTTCCATAACTCCATGTTTGCTTTGCCATCTTCCCTTGCAAGATCCCATGCTTGGTAGGCAAAGTTTTTATCTTCTTCTTGTTTATCCTGAAGATAGCCCTGTGCCATCGACAGTAAGTTGAACCTAAGTTCATATGGATTACTAGACATAATTTCTCCTTTATGTGTGTCTGTGTGTAAAAGGGATTGCTTCTGTTTCCAAGTGCAACCCCTAAAAAACTCATAGGACTATGCAGCTACTGCCACATAACCCACAGGAATATAATCGTTGTTATTTGCGATTATGGTTTTTGAATCTCAGTCCGTTCCATCATCTTCTAATCGAACTCTCTGCAGCCCCATCAACAGATTATATGTTAATCCCACAAGTCTTTATCCCAATCCTTGCGATAGTGTTCCTTGTAGTGTTTTTTCTTAGTTTTCTTTGATTTCTTCCCAGCATTATCTCTCGCAGCCATGCGTAGAGAACAGGGTTTTCTCTCAAGGATACTAAGTCTATCTGAAATCATATATAATCTCTTGGTGGAGCTGATGGGAATCGCACCCATGTCTTAAAAGTTACTGAACTACTTCTCTCCCTCTCTTAACTGAGGGAATCGATTCAGTTATATTTAGGAAAACAAAATACCTCATTAACTAGTTCCTTAGAGGCACTCTGAATCCCTGTGAAAAAGAACCATGCTTATGTCCTTGTACTTCGACACCTCGAATCTTTGGCCTTATGAACTTCTCACGAATCACTATCGCCATTCTAGTCGTGGGCATCCTACAGCGCATTTTACGGATGCAACACTCACACATAACATTCCTACCTCAGAGCCTTCAAAGGGGGATTACCCTAGCAGAGCAGTCTATGATCTGATGCTATCTCTGATCCAAATCACCATCCACCTACTCAGAATGCTTAGGTTCTTTATTTCTTATAATGTGGCTAATACTACCATGTAGAAAAGCATACTACACGTTAATACACCCACACAAATAAATCGTACTAATTCTATTATCACCATTTTACTTTTCATAACAAAAAATTCCTCAAACAATATTTATTGCATTTATAGATTAAAAATGCCAATCAGCTTTTTACCCCCCTATAAATGCAAAATAGCACAGACACCCACCCCATCCTGTCTGAAACCCAGTAAGTACCTACACCTACCGGCCCTCTAGTTCTCAGAAGTTCTCTGAGTACCTTTGAGAAGATCCGACACTAACTCTACACCCCTATGAAGTATCCCTCATAGTATTCGAGCCCGAATGGTTTGCAACCCACTCCAATCTTCTCAGAAGTACTCTGAGTTCGACAGAGGGCTCGTGGTTGACTTACCAACGTAACCCCTAGTCTGAGAGTCTTGTTCACTCTCTCTGATCCCTGACACTCATCTCG
>VTLG01015419.1_pt1 | contig 11675 bp, 17 predicted proteins | sample 4694571 | NCBI WGS metagenome assembly VTLG01 (sample SAMN12604809, study PRJNA352737) | marine metagenome | biome: ENVO:00000447; feature: ENVO:00000209|ENVO:00000569|ENVO:01000036; material: ENVO:00002151; isolation source: viral sequences binned using virsorter ... | reverse complement strand
GATTCATATATAAACATTGTTGCCTGTAATAATCTAGCTTATACTTAGTTATGTTTAGCTTGGTCTGCAATATAAGTGCAAAAATTGTTGGAATCATTATTACTAAACCAATAAAAACTGTTTCTAAAATTGTAATCATTATTTGTTCTCCTTTGTTATATAAATGTCTATTGTAAATAATTCCCAAACTTTATCTTTATAAATCCCAAATTCATCAAAGCAATCGTGATATAATGGTGGCAAATCTTCTCCAAAATTTATAAGCAAAAGCCACCACTCGTAATCTGTGTAATCTGTTCTAAAATACTGCATTAGTTCTCCTGTGTTGGTTTAAATTATTAATACTATTTATAATAGTCAAGTCCTTTCTGGTGCTTATCTTGGTAGTTCAAGGTAATCTTTTGCCCACCTTCGTTTATTTTGATTTTGAAAGTTGCCTCTGTCTTTAAATTTGTTTTTATCTAAATAGGCAAAGTCTCTCTGATACCATTTACCCTTCATGTTTGTTTCTTGTTTGAAAAATATAACACCATCATCCGTAGGTGTTGCAATATAATCACAATGATTTGGGGTTACTCTAACAGCTAATGAATGTCCGAAAGTAGTAGGGGAAATTCTAGAGTGATATTTTACTTGTATAGAAATCCAATTTTTTATAATAGTCCTTTTGCCCCATTTTTTGGGTTTACATACCACCATGTCTACCCCCAAATCAACGTCAGGTCTAGATACAATGTACCCATTTGCCAGTAATAGATTAGCTACTCTATTTTCTCCAATCATGCCTTGCACCATAGTACCCACGTTTAACGTATTTGTTTTTTTGTATCTTTGCTTTTTCATTTATAATTCATCCTTTAAAACTTTGTTAATAGTCTCTAGTTTATAAAGTAATGTCTTAGCATTGCCAGTAATCCCAAAATATTTTTTAACATCTCTTAATCTAAAATTTCTAGTCTTAACGCCTATAATTTCTTTGTTCCAAAGTTTTAACTTTGCTATGGTAACTAATAAATTATAAACCCCCAAAGGTACTCCATTATAATTTGGCTCTGATTCAACGTCTTTTAAGAATTGGCAATCTCCGTCAATTTGTATTTTTTTCATTTTGCTTTCCTTATTTATGATGAATGAGGTTTTATATAAATAGGGTAGATATGAAATAAATATTTTCTTCTTGTGCATATTTCAATATCTAAACCAAATCCAAAAATCCTCAATTCAAACCAAGCAGAAAAAAATGCAGTTTCCGTTGATGAGTTAAGTCCTAAATTTAATTCAAAATTACCTGTCTGTACTCTTTTGTAGTATTTGTTCATTTTGTTTACGCTCCTTTTTTCACCCAAAAAGCCCGTTAAATGAACGGGCTTAAATTGGGTTTTTTGCGGTCTACTTGTTTGGGCTGTATGTGGTTTTACTTATATAATATTGTTTGCCTTTCCTGTTTTTTCTGCCTTTTATGGGCGTTCTTGTTATTAGCTGAGTAAGTTTTTTACCTCTGTTTGTTATGGTTTCTTTTTTCATTTTGTTTTATCCTTTTTTATTTTGTTAAGTCTTAACATTTATCCCAACAGCATTACAATTAAAATTGATACTCCAATTATTAAAGCGGTCAGGTATACGCTCATAATTGCTATGAATAATAATTTTTCAAATAATCGCATTTTGTACCTCTTTTTTATGAGTGGGCAAGGGTGGAATCGAACCACCCAAAAAACCATTTGCCCATTTTGTTATTCTAGTTCAATCTATAACAATATAAAAAATTATCATTTATATATTGTTCGTACTCAATTCCATCGTAAAATGATATAAAATGACCTCTGCCATCTAAATTTATTGCATTTTCAACAAAGTATTTTTTGTCTTTTATTGCTGATAAAATTAAATCATTTGCACCTTCGCATTTATCTTGCAATGCCTCAAAAATACCTTCATCCCTTCCAGTATGCTTTGAAAGAAAAGAGGGATTAAATGCCCAGACGGAATCTAAAATATAATGCGTAACCATTTCGTCCGCCTCTTCATCTGTTAAGCAAATCCAGTCTTCGTTTATAATTAATTCAATCGCCTCTTTAGGTGTTACCTCTGCTGATTTACTTACAGCAATTACGCTAGGATTATCTATTGTTAACATATTATCTTGTTCCATTTTGTTTTCCTTTTTTTTTATTGCTATTTATTTAAGAAAGATTCATCTAGTTTTTTATTACATCCCCCACATACATAGCCTTTTTCTTTCGATGTATGAGTTGCTGGGACTGTACCGCCGTGATAACTACAAAATATTGAATACATCTTATGATAGTATCCTTTATTCCATCCCACTACTTTGTGTTTTATTTTCTTTCTCATTTTGCTTACTTCTGTATTGCTTATATATCTAAGCTAATCCTTTTTTTATAGCGTTTGTAAAAATTCATTAAAGAAATTTTGCGAAGACTTAACAATTTTTTCAGCCTTTTCAACTTTCCAAATTCTATTTATCCTATGGTATCGTCCCTTCGTCCAGTCTTCGACAATGCCATTTTTAAAGGCTAATACATGACCTTTGCAACCTAGAATGTATGTGCCATTGTCTAGGTATTTTGAGCAATTATTAGCGGTCATTCCCTTATATTGGCTTTTATTTGTAGAGCCAATATCTCTTAAGGTTGTAATCTTGTATCCAAAATTTTCAGCTACTTTTTTTACTCTACTGGTTTCAAAATACACGCCTTTGTTTTTCTTCCTACCCATATGATTGAAGAAGAATGATTGCATCTCTTTAAATGGGGTATCGAATACAATAGAGCAGGATACAACTGTACAACAATTTCTGTCTCCCTTGTATTCTTCTGTGTTTTTAATTTCTTGGTAATTCATAGCTTTCCTTTTTTATGATTTCCACATTTACCCACCTTTTAAGATGGGTAATTCATCCAGTAATCAACTGGAATCATCAGTATGGTGTTATTTTAGATCCTTTATATTTTCAACTAATACCATTCCTTCTTCATCAACGTTGCCTGTTTGGAATAGTGCCAAATGTAAAGCGTCTTCCCATCTCTTGCCATGTCTCTTGATTAGGTTCTCCATATCTTCCGCAAAGGTTTTTACATCCGATTGGGGTTTTTCTTCAACTATTACCCTAAATGTCCCAACCATTAGTTCGTCTTTTATTTTGCCACCATTCACCATATCATTTTTAAGATGGGTTTGTTTTACCCTTTTGATTGTCACCTTGTGAGTCTTCACCTTGTCATCTCCTAAAATATCGGATTGGGTTTTCTTAGTTTTGATTAGGGGCTGAATCTGTGTCCTGATGAAAACCTTTAGCTTTTTTAGCTCATTGCCTTCCAAGGTGCTTATCATGGTAGTGAGCTTTTCAGTTAGTGGTGTACAGAAATTGGCATCAGCCTTTGCGACATCCGCTTTTATAGATTCTGTCATGGTGGAGTTCATTTTAGCTACCTCCATTCCCATTTTAATAATCTGTGTTGGTGTCATTAGTTTCATTTTTACATCCTTTTGTATTTGGTTAATTATCATAGTGGTAAAGTAATCAATAGGACTAATGCGAGTCAACAAAAAAAGTTAATTCTTAACATTTAAATTCTTACACCTTATATATATGAGGGTAAAAAATCCCTATTTTTTTGGGGTTTTTTGCCTTATTTCAGTTGATTCCTGAAAAGCTACCCCAAATCAAAGGCAATTATCTACAATACGTCTACATGGCTCTAAATGGTATCAATACGGGATTATTTCAGGGATTCATAGCCTAGCATCAAAAAACTGTTTTATGAGGTTCTAGACACCATTTACGGATTAACTCTGAAGAAAACGTGCAAAACGTGCAGAAATCAGCCCATACGAATTATTTATGACAATTCCTAATACTTTCGAGATTTATTTTTCCGCTGATTCCAAAGTGCCTGTAATAGATAAAGGGCATAGAGTCAAGTAATATCTAACAATTAGGTCAATATTTAATTAGAGTAATTTGTCAAATGTCAATAGCTAATTTTAGTTGGGCTAATTAGGCAAAAAGCAAGTATTATTTTGGTCGATGGTCATTTATTTGTCCATACAACCATCCCACCCACAAAAGCAAGAACTTTCTCCAATGCCCGTTATGAGCGTTACAACAATTCAAATCGTGCAAATCGTGCATTTGGTGGGGTAGGGGCGGATGAGCGTTTTGAGCGTTGTGTTATTACCCATCCCCCTCAAAATAAATAAAAACAAAGTCTTGTGTGCCGTGCCGTAAAAAAAGACAAAAGAAAGTCCATAAAACCTTGTATCAAAATAAGAAAGTCCGTATAATATACCATCATGAGTGTCAATCTACCCGATAAGTTAAAGCCCTCTATGGCTATTGCTATAGATATGCTGGTTAATGACCCAGAGACTAAGATGAAGGATGTAGCCGAAGAATCTGGGGTAGCTGTGTCTACATTAAGGCGTTGGCTTAAAGACCCTGAGTTTGTTGAGGTGTTCTACCAGAAGTATATGGTTACCTTTGGTGCAAAGCTACCAAATATACTTAATAGTATGATTCGTGAGGCGGAGGCTGGTAATGTACAGGCTGGTAGACTTGTTTTAGAACACTCTGGTAAACTTATTAAGCGTGTAGAGGTTGCCAATCACAAAAGTCCTTTTGAGAAATTCCTTACCACACAGGATGCAGAGGTAATGGATGTTGATTACGAAGACGTAGAGGTTTTGCCACAACGCCCTGTTGTGCCAGATAAACCCAAGACAAAGCAAGAAGTTACCAGAGAACAAAGAACTTTGGATAAAAAGAATAAAAAACGCAGGAGTGCTAGGGATTGGAGAAAGAGAGCTGAAAAGGTAGGGATTGAAAAGCCAAAACAAGGAAGACAAACACCAGCACAAAGAAAGGCTTGGCAAGAAAAGGTAGAACTACGAGAAAAGGCTTTAAATATTAAAGATTGATGTCGATTCTTTTTATAAATGTCCTGACATCAAATGATTTACATTCTGGACACTCTTGTTCTCGGCTAATCTTAGCCCCGAACACTTCCCACAGCCAATGACAGTTAAAACAAAAGCAATTTAGCAATGTGGAGTCTTTCATATTGTAATTGTATCATCTATATCGAGAGATTCAGGCATTAATTGACAGTAGCAGTATTCTTTACAGATACTCCATCCACTTGCGGGCATTCCTCTGGCTTCCCAGTTATCCCAAGTATCCACTTCTCCAGCTCTTGAGCGACAGTCATCGCAAAGGTTTTTAGATATGGCAATCCACTTTAGGCTTTGCCCCATTTCTCCAGCTCTGCGGAATGCTTGATTAACTCCTCCAGTAACTCCTCGTTTAATGGAGTTTCGTAATTCCCCGAAGATTCTTCCGTTGGTAGCAAGGTCTTGCTCAAGAACCCTAATAATTGATTGTTCATCAAGACCGTTTCTTGTAAGCCTGTCAATTTCTTGTCCAAGTCGTTCAGAGAAGATTCGTATGTCGTAAGACAGTCCAAGAGCAGTCTCAATAAGTAGTCTTCTATCTTTTTCATCTAATTCTCTTTTCTTAGCCATAAACTAATTCCTTCTACCCTAGTGATACAACCTTTTTGTTAGAACGCAATGCCTTTTGTAGGTCTTGCATAAATTTTTTGTCTAATTTTTGTTTATTTTGTGCAGTTGTTGTAATAAACTCCCTTGCTCCAGTAGTAGGAACTTTGCCATCATTGTGCCATTTCCCATATTGAATTACTTGCAATGTATTATCTTTTGCTTTTATGCTTTTATATAGCTTGCCACTTGCTTTTAGTGGCGGGTCTGTTGGGTATCCTCTTGATTTACGCCATCTTTTAGTTGATTGCTTTAGAGGTGTTAATTTACCGCTGTCAATGACTGCCTTAGACCCTTGCTCTGAATCTTTTGCAAATCCAGATGTATAATCTTTAATAAGGTCATCCATTTTACTAGAAAGTTGATTAAAGTCAAAATTAACTGATACTTCTAATTTCATCCCAGAATTTCTCCCCTAGTTCTTTAGATTCTAAATAGTTATCAATATTATCGGCAATGACACGCTCTGCCTGTGATTCTGCCCATAAAATAGGGTCTTCTATGATTTCTTGCAGATTTCCTTCAAACTCAAAATCTACATTATTGATTTTGTCCAGTTCCCTGACGGAATTGCGTAAAGATTGACTGGCTGTTTTCTTGCTCATTTACTCTCCTATTTTCATCTATCAATTTTTGAGCCTGTTTTTCTGTAAGGTCTTTGTTTTCACGAACCATTATCTTTGCTCTGGTAATAAGATTGTTTTGAATATCAAATTCATCTTTTAATATCTGGTCTTGAACTGTTTTAGGGTAATCTACCTCTTCAAAATCAACACCAAACTCTTCAGGAAGAGAAATGCCATTATATTCAGCTATTATTCGTTCTACATTGTAAAAGTCTTGCTCATACAATCTCCATAATGCAATATCATCGTAATAGTCCTCTTTTCTCTCCATGTCTTTAATCATCAATGAGATACCACTAGGCACTTCTCCACCAGACTCTGCCCATTGAATCCATAAATGATTATTTGACGCTACGAGTTCTATTTGAAACTTTATATTGTTTATAGCCTCTTCTATATTCCCACTTGGGCTTGTTATGTTGTATGCTCCATCTTCTCCCATGTCAAGAATGGTGTTAGAACCAGCTCTTAACATACTTTGGTCTGCTCTTAGTCCTGTTACCCACGGCTGACCAAACATATTAAACCTCATGCCCAGATTCATTTCAGTTAAAGCAATATTGACTTGCTCATTGCAATTAACTACGTCACTAGCACCTTCTACAAAGAAAGAATCAAGTTGGTCTTCTCTATGAGTAAATACAAATGGCAAAATTCCATAAGGATTGTCTATCTCTTCTGTCATTTTACCATCTTCATTCATTATGCCATATTTTTCACTATCCCAGTATTCCCATTGTAGGTTATCTGTATTTGATAGGTCTGACGTACTATTCAGTAGTGGATAAACTATGGCACTAGGAACAAAAGGATTTTCATCAAAGTATGCCTCAAAATAGTAAATAGGTCTATAATCAAAAAACCCATCTAACCAATGTATTCGATTTGCTACAGTACCTAGCAGTCTAGTCATTCTTTCAGAATGTTTCATGCGAACATCTTTAGTTGGCGTTAATTCTTGGTATCTTTCTGTGAGATTGCCAAGATTCCTTTTAGCTCCTAGACTATATATTCTACTAATTTTGTTAATGAATTTTCTTGTAAAATTTGTCATACTAGGCGGTATTTCAGAAAAAGCATCTCCGCTAAAATAGTTAGATATATATTGCTCTGTAGAAACGCCAGAGTAATAATTCAAATGCTTTCTAATCTCATTACGTCTAGAGTGAGACATCATTAGCTTTGTTTCTAGCAGTTTGTCTTTTAATATTTTTTGAATCATCTTTGAATCCTTTTCATTTCTTGGTTTCTCATTGGAAAACGATTAAGTATAAAATACCTGAACGCATCGTTTCCGTGGTCATGGTATCCGTCTTTTAATGGCTCTTCCTTTACTGGTTTTCCATCTTCTGTCTCTGGGTATCTGTATTCCTCAAAGTCTTCTATTACATCAGTACATCTTTTATCAACGTGAACTCTTCTAATTCCATCGGCACTTTCAAAGAAACCTCTGGTGTAAGCAACGCTATTAACAATATTTCTACTAATTCTATCTCTTGTAGAGAGTATATTAATCCCACTACGTCTAAATATTTCCATATCCCCCCTACCTGACTGACCTTGAACATTTGAACCAGCAGGGTCACCATAGAAAGACATAATAGGGTATCCTTTTGTTTTAATAAGTTTTATTAAATCTTCTGTTTTTATGTTTTGTTTGTGTAGGATACAATCAAAAATTCTAATATGCTCTATTTCATCTTCCCAATATGTCTGTATGAAAAGAACTGCGGGCATACGATAACCAAAGTCAATCGTGCAGTAAGTAGGTAGGTCTGGGTCGTAAGGAAAATCTCCAGTATCTGAATCTCTGTGGAAATTCCACACTTTACCTTCAAATACAGAAAACTCTGCTCCAAATTCTTGACCAAAAAGTTCTTTTGACATATTTCTTTTTCTTTCTATAATTGCTGGGTCACTCAAACCTAGCGGAAACTCATACTGGTTAATCCATGATGGAGATGTATGGCTTTCCCATAGTGGGTCTTCTGCACCTAGTTTAAATAAGTCGTATATCCAGTTTCTACCCTCTGGTGTAGTAATAAAAATAACTTTACCTTTTCTTCCTGCTACTGTTGGGGATAAGTACATATCCCAAATCTTTTTATTCATCTTGGCAACTTCGTCAATTACAAGTAGGTCAAGACCCTCCCCTACAAGACTTGAAGGATTATCTGCTGACATTCCCTCTACAATAGTACCCCATTTAAAACGAATGTACATATCTTTTTCTGATGCCTTATCAACATCTTCGGGATGCCCAATAACCATTCGTTGCCAAATTTCACGAAATATTAAACGAGCTTTCTTATATGACATCCCTACTACCCAGATTCTTTTATTGGGTTGAGATGCTACATAAGTAGCCTCCATAGCACTAGCCCATGTTTTTCCAAATCTTCTCCCGCATACGACCACTTGAAACCTAGCCTCATGCTTTTTAGGGAAATGCAAAGGAATTTGACCATCATGCGGTTTATAACCTAAGTATTCAAACCACTTTTGTTTAAAATCGTAATTTTTTTCTTGCATTAGATTACTTTTACAACTTACATTATACCATAACTTTAATGCAAGAAGAAATCTTGCATATTCACTAACTCACTAAAGAGGTAAAAATGTCTGAAGAAAAGACCATCGAGCCAGATGTAAAACAGGAAGCCGTCACAAAAGACGAAAATAATGTACCAATTTCAAGATTAAACGAGGTTATTTCAGAAAGAAATGAACTTCGTCAGTCTCTTGAATCTTTTAAAACACAAGAGGAAGAAGGTAGAAGAGCAAAACTGCAAGAAGAAGAGAAATGGCAGGAATTAAATGCCGAACTCATGAAACAAATTGATTCTTACAAACCTTTTAAGGAAAAATGGGAATCAATGGATGTCAAACTTCGAGAAGTTGCTTTATCTAGGCTTCCTGAATCTAAACGAGAAAAATTTTCTAATGTTGATACAGATGTTCTTTTGGATATTGTTGAGGAATTTTCCGAAACAGAAAAAGTAAACCCACCTGATAGAAAAGGAACAGTACCTACTCAACAAGTTGGTGACTGGACTAATATGTCGGGAGAAGAAAGAAGAAGGAATTGGAATACAATATTGGAGTCATACATAAAAAGGTAATATAAATGGCTAAACATTATCAAGGTAGTCCTGTAACGACTACAACAGACCAACATTTCATTCCTGAAATTTGGGCTGATGGAATATACAAGTTCTTTGAAAGAAAAACAGTCTTTCGTGGATTGGTAGATGACTATTCTGCTTTAGTGGCAGGAAAAGGTTATGGAGATGCAATTAACATCCCCGAAATGAGTCTTGTAAGTGCTTCAGATAAAAGTGCTGGTTCAGACGTATCTTACGATGCAACTGCAACTACAACAACTCAGTTGGCAATCAATAAACACAAATATGTCGCAAAATTATTTGAAGATGTGGCATTAATTCAATCCGAGGCTGACTTAGTAGAAAAGTATTCAAAAATGATGGGCGAAGCTCTTGCTCGTCAAGTAGATGCTGATATTTGGGCAGAGCTAGACGGATTAAATAGTTCTCAAGCTCTTTCTGCTGATGACACTTTGACTGCGGCTGTTTTTGAATCAGCTCTAGCTACTCTAGGTGAAGCAGATGTGCCTTACATGGATGGTGAATGCTCAATGGTTGTTAATCCAACATTGTTTGCAGACATTTTGAATCCTTCTGCTGGTATCGCTCAATACTTCATTAGAAATGATGCAGTTGGCGAAGGCAATAAAGGACTTCGCTCTGGAATGGTTGGTTCACTATATGGAATTGATGTTTATATGTCAAATACCGTAAGTACAGCAGGCACAAGTTCAACAATACCGGGTGCTATATTCCACAAAAGTGCGGCAGTTTTTGCTTCACAGCAGGAAGTTAGAGTTCAATCAGAATATTCTGTTGATGCTCTTGGTACTAAAGTTGTTGCAGATTTACTATATGGTTGCAAAATCATAGACGATTCTGATAACAAAAAAGGTGTTAAGTTTACTAACGTAGACTAATGATATTTGGGGGTATGGTTAGCCCTGCCCCCATATACTTGGAGATATTATGCAATATTGGAAAAAACCAAATTTAGGAAATATGGAAAAATTTGAAGAAGAAACTTTAAAAAAACATCCTGAGAAACTTGAATGGCTAAAAGAAAAAGGCTACGAAAGAGTAATGGGAGTTTCAGATTGGAGTCCATATAAAGCACCTAGCCCTGCAAAAAAAGCAGTTAAAAAAATAAAGAAAAAACTTAAAAAATCATAACGACATAGCACAGTCTCGCTCACGCTATTGTCAGGCTTAGAGAGGAAGGAAAATGGCAGACCTACATAGACATTCCGTACAGGAAGCACTTAACGCAACAACTGGTGGAACTTGGACAGTTTCATCAGCAGGAACAGCAGGAAGTTCAGCAAATGTTGCAAACACATCGCATAAACTATTAGCAAGCAATACAGCAACACTTGGTGTTTATTCAGCGGTTGAAATATACTATAACTTTACTACATCAGAAACCAATGTTAATGCTAGTAATGATTTATTAATACCAGCAAACACACAATTCTTTATTACAGTACCCAGAGGATTTGGCAATACTGTATATTTTAATTTTAACTCTACTAGCACTACTACTGGTGCTGTAAGAATGGTGGAGATTTAATATGTTTGGTTCAATGGGGCAATCCAATGTCAAGAATCTTGGCAATGGCGGAACAATGGACGGTGATGTCACAATCACAGGAGACTTAACAGTTTCAGGTGGAATTGGACTCTCACTTTCAGAGGTAATTGAAGGCACATCCACAATAGATGTAACCAACACAGAAGCATTTCTCGTACGCAAGAATGGTGATGGTGGTGATGTATTCACAGTAGATACGACTAATGGTACAGTAACACTCACTCAAGCAAGTGCAAATATCGGTTTAAGTATAGACCATAATGCAAATGAAAGAGCAATTAATATAGATGCTGAGAATACAAGTGAGAGAGCATTAAATATAGAATGTGATGCTATTACATCTGGTAACATAGCAAAATTTTATAGTGCCGCAGGGAATACTACTGCTCGAAATCTGGTTTACATTCACAATGATGACGCATCTGCAACTGGGGCAGTTGGTTTAAAGATTCAGCAAGATAGTACAGGTGCCGCCTTAGTTGCAATGGGCAATGTCGGGATTGGTACAAGTTCTCCAGAAGGTAGTGTTGATATAATTGGGGTAGCTCAAGGAACTGTTACAACATATGGCTCAGAGAAACCGGGATTGATTATAAACCAACAAAGTGCTACGGATAACCCGGGAGGGTTACTTGAGTTTCGTACTTACAATGGTTCTGATTACTGGACACAAGGATATATTGCTGGTGTTGATATGTACACCGCCTCAGGGAATACTTCTTATGCTGGTGGTCTTGCTTTCTATACTCAACCCGGAGGAACAACCGACCCTAC
>VTLG01010775.1_pt1 | contig 11677 bp, 19 predicted proteins | sample 4694571 | NCBI WGS metagenome assembly VTLG01 (sample SAMN12604809, study PRJNA352737) | marine metagenome | biome: ENVO:00000447; feature: ENVO:00000209|ENVO:00000569|ENVO:01000036; material: ENVO:00002151; isolation source: viral sequences binned using virsorter ... | reverse complement strand
CCATTATCTTTTAAAGATGATCCTGCATGGAATCTATAAATTGTGGTTGCTCCATGTAAATTATTGTCTAAAGCTAATGTAAATAATTCAATTACTGATGACGGATTAATATTTTGAAGATTACTAACAATAGCGGCAGTACTCATGGTTCAAATACCTCCCTAAATGTTGTCTGGATTGTTGCTCTATTGTTATATGGTATAGATTTTGACCATGTTTCGCAAACATACTGACCAGCACCAGATAAAGTAATTGAAACATTTCCACTATTGGTAGCACTTCCACCAGCAGTAACAGTAAATACGTTGGAATCAGTAACCGAAGCGACAAGAAAAGTACCATCAGTTGCCGATCCAGTGGTGTAGTCAATAGTAAGTTCATCTCCTACAGCTACACCATGACTTGAAATTGTTATTGTTACGGTGGTTCCTGATTGAGAGTAAGTTCCTGTTTTTGTGAACCCTTCTCCTGGTGGAGTAAAAGTAAAGCTGGCACTATCATTTGCTCTGCTATCAAGGAAGCCTTCTATAGTGTCTGCATCTGTCTCAGATACATTAAAAGTAAAATTATAAACTTTTGGGTTTTGATGTGCAGCGAGTCCAAATAATATTCTATGTTCATAGCCATCAGCAAAACGAACTATTCTGGTATTTGGTTGTGATCTTTTTTGTTGTCCGTATGTTGGAGTAATTGATGGGAAAGTAGCCATTATGCAAGTAAACCTCCAGGTCTTTGTTGCTGTATTATTTCAGATTGTACTGCAACTGATATAAGACGACCAAGTTCTCTTCCCTCTGCTTCCTCTCCTTCAACAGCAGAACCAGAAGCATCTACATTAACAACAATATTTGTAGATCCTCCTAACTGGTGGTTCGGCACTATAGTGCCTGCTCTATCTGGAACAAATAATTCTGGGCCTCGTTCTCCTACTACAGACGCTTTGCCTACTGGCGGTCTGCCTCCATTTGCAAACCCAGGAATACCTATACCACCTAAGAGAGCATTAACACCAAATTTAATAAGTGACCTTTGTATCTCTCCAAATACACTACGAGCAACATCTCCAAGAGATTTAGTACCATTTATTGCACCTTCTATTGCATCAACCAAACCAGTTTCTATTGTTGAAGCGATTCCTGCATATAAACTATTTAACTTTTCTAATTCACGCTTCAAACGAACTTGTCTATTTATTTCCGCTTCATCAAATTCAACACCAGCTTTTCTAGCAGCTTCTATAAGTTTATTTTTTTCTCTTATAATTTCAGCTTCTCCTTGACCTAGTGTAATTGCATTGTTAAGAAATTCTATTTGATCTGTTAAAGATTTAGTTATTTGTTCATATTCCATTTTTGCTAATTCTGCTGCTTTTTTACGAGCATCTTCTATATTTTTTGCTTTCATAAGTTTTACAATCTGATCATCTAATTGTTTAGCGACATTTCTATTTGCATTTTCTCTTTGTTTTACTAGATCCATTATTTCTTTATCATCTGTTACTTGTTTTGCTTGAGCTAACAAATTAGATCGCTCAAAACCTATTATTTGTTTATCTGTATCTTGATCAGCACCTCTTGCGAATAATTTTGCTATTTCAGTACCAATCCTTGTAAAGAATTTACTCATTTCATTTGTAAGGTTTTGGCTACTGTCTGCAAATGCTTGTAGAGCTTCAACACCATCTTGTCCAACTAATTTTGTTGTTTCTTCAACAGCAGCATTGTAAGCAGCTTGTTTACCTTCAGTTTGTTCAATTAACTTTAAATATCTTTCTGTATCAGTTCCTAATAATCCAAAAGATTTTGAAACTGCATCAATATTTAAAGTTTTAGGATCTAATGCTTTTCCTAAATCACTTAAGCCTTTAATTGCAGTTGTAAGTTGCTGAAGAATACCAGTAGCAACAAGACCTCCTGCAAAACCTCCCATCTGACCACCAATCTTAGTTCCTGCAAAGCCTCCAGTAAAACCAGCAAGAGCACCTATTGGGCCTTGTCCAAATAACAATGGAAACGCACCAGAGATTAATCCACTTGTAGCTGCTGCCTTATTACTTCTGTTATTAAATTTATCAAGTTTATTTCCTTGAGCTTGTGCTTTATTATTTTTAAGTTGTGCATTTGTATTTTTATCAATTTGAATTGTTTCTCTACCTATAGCTGCGTTCTGTTTATTTGTTGCTGCTAAAGCATTTTTATGTTCTTTAGTTCCAATTTTTAAACTGTTTGTATATTCTTCTAAAGCATCTGCTGTTGCCATTTGAGCATTGGCAGTTTCACCAAAAGCCATTTTAGATTTATTAACAGTTTTGGTAATAGCTTCCATATCTTGTCTATATTTTTTTAATTCATTCCGAGCACTTTGTCCTGCTTTTCCCCCTGTATTTCGAGGATTCATTATATCTATTTGTCGAATATCATCTACACTTTTTGTTAGCTGTTTTACTTTCGTATTTAATCTATCAAGACCAGATTGACCTTTTACTCTTAAATTTATATTTACTCCGTAATCGGCCACATTAAAAACAAAACTTTATTTTAGTGTACCGCTTTTAGCGTTTTCTTGCTCGTGATTTATTCTTTGCATCTTCATAAGCTTTATCTTCATATTCTTTCTTTAATTCATAATAAGCAAGCCAATTTATATATTCTTCTTGCGTTAATTTACTTGTAAGTTCTTTTATTGTCATTCCTAGCTCTGTAGCTAAGAAAAACATAAAAAACCAATCGTTTCTAGCTTTTTAAATCTGCCTTCGCTTCCTCCAATTTATATTCAGAACCAGAGTTCAACATTGCAAGTTGAATATCCTGCAAAGTAGCTGCATTTACTTCTCTTCGTAAAGATGCTTTGTGACCATCTTGAAATAACCTTTTACCATTTTTATCTAACGCTTTTGTAATCATAAGATTTAAAGCAAAATCATCATTAGTTCCTGAATCTCCAGACTTTGCAACAATCATTTCTCTTTCTGCAATAGTTAATGGATTCCAATAGATTTCTAAAACTGTTACATTTCCTTCTTTCAATTCGTACAAATATTTTTGGCTTACACCAAATTTGTTCTTGAGAAGTTCTATTGCTTCCATAAATTTATTAGATTGCTATTCTATTATACTAGGCGTTTGCTGAAAATTGACAAGATATTATTCCAATGAAATGACTTCTATCCTCTATTTCCAATGGAGTTGGGCCATTTATATCTAATACTCTAGGTTTACAACTAAAAGTATCGGTGTAATTAGAAGCATTTACTGAAGTCAACCCATCAATAACAGCTTCTCCTATCGCAGATAAAACAGAAGTACCTTTTGATTTTGGAACGTAAACATTGCATTGAATGACACCAGCGTAATAATCTGAAGATGCTCCCTGATTTTGTAATGTTGATTGCGTAAAATTCACACTCATTAAAATATACTTTTTACTTTTTCCTGGAGTTGTGAAATGAACATTGTCATAAACCATCTCAACAGTATTATCTGCTGCTGCAACTGCATCTGTAACTGCTTTTTCAAATGCTGCTCTTGTGTTTACTAAAGTCATGCTTCAAAACTTGTATATGTAGTACCTGAGAACTTCTCAGATGTAGCTCCTCCTATAAATATCTTACCTTTATCTGACATATTTTCTTTTATCAAACGACCTAATTGACCTTGAACAAATCTTTGAATCTCTCCACCCTCTAAAACATATTGAGAATATTCTGCTTTGTTTCCAATAAAAACTGCTTTTCTATAATTAAAGACTCGATTACCTGAACCTACAGGAAATCTTGGTTCAACAACTGGTCTTGGAGGTCTAATTTTTTGTCCTTTAGAAAATGCTTGCCATACTATTTTTCTTTGAGTTGCCCAGGGTTCATAGTTTTCTACCTTATGATTAGCTGTTACTGGACTGTTTTGTGCTTTCCAACTAGAAGCAAAGAATCCCGTAAACACAGGCATTGTTGTTGGTTGGGTTTCGTTTCGATTAGATAATTCAAAATGAACATCTTTTATGAGATTATTAAAATCTCTACTAATCTTTCTATCTAAATCTCTAGGTAAATCTTTTAAAAATCTTGTTGCCATTAGAACCGCACCAAAATAATAAAGAGATAAACTTGTCCACCTCTTTTAGTATCAATATCAACTATCTGTGCAACTCTATTTGAACCAGCATAACTTAATGTAATCTCATCATCTAAATCTGCTTGATTATCTCCTATTTGATCTGGTGTTATATACAGTCTCGCCTGTCTCATTTCCTGACCAGTTTCTTCTTCTGATCTGATAAATGATATTGGAACTTTAATGCTGTAACTGGTATCTGTTGTAGTCAAAGCTCCTGTAGAAGTATTGTAAGAAGGAGATGCTTTCTTTGTATAAGTAATACTGTAATCTTGTGATGTACCTAGTTGAGATACAACACTTTTAGCTGCGTTTTTAAATAATGAATCTAATTGACCTGCCATTATCCTCTAACCACTCTAAGTTGGAAGCTACCAGCACCACCTAAAAGATATGCTCCAAGATAACTTTGTAACCACGGGTAAACATCTAAAATATTATTTATAGATCCTGTTCCCTGACTATCGGTATTATATTTGACCTGCAAATCTCCTAACTGTACTTCAGAAAAATTACCATCTTTACCAGTGGTTCCTGTAATAGCATCGGTATCATTTGCTAATGCTCTAGCTAGTTCATATTGTGCATACTTAATATTGTTTGGTATTGCAGTACAAGCTAGTTCTACTCCATCTACTTGATAATTATTTCTAGGAAACTTTAATGCCTGACTATCATCACATCTATCTCCATAAAAAACTAAAGTATCAATCCATCTTGTAGCTGATATTAACGCTCTTTTTTTCTGGTCATCTGTTTTGTTTGTCCAAGTCGAAGAGTCTGGAGAAGTATCAAAGTAATCATTAGCTTCAGACAAAGTGACATAGCTATTAGCAGTTTCACTTTTTAAAGTTGCAATTATGGTAGCTGCCACGATTATTAAAGTAATTTAGTTTTATTGTAGCGTAAAGAAAAAACCCCACCAATATTTGATGAGGTTTGATGACCACAATTTAATGTTAACTATTAAAGAGTTGTATTATCAAGTGGTGTGTTAACTGTTAACTGAACAATAGGAATTAAGTCAGCATCGTATGTCAATGCCCACTTAGCTTTTGCACCTAAGTCAGAGTTTGTTGGGTTGTCTCCAGCATCATTCCACTTAGTACCCATGATGTGATAAGTACTGTGATAATCAACTGAGATAACATCCTGCTTAGAAAGTACGTTTCTTTCTGCTTCAATAGCCAAGTCTTGCTGAACACCCTCAAGGATTGTTCCAGACTTGATTAAGTAGCAGTAGAACTCCTTAATGTGTCCACTTGAACCAGGAACTACAGAGTTAACTGAAGAATCAACAACTACATTCATACCAGCGAATTGACCTACTGATCTATCAGTAATGCCAACACCACCGCCACCCCATTGGATGCCAGTTCCAGTTGATAATGCAGAAGTAGAGAAAGTTAACATACCAACCTGATATAGGTAGTAAGCAACAGATGGATGAACTACGATTGTATCTAGTTCTTCGCCTCTTTCTCCGAGAAGTGATCTTCCTCTAGCAACTGTAGCTGCTGTTAGATAATTAGCTTCAGCAGCACCAGAAGATGCAGCAACAGCTAAATCAAGAGCATTAGCTGATAAAGCAGTACCAAATAAACCATGAAGATGGTAAAACAAACGTGTTGAATTTAGTTTGTTAATTGCATCTGCAAGCTGATCTCTGATGTGACCCATTGGATCTTCACCAGCAGCTAATACAGCTACATCATCAACAGCATACGCAAAACCTCTATGACAGATGCTTGCGATCTGTGTTCCTGTACCAATCTTCTGTGGTGTTAAGTAACCATTGTTGCTAGTACCCCATGTAGCAGTACCATCAATGATTTCTTCAGTTGGAGAGACAGGGTTAAATTCTGGAACTTGTATTCTTGTTCCACCTTCTCTTGAATCAAGTAGTGGGTTGCGTACAACAGCACCAGACCTGATAAATGCACTACGCTCTTTAATTGCTTCGGAAACGTATGCAGCAAAGTTATTTCTCTTAACAATGTCCGCTAGTAGGACACCGCCAGAGTAATTCTGAAACGGAGCAGCCATTCAGATTACCTATTTAAGTTTTTGCGATCCCCTAGTCACAGACAAGGGCATTAGTCTCACAGAAACTAATTACTTTTGAGCCTCTTGCTTGAGCACTGCTGCAAGCTGAGGGTTCTGTTCTGATATTAGCATTTGTTGAGTTATATTGCCCGTTTTCCAGGGGTTTGGTTGACCTCCAGAAGCATTTGTAACTGAACTTGGTTTGGCTCCCATTCCTGCTGCTGAACTTGGTTTGAAATGATGCTCCCATCCACTGCCAGGATTTTTGAGACTTGTGAGATACGCACCTAAATCTTGTTCAACACCACCATTAAGAATTACAACCTTACCCTCAGCATTGCGAGAAAGATTGCGTTCCAATAAAGATAGTGTTTGCTCTGCATTGATCGCACCAAGATTGCTGATAGCTGCAAGTGCTGTAGATTTTGTTGATGCCTTTTCATTAGAAGTCTTTAAATCTTCTAATTGTTGAGATAAAGTCATTATCTGTTGGTCTTTTTCTTGAGCAGTTTTGTTAGCTTCCTCCCAAAGAGTTTTCCATTGTCCTTGATCTTCTAACTCTTGTTTTCGTTGCTGATCTTTTTGTTTATAAACATCATCTAGTTTAGTTTTGATGCCTTTAAATTTTTCTTCTCCATCTGCAACTTGCTTACGCAATGCAGATAATTGATTTTCATATTCTGCTTTTACAGAATCAAGATTTGGTGCTTGTGGTTGTGTTTCTGAAGGAGTTTCAGTCACAGACTGTTCAGCAGAAGTCACAGACTCAGGCTGAATTACTTTTTCTTCGATTGCCATGAATTAGTCAGATAGTGGGCTAGTGGTTTTCTTTTTTGAAACTTTCTTTTTAGTTTCTGTTGTAGCTTCAGTTTCAGCTACTTCTGGTTGAAATTCAACCATCTCCCATTTATAAGATCCATCAGATTGAAGAACCTTATCTAAAGATTTCGTCATAGAAATGTATGTACTTGCTCTTTAGTTTACCAAACTATTCAGATTTGACCTCATTTGCTGAAGGTAGTACTTCTCCCTGTACCAAAATATCTCTGAATTCCTCTCTATCAATAACTTGTTGATCGAATAATGATGTTAATGCTGTAATATCTTGTCCTATTAATCTTTCAATATCAAAATCTCTACTAATTTTTACTTCTGGTGGTTCAATACCTACATATTCAGCAGATAAATTAAATGCTTTTTGTAATTTTTGTTCTAACTCCATAGAAACCATTGCAAGCATAGAATTTGTATCAACACGATCTAATCTTCGAGCGTCAGCAGATTCAGCTACAAACTTTTGCTGACTAAGAGTACTAATGCCAAGAGTTGCCATCTGCATTTGTAATTCTTTTATTTCAGAAGATTGAGCATCAAAAGCACTAGAAGCTGGCTCTACATAATAAACTTTATTTCCTGGTTGAGTTGCCATTGCATAATTTACAGATATAGCAACATCTTTAGTCTGGTCATCATATCCTTCCATTACAAGCATTGGTTGAGATGCAACGTGCAAGCTATGGATTAAATCAGCTTGTCTTTGAAAATGTGCAAGATTAAGATAAGCAATATCAAGTAAAGGTGGTTTACTTACTAAATTCTCAGTTTTTCCAGAATAAACAGTAACTAAAGGTATTTCTCCAAGAGAAAAATTACCAGATTCAACTTCTTTATATTCTTCTCCTGTAGTCTGAGCATCAAATTCTCCTGCATAAGAATTATCTGCAAGATCATACATTTCATCAATCTGATCTGTTTTACGAAACACTCTATATTTTCCAGGCTCTATAACTCTTATCTGTTCAAATACTTTTTCTCCGAAATCCCCATCAGGTAACACAGCTTTTTCAGCTAATCTTACTTGAACAAGGTTTCCATAATTAGATTCCCTATCAAGTCTCCAACCATATAAATTATTAGGATCTACTTCAATCCAGTAAGGTCTGCGATCTTGTGCTCTTTCTTCAGCAAGACTAACAGCACCAGATGGAGCAGGATAATCAACAAGAATATGACTTTGACCATAAGTAAGAGAACACATTAAGATTCTTCGTGCGTATTCATCTAAATCTGACTTACAGCCGTCTACATCCATTTTAAACATTTCTGTCCAATAAGGATCTCCAGTAAGTGTTATTGGTTTTCTAAGAACTAAACCTGTAGCTGCTCTTATTAATCTTTGTGTAAAAGGAGAAAATACAGCACGATTCACTCTTGCCATGTAAGCTGTGTAATCTTCTCTTGGCTCTAATGGTAAAAATGCTTCGCTATTTTCTCTGAGATATTCTGTTCCTTCAGTAACCGCTTTCATTATTTCCCACCCCTTCATCATATCCAGAACTGCTCTAGTTCTAGTAAAAGGACTATCTATACCACCAACAGAAGTAGAGGTAATAATTTTTGTTCTAATCTGACCTGGGATTGCATAAGTCATTGATTAACACCTCCATCTTCTTAATGCTAACGCCTTTCTAGTCGGGCGACCTTTTTTATCTTTCAATGGACCAGGCATACCTGACATTCTTGCACAAAAACTTTTTCTTCTTGCTGCTCTTTTACCTGTTGGATTCTTTTCAGTAACAGGTGCTTTTAAATTACTACCAGTTGCACGATTATATTTAGCTCTACCTTTAGCAGTCAGCCCTCCCTTCTTAGACTTTTCGCCTCTTCCTACTGATAAACTGATTCCTTTACGTTTAGCCATTATTTTCCTACCTTTTTCATGGTCAGATTGTGAGCTTCAGTAAAAGTTTTACCTTTTAGCATCAGCTTTTTCATCTCTTCCATGTGCTTTCTAGTATGAGTACCCTTTTTCTTGTGCCTAGCTAAAGCATCTTCCTGTCTTTGAGTTAAAGTTTTCATTTTTTCTTCCTCTTTTTCTTGGAGCGTACTTTTTTCAAATCGGCAGCAGTAATCTTATCCCGTGGTGGAGCAACAGCAGCTAATCTACGTTGCTTCGCTGAGTAAGATTTTTTAGGCATTAGATAGCGTTGGTAATAGCACCAGAAGAAATAAAGCTAACACTTACAGTTTCAAGATCGCCTGTTGTAGCAGATAGACTTGTTCCTGTAACAATGCCAGAAAAACTTACTTTTTTACTACCAGTTGTATCTAAAAACAATTCAAACTGTGCATCGCCAGCATCTTCAGCTACTAAAACATCATCAATAAGATTTTCAGTTTCGTTGCCACTAGCTGATGTGTATAAGAAATCAACAGTTCCAGAAGCAGAAATCAATCCACCAACAAAACTTCTTGATGTATCACCATGAGCAGTGACATCTAAAGTATCTTTTGTAGTATCTAAACTCCAACCTGTAGTTGAAACTACTGCTTCAGTAGTACCAGAAGCGTTCTTAAATTTAACAGAACCTTCTTCGCCACGAAAAAATGCCATGATCCAAAGAAAAAAGAGTATTTATAGATAGTTTAACTTGTTGTTGACTTTTTTACAGTACCTTCTTTTAATTTTCTTTGATATTGTTCACATCTTGGATCCCAAAGGGCAGGATTTCGTTTTCCTTTCACTTTTTCGATGATGTCGAGCATCTCATCAGTAATTTCAATCATTTTTTACTCCTTTTGGTAGTTTTTTTACGTTTATGTTGATATGTTATCTTCTTACTGCTAGTTTTTTCACGTTTAAACCTCTCTTTCTCACTTTTTGTCATTTCTCCGACAGTCTTAGGTGTCTTACTTGAGACACGTTTACTAGGTCTACAAGCTGGATAGCCTCGTTTTTCGCCTTTTGAGCGACCACAAGGCTTACCTGTTTTAACATCTACCCAATTTTCAGCAAACCAACGGGTCAAACCACCCTTTGCTCTAGGATTTGGGCTACTTTTTGCCACGCTTTTTCTCCACTCGGTAAGTACCACCACGTTTTTTGTACTCTCGTACAAGCCACGCATTAGCATAAGCAGAAGGATAAACCTTGAATTTACGTTTAGCCTCTGCTTTTACTCTGGAGTATAACGCTTTATTTACAGGAACATTCACTACGCTTTTTACCTCCCTTCTTTTTCTTCTTCTTTTTCTTAGTTGTAGAGTGGTACATAGTAAGAATTAGGTATCTTAATATATTCTAAACGAAGTTTGCCCTAGTGTCTCTGGTTTTGCAAGATTAAATTGTTGCAAACATAAATAACCAAAAGCGTCAAAAGCATGGTCAACTCCTAGATTTTTATTAGGTAACCCTGTATTTGGAGCGTAAGTAAGAGTTCTAAGTGCTTTTATCAATTCTTTACATCTTGGATGTATAAAAGTTCTTCGATTTCCATTAGCATCAAGCAATGCAGTATTAACAGAAGTTATTTTATCTCGAATCTTCCAGGGCGATTTTGGACTCATAACTGTAAATCCATTCCTTCTTAAGATCGTATGATCTGTAACTCCTACCCCACTTGTTTTTCTTGCACTACCCGTTGGGTCAGGACAAGCAATAACTCTTCGATCTACCCCATATCGCCTTGTAACCTCTTCCGCAAAATCCCAAGTTGTGGCTCCTCCCGTCAACATGATCTCATCAAATACATAAAGACAATCATTATGCTTGACCGCACAAATTCCTGCCATCGGATCAACGTTAAAGTCTAACCCAATCAACAAAGGCATCATGTGTAAATCAGCTACCTCCTTATCAATATTCTCATCATTGAAACTAACAGCTACTAAACCTGTTAGGTTCTCAAAACTAGCTTCAAATTCTTGCCTGAATGTCCTCCCATCTAATTGACCTCTAGCTGCTTCAACTTCTTCTGGAGCGACATTACCCCCTTGAATTGTAGTAAAGCTCCATCTATGCCAATCATCTCTTTCGGTTTCTCCGCAAAAACACCACATATCATAAAACCAACTTGCAGTACCATCAGGTGTGCTAATAAACAATGCCCATCCCTGCTTATCAGCTAAAGCTGGTCTAATAACTTCTGACCACACATCTTTATCCATAAACGCAGCTTCATCTAAAACAACTCCCGCTAAACTTCTTCCCCTCAATGCCATTGCATTTTCTGTTCCTTTTAACTCGATAGTCGATCCATTAATTAATTCAATTCTTAAATCTGTCTCATTTTTGCTTTTTATCCAGATTTTAGGCACTAACTTCTTTAACTCCTTCCACGCAATGTCTTTTGCCATCCGATATGTAGGAGCACAGTAAAAATATGTCTCCCCTGGTCGATCTATCGCTCCACGAATCAATTCAATACAAGATAAGTATGATTTGCCAAATCTTCTGCCAGCTACTAATACTCTGAATCTTTTTTGTGAGTTGAAAACTTGCCCTTGTGCATATCTTAAAGTTATTGGCTCGTTTTTTGTCCCCATACCTGTGCTGTTTAGTTTACTTGAAAGATTAAAAGCTGATTTGATTGAATTAACTTGTAAATAATTGCTCGTTTTTAAGGTCATACACTAAAAAATAACAAATTTTTCAACTATTACCCCCTTTTTATAGCCTAATTTACATTTTCTAGGTTATCATTCAAATAATACCTTATCTGATTGAGTCCGTGGCTGAATCT
>VTLG01017140.1_pt1 | contig 11678 bp, 21 predicted proteins | sample 4694571 | NCBI WGS metagenome assembly VTLG01 (sample SAMN12604809, study PRJNA352737) | marine metagenome | biome: ENVO:00000447; feature: ENVO:00000209|ENVO:00000569|ENVO:01000036; material: ENVO:00002151; isolation source: viral sequences binned using virsorter ... | reverse complement strand
CAACACCGAAATTAATAAGGGTGTTGAACTGTTACTTAGGAATAGGAGGAAACCAAAACCAAAACCGAATACCTTTCAGATGAAGTTCTCTATCTTCAAAAGAGATATAACTATCATCTTTAACATATCAAAAAAATAATCTCTGGAGGTTCTCATGTCAGAAACATTAATTGTAACTCTTACTCTTACAACGTTAGTATCGTTCCTTGCATTTTTAGTGGGTGGTGTGATAGGATGGGTAGCAAGAGAACACTCATATGAAACTACACCTCAAACAGTGTATACACATCCAGAGATGTTTGATGAAAATGGTAACTTAACAGCAGATGAAATTTTAGCAGTACGCTTTGAAAATTATGACAACTCAGAAGACGATGAGGAAGACTAAGACTCCAGCAGGAACAACTTCCATTAGAACAAAAAAAGTAGTTAAGAGAGTAGAACTTCCACCTAATCCTTTTATACATGAGATTCTTAATCATGTAGAGGAACAGAAAACAAAAGCAAAAAAGGTAGCAGCATTACAAAAATATCGTGATGACTCTCTTACTGCCATATTAATATGGAATTTTGATAGCAGTGTTATCTCTGCTGTTCCAGAGGGTCAAGTTCCTTACAAAGAGAATGAGGTTCCTATAGGAACAGATCATACTTCTCTTCGTAGAGAATGGAAGAATCTTTTTCATTTTATTAAGGGTGGTAATGATAGTTTATCTGCTCTTCGTAGAGAGACTATGTTTATTCAAATGCTTGAGGGTCTTCATCCAGAAGAAGCAAAGATTATATGTCTTGTAAAAGATAAGAATCTTACTGAGAAATATAAACTCACACAGGATATTGTTGCTGAAGCATTTCCAGATATCAAATGGAGTGATAGAGTATGACAACAACTTGGGATAAAAAAGAAAAGGATGCCATCCCAGAGTATGGATGTGAATTACTCGTGGAAAACGCTAGTCAAGATGAGTTGAAAAAAACAACTTATCCTAGTGATGCCATGATCGTCACATACAAAGTTAAAGATAAAGTTCATTTTGATCTGTGTAGAGGATCAAAGGTAAACATCTTTGATTTGTATTATGATAAGTTTGGTAAGGGCTCACTTCAAGGAATAGATTTTGGTAAAGGGAATATTAATCCATCAATGTGGGGATATAAAACAAAAGAAAAGAAGAAGAAAGGTAGAAGAGGATGAAAGAAGAGCAACTCCGAGCACAAATAAATGCACTCATCAGAGATGAGATTCAAGAGGGGATCAATGACTATATTGATACCAAGGAAGAGTCGGAGAAGAGTGGCCTAGGTTTTGTTGATAACAAAGATGAAGAGTTAAAGGTCAATATATCTAACGCAGAGGTTGATAAACTTATAAAAGAGTATAAAAAGATAAAGAAGAGACAAAAATCTAATTTAAATCAGATCAGATTGCTCGATAAATTCGGTAATCCGATCCAAAAACCTTAAGAAAATCTAAAATTGTGTAACAAAATACACAATTACTTGCCTATATAGTGTGGGTATGCTAACATACCTTTACGTTCAGCCTAATGATAGAACTCACACTACTGGCATCACTCCTCGCTGAACACAACGCTTCCCACTGGGAAATGTCATGTGCAGAGTGGAATCAAAATAGAATTGAGATACTTAGCGATAAGAATCTCAGGTCTGATGCACAGGAGTATCTTATAGATTACTTCCGAACTAAAGTTTCGGATAGAAATTGTGAGACCTTTATGTTGGGCCGCAAGTAAGCCGACTCGGAACGGGTTCGTTCATCTCTTATGATTGAAACTTTAATTGCTGTATCAAGTGCTGTTACTACTGTAGTTACAGTATCATGTGCAGATATAAACACTCTTGTTGATCGTGCTAAAGTCTATCCTGACCTTAGTAAAGAAGATAGGCAAGAAATTATTGATCTGTATTATGATTTTGGTGAAAAATATGGTTTGAATTGTAGAGACGCAAAAGCCGACTGAAGGAACGGGATTTAAAACCCCTACTACTTACAGGAGAAACCAAATGGCACAAGTCACATACAGAGGTATCAAGTATGATACCGACAGAAACAGAACACAGCAGACTAACAAGGTCGATCTAACTTACCGTGGTGTAAGACAAGAGAAAGAACTTACAAGTGTTAAATGATTGAAGTATTAGAGATTTGTTTGGCATCTGCCATCTTTCTCACAATCATAAATGCTGAAGTTCAGTTTCTATATGGAAAATAAAACAGAGGGGGTTTACACCCCTCTTTTTTTATATTATAATTAGCTGAAAAGTAATCTCATGAACAAAGCAAAACTAAAAGTTCTGGTTATGGCTCTCAAAGAAATCGTAGAGGAGTTGGAGTCTGAGGTCTATTCAGATGTTGAAGCATATCAAAGTATGCAGGTATCTACATCTAAACCACTTGACTATGATGAAATGTACGACGACGGATCAGACTAATGCAAGTATCACTGGTTAGCATCACACCTGACGCAGAGAAAACAATGGCACACATTGCCAGAGTTTCTAATCCAAACAATCAAGATAATCCGAACTATGCAGGGTTGTTAAGATATTGTATCAAGCATAATCATTGGTCTGTCTTTGAACAGTCATCAATGACATTACAAATAGAAACTACTCGTGCGATAGCAGCACAGATATTAAGACATAGATCATTTACCTTTCAAGAATTTTCTCAAAGGTATGCACAGAGTAATGAACTAGGGGAGATAGAACTACCAGATCTAAGGAGACAAGATGCAAAGAATCGTCAGAACTCTACTGATGATCTTGATTCATTTGTAAAACAAAAGTTGGAAGCACAGATGATAACTTTGTTTAGTTCTGCACAAGCATTGTATAATCAAATGATTGAACAAGGAGTTGCAAAGGAATGTGCTAGGATGGTATTACCACTATGCACTCCTACCAAGATATACATGACAGGTTCTTGTCGTTCTTGGATACATTACATCGATCTAAGATCTGCACACGGAACACAAAAGGAACACATGGAGATTGCTGAAGCATGTCGAAAGGTGTTTACCGAACAGTTTCCTACTGTATCTGAAGCCCTTGAGTGGGAATAAATAACTTTACCTAACTTAACAATATGCCGACATACCCTGTTGTAAATCAAAAAACTGGTGAGAAAAAAGAATTATCTATGACCATGGTTAATTACGATCAATGGAGAAAGGATAATCCCGATTGGGATAGAGATTGGAACGCTGGAGTAGCAAACCTCGGAGAGGTTGGAGAAGTATATGACAAATTGAAGAAAACACATCCAGGCTGGAATGATGTTCTTTACAAAGCATCTAAAGCACCCCGTTCTAATGTAAAACCTATCTAAGTATGCCAAGAAAAAGTAAAAACGGAAACCAACCTATCGGAGTTGGATTAACAGCAAAGCAGATGAAAAGAAGAAAACCTATAAATGCTGATGCTTTGAGAGATATCGAACCTCTCACAGAGAATCAGAAAAAATTGTTTGAAGCTTATGATGAGGGTAAGAACCTAATTGCTTATGGTGTTGCAGGAACAGGAAAGACATTTATATCACTCTATAAGGCACTGTGTGATGTCTTTAACCCAGATACACCTTATGAAAAAATATACATCGTCAGATCGCTTGTGGCCACCAGAGAGATAGGTTTCCTACCTGGTGATCATGAGGATAAGGCATTCTTATATCAGATACCATATAAGAATATGGTAAAGTATATGTTTGAGATGCCAACAGAGGCAGATTTTGAAATGTTATATGGCAACTTGAAAGCACAAGAAACAATATCGTTCTGGTCTACATCATTCATTCGTGGAACAACACTTGATAAAGCAATTGTTATTGTAGATGAATTTCAAAACTTAAACTTCCATGAACTTGATAGTATAATGACAAGAGTTGGTGAGAACTCTAAGATCATGTTCTGTGGTGATGCCACTCAATCGGATCTTATCAAAGACAAAGAGAGAAATGGTATCGCAGACTTTATGCAAGTTCTCCGCATCATGTCATCAGTGGGTGTTATTGAATTTGGAATAGATGATATCGTTCGCTCTGGTTTAGTAAAAGAATATCTACTTGCTAAGTTAGAAATGGGTATGTAATGCCATCAACCATACATTATGTAAGTGTCTTCAATAAAGAAGATACATTGATACCACAATCAGATCTTATTGATCTTAAATATGCACAAACAAAATGCCCTGTTCATAATCATAAACAGAGCAGAACTTTTGTAGCAACATCTCCCATAGATTTTACTCTTAGTATTGATAGAAGTAATAATAAAATATCTTGCTCTAGACCTGAGTTACTGGAGTATGATGATGAACATATTCAATCCCCAAAACCTGTCATACAATTAGTATTTCCTAAGTTTTTATTCTATACTGAGGATGATAATATATGGTTTGAATTTAATGACCACCCTATGACTGCACTAAACAACAATTTTATTGCAATTTCTGGGTGGTTTAATTTATCTAATTGGTCAAGAACCAGTAGCACAGCCATCACCCTTGTGGATGAGAAAAGATGTGTTATAATAAAGAAGGGAGATCCCCTGTTTAGGGTTTCTTTTTATCCACCTAATTTAGATGATAGTATTATTTTGAAAAAAGAAACTAATACTGAAATCGTACATCAATGGGTTGATGCTCACAGTAAAAAATCAGAAGAAGATTGGAGACATAGATTGTTTTCCAAAACCAAGACTGAAAGTAAGTGCCCATTTAGTTTTTTATTTAAATGAAGTTTGAACATTGTAATCACTTAGGTGATCTTGAATTAAAAAAGAAAGAAACCAAAGGGATAAGATTATATAATCTTCCTAATGGTGAATGGGTTCCGTCTATAACATCAGTAACATCTTTTTACAATCGTCAGATCTTTGCTGATTGGAGAAAGAGAGTTGGTGTTGAGGAAGCAAATCGCATCACTAAAAAAGCCACTGCTCGTGGAACTGATTTTCATGAAGCAGCACAAAATTATTTGTTGAATCTTGAGTTAGATTGGAATGATTATCAACCTACTACCAAGTATATGTTTCATCATGCAACACCATATCTAGACAAGATAAATAATATACACGCTATAGAGAGAACCCTTTACTCTGAATACCTTGGTCTTGCAGGTAGAGTTGATTGCATAGCGGAATATGAAGGTGAATTAGCGGTAATAGATTTTAAAACTTCTAATAAAATTAAACCAGAAGCATGGTTAGAAAATTATTTCGTTCAAGAAATGTTCTATGCTAGTGCTTACTATGAGTTGACTGGTATCCCTGTGACTAAGTTAATTACTTTAATGGTTACTCCTGACGGAGAAGTCAAAGTATTTGACAAAAGGAATAAGGGGGATTATATTAAGCTATTAGTACGTTACATAAAAGAATTTGTCACTCACAATACTGGGTCAAAACATGAAGAATGAACTAGAAAAAGCTTTCGAGGATAAGTTTTACTGCCCTGCGAAGTTTGCACAAGAAATAGAACAGATGGTGCAAATGCACGAGGATATGAATTATATTGACGCGATTGTTTCTTTCTGTGAAATTAATTCTATTGACATTCAATCAGTTCCTAAACTGATATCAAAACCCTTAAAAGAAAAAATTAAATATGAAGCACAAGAACTTAACTTCTTAAAGAAAACTTCTAGAGCAAAACTTATATTCTAAATGATGGCCTTTGATGCATACCGTTGTTATTTGTCACTAAAAAATCACTTTACAAAAGACCACTATGATTACCACAAGTATGGTGGTAAGACAAGAGCAACCAAAGAAACCTTTTATAAAAGAAAGGATCGTTTTTGGTTTGAAAAATTTGCTAGACAAAAAAATGATAAAGAGGTAGAGGATTTTTTTGTATCTAATTTTGTATCATGTTCTGATCCTGAGAGTATGTGGATTGGAGAGATGATTAGAGATGGAGAGGGAAGATATATTGATTGGAAAAAGAAAGTGGAATCATTATCATATGTTTTTAAAGAAGAATCAGAAGATTTATTTCAAAATAATGATATGGATGAAGTCTTTGATTGTAGTCAAGGTCATCCGATTGTTCTTAAAAAATTTCTAGGTGGTAACATAAGCCTTGAAACTTTAGTAATCTATGATAGAATACTAGGGTATGGAAATAACTTTGATAAAAAGTTAAAAGACCCAGTGTGGGAAACCGTCAGTAGACGGGTTAGGAAATATACTCCTTTCCTAAATATTGATGTATTCCGTTATAAAAAAATCCTAAAGGAGGTTGTCATTCAGGAATGAGTTTTTTTGATTCTGAAATAGTTAGAGCAGAAATGGCTGAGATTCATGAACTCCAAGAAGGTGTTTATGAAAATTTCATGAAGTTTCCTTATATGAATAATGCTGATAGAGCATATCATATTGATCAACTATCTAAACTATTAGAAAAACAAAAGATTGTTTATGCAAGATTGAGTTTATCTGATGATCCTGATGCCAAAGAAATGAAGGAAAAAATTATGGAGTCTGCCAAGTCGATGGGTCTACCATCTAATGTTGATGTCGGTAAGATGTTTGATCAAATGTCTGAAGTAATCGACATGATGAAACAGCACAACCATTGACACTTTATATTATTAGTTCTATTATAATAGAATACCACAAGCCAAATCTAATTAATCCGAGGTAATCCGAATGTCTTTCGCAAGTCTAAAGAAGCAGTCAAACTTAGGTTCACTGACTGCCAAGTTAGTCAAAGAAGTAGAAAAAGTAAACAACTCTAGTGGTGGTGGAGATGAACGTCTCTGGAAACCAGAACTAGATAAAACAGGTAATGGATATGCTGTTATCCGTTTCCTACCAGCACCAGATAAGGAAGAAATTCCATGGGCAAAGTTATACACACATGCCTTTCAAGGGCCTGGTGGTTGGTATATTGAAAACTCTTTAACCACAGTAGGTGGTAAAGATCCAGTCTCTGACTATAACAGAGAACTATGGAATAGTGGAAATGAATCTGACAAAGATGTAGTTCGTAAACAGAAACGTAAGTTATCTTACTACAGCAACATCTATGTTGTTAAAGATCCTACCAACCCTGCTAACGAGGGTAAAGTATTCTTATTTAAGTATGGTAAAAAAATATTTGATAAGATTATGGAAGCAATGCAACCAGAGTTTGAGGATGAATCACCAATCAATCCTTTTGATTTCTGGCAAGGTGCAAACTTCAAGTTGAAGATCGTTAAGAAGGATGGTTTCTGGAACTATGACAAGTCAGAGTTCGATTCAGTTGCACCACTTCTTGATGACGATGACGCATTAGAAGCGATATGGAAGAAAGAGTATTCTCTTGCTGCTGTTACTGCTGCAGATCAGTTCAAGAGTTACGAAGATCTTGAAAGAAGATTGAAGTATGTGTTAGGTAAGAAACCTGCACAACAACGTTACATCCCTGATGAAGAATTAGAGGATGAGAGCGAAGGTCTTAATTCACGTTCAGTTGCAGAAGAAACAGTTAACAGAGCAGTTTCTACTCCAACTCCATCTACAACTGTAGATAAAGATGAAGATGATGCTCTTTCATATTTCCAGAAATTAGCAGAGAGTTAAGTGAGATATAATCAAATCTGTTTAACTCTTTTAGTTATAGCAGCATATATTAACTTACTCAAATAGTCTGATATTATCAGCACGTTTCAAGGATTCACTCACATACTGAGTGGATCCTTCTTTGTATTCCATCATCTCCTCTAGATCATCAAACACAACATTTAAATATATTGGTTTAATTAAAAATATATTTCTTTTATCATCATTAACTTTTTGTTCATACTGATAATTAGTAACTGCTTTTGATATTGGATTTACTGTTATTACCTCTTCACTTAATTGTTCATAATAACTTACACTTTGTGCAGCACTTACTCTAACACCTTTTGGAAATATAATAATCCCACTCATATCTTTAACTTCATTAGATTCATAGTGATGAATTTCATCTAGTTTTGCCACTGTTCCATATTTGTCTAATACATAATTTTCAAATGCTTGTTGATTTAATGGCCATTCATTGTAGATATTAACAATATTATTTGATAGAAGTACAACCCAATCTAAATTAGGATCACCATATATTTCATTGGCAACATTATCTGGTCGATCATCACCTTTAACATTATACTTTTCAAAGACAGTAAGATCTTGAAATAGATCCTCTCTTATTTTTCCTTTCTTAAAGAAATTTTTTACCTGAGTATAATTTGAAATAAATTGACCATCTTTTGTACGGTTAACATATTCAAAGTCTGGTATGTTACGGAAGTAATTTTTAGCCATGTTAGAAACCTATTGACTCGTCTGTATCACCATCAAGAGCAGTATACTCATCATGATAAATTGGTTCTAGTTCTTTGAAACTCATTGACATTTCGTATGCAACCATCGATGAGTTTTCATATGTTTGATAGTTACCATCAGGAGTATAGTTCATACTAAATCCTGTGAGAGCACACTCTTTTATTTTTGGAAGATAACCATGTTCTTTTCCTCTAGCGGTTAGGAATCGAATTGCATATGTGTTTGGTGATTTTAAAAACAACATACTTTCAGATCTCTTTACTGCCTGTGATTGTTTAAACATTCTAATTATTTTCTTTATCATTTCTGCTTCTTCATAATCTCTAGGGCTCATTTTCCAAGCAAAAGTAAATGGTCTTAGTGTTGGGCCTTGAAAAAGCAATTCCATGTTAGGATTCACAATCGCACCAGTTGTTCTTGTCAACACACTACCACCAGTTGCAGCCTTAGTTAACATCGCTGCAACTCCAGTTTTTACCTCACCAGAATTTTCACCAACTTGTTTAGCAATCGTCTCTAAACTATCTATCGCACCTTCTATTGCACCACTTCCTTTCTGAACATTTTCAAAGAAAGCATTTGCAAGAGCAAGTTTTGCTGGATCCATTTTATCTGAATTCCAATCAACATTATTACTATCTTGCACACTACCAGGTACAGGTAGATAAACACTACCTAAGACTCTTGATGTATAACCTTGTCTACCACTTTTATCACGACTCTTTGCTATCTTAAATCCTTTTATTGGTCTTGGTTTATATTCTAAAACAGATATCGACATTTTATCTTGATCACGATTATAAGCAAGTGCTGTTGGATAATAGTAAGTATAACGTGATCCATATTTTTCTCTGGGTCTATCTTTTTCATCATCTGCTAATGTTCTAAGATTTTGATTAGCACCAGTAGTTTCATCAGATGGATCACCTTGATTATTAGATCCTTGACTTCTAGCTATTTCTCTCATCGCTCCAAGTTGTGATGTTAGGCCACCACCCTTACCATAACCAAGTTTTATAAAGTATTTTGCGATTGCATTCGCACTTATATTATTAATCTGTGAATTAAAATCACTGCTTCTATCATTGAGATCAGACCAACTAGCATCAGGTAATACAAAACCTAAAGTTGTATCTTCATCATCTATGTATTTTCTTTCCCACACTCCATTCGCACCAGGCCCTCTTGTTGCTGCAGTCGTCCATGTTGTTCCTGATCCACCACCTGTCACACCACCATCAATTGCTGTTCTATCTACCTGTAAGTTGGTTGTAAAAGAACCAGACACTGCCTTCCCATTAGCATTTACTTTCCATGTATTATTGGATCTGTATGCTATTTGGTATTTGGTTGCGTCGTCTTTCGTATAGGTTCTTACCCAACTAGAACTGTTAGTGCTGGTTGACATTTACAGGGTTTTTATTTATTTAGTGATAAACTTTGCATAAGGTATTGCGAGTAGGTCATCTAACTCAATACTTTTAACCATATAGAGTTGACCTGCTAGTTCATTCCATGTGTAATTACGAGATGATTGCCAGTGAAAATTGATTCCTCTGAATCCCCAAGAGAATATATCTGTAACTGCCACTAGAGGATGTTGATCATACTGTTTAGCAGTCTGAGCATTATATACAAAGGTATAATACTTTCCTACACTAGGTATTGCTTCTACCGTATTGTTTAGTGCACCCATAATTTCTAACATTAGATCCTCTGAATCTGATGATGTCAGTTTATCTTTGATTGCTTCAATACGATTGTCATTAACTTCAGGTGGTCTTTGCTCTTTTTGATCTAGAGGAACTGGTTTACCAGTGTATTGACCAGGTTTAGTTGGGTTTCTCGCATCAATATCTGCTTGAACTCTAGCAATTTCAGCTGGATCACCAGCAGGATTTGTTTTTTGCCAACTAAATTCTCTATCAGCCATTACTTAATACCCAACTCATCTTCAGTGATTATTTTAAATTCAATCATACGATCATCACAGAACTCAACTGCTGCTTTCCACTTTGCTTGATTGACAGCATAGGTTTGACACTCATAGAGATATGATTTAGTCATTCTTTTTCTTTTCTTAGGTGGTTGAGTTTGTTTTTTTGGTTTAACTTCGACCACATAGTTTTTAATTTTATTATTTTTCTCTCTTACTTTGATTATGTAATCAGGAAAATAACGATGCACACGTTTATCAATTGGAGACATATAAGGTATGGAAAACTCCTCTGATGCCCATGATATTATGTTCTCATTCTTATCACACCATACACAGAAACGTCTTTCCCAACTACTTCTACAGATAATATTGTTCGGATTACCCTGATATTTCTCTGGATTCGATGGTTTATAGCGACTTTTTATACTTTCTGCCATTATCTTGCATACATAATATATAAGGTCAAATGTATTTATAAATGGCTTCCATCCCACCACAGAGATTAACGGTAGATAAAATTGTAAGTGACTTGCTAGAGCCAGCAACCACCTCGTTTTATCAAGTCACAGTTAAAGATCCAAAGCAATTAAATGAAAATGGAGATACTTTTGGAAATTATCTTCGTCAACAAGGTCTTGGAAACTTTTTAAATTTCCAATATCTTGATAAAACAAGAAAAGAAAAACTACAATTATTCTGCTCAGAGGCAACACTGCCAGGTTCATCGATGGCAACAGCAAACTTAGATAATGATTTTTCAGGAGTTTCAGAGAAGTATGCTCATCGTAGAGTTTTTGATGAAGAGGTTTCATTAACATTTTATTGTGATGCGAAAGAATATATACCAATTAGATATTTTGAATCTTGGATGTCATACATGACAAATGATACAAATGATGGTCATTTTGGTGAATTTTATTATAGAATGAAGTTTCCCGCTAAGTATAAAGGTGGTTTAGAAATAACTAAATTTGAAAAGAATTTGAACTCACAAGATCCAGTTAGAGGTAGAACAAGACCATTAACATATACTTTTATTGATGCATTCCCAAAATCAATATCGGCAATGCCTATTTCATATGATGCATCAGACTTATTGAAATGCACCGTTTCATTTTCTTATACAAGATATAGTGCAAAACCTGCTTCAAATGCTTTAGATTCAACGTTTGCATATTTTGCTGGTAGAGCTGCTAATATTGCTGTAGATAAATTAACTGGAATAGATTTACTAGGTGATGTAGTAGGTGGAGTTGTACAGAGATCACTCTCCCAATAACCCTGCTATATAATATACTGAATTGCATAATAGGATATCATGCCTTTACCAAAAATTGCGACACCAACGTATAGTATGGTGTTACCATCTACAGAGAAGGAAATAAACTATAGACCTTTTCTGG